>Ga0209992_10004211_pt1 | contig 11458 bp, 8 predicted proteins | sample 2SBtaG_2_FD_182564 | JGI IMG/M metagenome (GOLD analysis project Ga0209992, IMG submission 182564) | Deep subsurface microbial communities from Kolumbo volcano to uncover new lineages of life (NeLLi) - 2SBTROV12_ACTIVE470 metaG (SPAdes)... | ecosystem: Environmental > Aquatic > Marine > Volcanic... | reverse complement strand
GGCGTCTTCGACCTTGGCGTTGAAGCGTTGAGCGACCGTGTTCAGCGCCGTCCACGCCTCGTTCATCCGGTCGACGGCCGTGAGGTGACAGACCGCTTCCATGCGCCGCACACCGGCCGAAACGCCGGTCTCGGTCATCACCTTGATCAAGCCGATATCGCCGGTGCTGCCGACGTGCGTGCCGCCGCAAAGCTCGACCGAGTCGCCGATCTCCATCACGCGAACGACGGCGCCGTACTTGTCGCCGAAAAACATCAACGCGCCGCGATCCTTGGCCTCGTCCATCGTGCAGTTCGACCACGTCGTCTGGGCGTTGGCGAGCACCATCTCGTTGGCCGCGCGCTCCACATCTGCGACCTCTTTGGCGGACAGCGCGGCGAAGTGGCTGAAGTCGAAACGCAAGCGATCACACGTCACGAGCGATCCGCGCTGCTGGACATGACCTCCGAGCACGTCGCGAAGGGCCTTGTGCAGGATGTGTGTGGCGGAGTGATGGGCTTTGACGCCGTCGCGGTGATCAGGATCGACGGTTGCGCGCACCTTGTCGCCGATGTCGAGCGAGCCACGTTCGATGCGAACCGTGTGCAGCACGATGCGGTCGGCGGGTTTTTGCGTGTCCTCGACGATGGCGCGATCGGCGGTGGTCTTGAGGTCATTCCACGCGAAGTGGCCCTTGTCGCCGACCTGACCGCCGCCTTCTCCATAAAAGGGCGTCTTGTCGAGCGCGACCTCCACGAGGTCGCCGGGATGGGCAAACTCGACCCGCAGGCTGTCCTTGTAGATGGCGAGCACCGTGGCGCCCTCGACGAAATCTGTGTCGAACCCGACGAACTCGGACGTCAGCCCGAGCCGCTGCAGGTCGCCAGCCACGCCGTCGGCCACGCTGATCGTCTGTTTCCACGACTTGCGACCACGCTTGCGCTGCCTCTCCATCGCCGCGTTGAAGCCGTCCATGTCGACCGTGCAGCCGCGCTCTTCGGCGATCAACGCCGTCAGATCGACCGGGAAACCGTTGCTGTCGTAGAGCCGAAAAACCGTGCCGCCGTCGAGCTCGGTCCCGCCCTGGGCGACCACTTCGTCGAGCGCCTTGCCCAGCATTTTCAGCCCGCTCTCCAAGGTGCGGCCAAACCGCTCTTCTTCACGGCGCACGACGCGGACCATGACCTCACGATGGGTCGCCAGCTCGGGGAACTGTTCGCCCATCAGGTCGACGACGCGATCGCAGACCCGCCACAGGAACGGCCCGCCGATGCCGAGGTTTCGCCCGAACCGAATCGCCCGCCGCATGATGCGCCGCAGGACGTAGCCGCGGCCCTCGTTGTCGGGGTAGATGGCTTCGGCGATCAGGAAAGCGGCCGCCCGCGCGTGGTCTGCGACGACACGAAACGCCACGTCCTGCTCGATGTCGGGGTCGGTGCAGACCCGTCCGTCGGCCGAAAAGCGCGCGCCGTACGTCTTGCCGCACATCTGCTCGGTCACGGCCACCAGCTCGCGCATGATGTCGGTGCCGTAGTTGCTCGGCACGCCCTGGACGACCGACGTGATGCGCTCCAGCCCCATTCCCGTGTCGACGCAGGGCACCGGCAGCGCGTTGAGGCGGCCGTCGGACTGCCGGTCGTATTGCATGAAGACGAGGTTCCACACCTCCATGTAGCGGGCTTCGTCGGCGGGGAAGCTCCACGGCTCGCCCGGGCGCATGTCGAAGTAGATTTCGCTGCATGGACCGCACGGGCCGGTCTCCCCCATCGCCCAGAAGTTGTCCTTGGCGGTCATCGGCACGATGCGATCGGCGGGCAACCCGCTGATATCGGCCCACAGCTCGCGCGCCTCGTCATCGCACGGCACGTTCTCGTCGCCTTCGAAGTAGGTGGCGACAAGGCGCGACGGGTCCAGGTCGAGCACGCCGGTCAGGAAGTCCCACGCGTGGCGGATGGCCTCTTCTTTGAAGTAGCCGCCGAAGCTGAAGTTGCCGAGCATCTCGAAGAGCGTCTGGTGGCGCTGCGTGCGACCGACGTTTTCAAGGTCGTTGTGTTTGCCCGACACGCGCAGGCACTTCTGGGTGGTCGTGACGGCAGCGTGAGGCGGGGCCTGGACGCCGGTGAAGTAGTCCTTGAACTGCACCATGCCCGCGTTGATGAACAGCAGCGTCGGGTCGGCGGGCGGCAGCAACGAGTGACTCGCCATGATCCGGTGTTGCCGGTCGCGGAAGAAGTGCAGGAAAGCGGTGCGGATCTCGGCGGTGGTCTGAGGATTGCCGTACATCGTCATGCCTCCAATCAGGCGCCCTTTTCGCTGGCTCGGGGCGCGAGGGGCCGGGACTATACGGGACCGCACCGGCGTCACAAGGCCGAACGCAGATTCGAATCAACCTCAGCAATAACCGTCTTCGGAGGGCGGTGGCTCCACGTCGAAGAGAAACTCGCCGTACTTGGCATCGAAGGCGTCACCGAGATACGGATCGAGGTGCCAGAGGAGCTGCGCGGCGGGCCAGCTGAAGACCTCCCAGTACGGCCACGCGATCGGGCCGTCGGTCGTGCCCAGGAACTCACAGCGTTCGATATCGGCTCGAAGGGCCTCGTACTCGCACCGCAGCGGGTGGTGATCGAGGTCGACATAGTCGCGCCGCATCGCGATGTTGAGAAGCGCAGCGCTGGCCCGCAGCTCGCCCAGGGTGATAGGCTTGGTGCGCACGTCCAGGCGCGAGTCGATCCAGCGTTTGACCACCTGCGCGCGGTCGCAGTGCACGGTCGCGACGTGTTTGTAGGCCTTTTCGCCCGCCGTATCACCGTTCACGGCGCGCACCAAATCCGCACGCGTGCAGCCCCAGCACACGATGCGCTCGATATTTTCGTGGGGAAAGCGCCGCGCGAGGTCGTCCAGCAGCTTGCTGACGGCCCGCGTTGTTGTCGGCGCGTCGGTTGGGTCGAGCCAGCGCGCCGCTTCGCAGAAATCGTCGGCCCACGATGCGATGGCACGCGGCAATCCAAGCACGGCCATCACGTCAGCGAGCGTCTTGAGCGGCACGTCCGCGGCCACCGCCAACACCTCGCGCCAGACCTCGAGCCACACATCGCAGGCTTCGTCGAGGGTGGCCAGCTCGAGCAGGGCATACCCTTCGCGCAATCGCTCGCGCAGCCAACGACTCCTATCGCCGGCGGTCTTCCAGCGCTTGTGCATCGGCCCCGACCTTTGCATCGGCCCCGACCTTTCGATCGACCCCTGCGGCCCACTGCCCTGTTCGTCGCGGCGTCGGTCGCCGCCCGAGAAGGTGATCGGATTGGTGTTGATCGCGGCTTTTTTCCGCTGTCCTGTTGGTCGCATCGGTCATCTCCCGCCGGCAAATCCACGCCGGCCTCTTTGATAAGTGATCGGGAGTTCGCCGAATTTCTTTACGAACCGTGGCACTGAAAGGCCTTGGGGGAGCGCCTCGGCGGGCGTGGATCGGGCGGTGACAGGGCCCGGTGGTCGCAGATTTGGCTTGCCGCTATGCTCGCGGCCCCCGCTGTCCACGAATCCGGAGAGGCGCGATGCCCGACGACGTTCACGGCCGTTCCCCACAAGGCACCTGGACCGGTGCCAGCGTGCCCAGGCCCGAGGCCCGAGATAAGGTCACCGGCGACCTCAAGTACATCGACGACGTGCCCTTCGAGGGCCTGTGGGGTGTGACCCTGCGCACCACCGTCGCGCGCGGCACGATCACCAACGTGCGCTTTCTCGATGGCGGGCCCGATTGGCGCGAATTCGTGATCGTCAGCGCCAATGACATCCCCCGTCTCGGCGCCGATGGCCACGACCGCAACCTGGTCGACTTGATCGAACGCGATCAGCCCTACCTGGTCCGCGACGAAGTGCGTCACGTGCACGAGCCGATCATGCTCATCGGACACCGCGATCTCGAGACCGCCCGCGAGGCGCTCAAGTTCATCGAGGTGAAATACGCGCCCAAGCCGCCGGTGCTCGATTACCGACAAGACCCGGCGCCCGACCAGATCCAACACGGCGACGACAACGTCTTTCACCGCATCCTGGTGAGCAAAGGGGCCGCCGATGCCGACGACGACGGCCGCGCGTTCGAGGACGTCTTCGACAACGCCGCCAAGATCATCGAAGGCCAGTACGGCACCAGCGCGCAAGAGCAGTGCTACATCGAACCGCAGTGCATGATCGCGCGGATCGACGTCGACGACCCCAACGAGCACGCCGGCCCCGTGTGGCCGCGCAACGGCTTCAAGGTGACGATCGAAGGCTCGATGCAGTGCCCGTACTACGTGCACAAAGCGATGAAGACCCTGTTTCAGCTGCCCGACAAGAAGGTGCGCATCATCGCGTCGCCGCTCGGTGGTGGATTTGGAGGCAAGGAAGACTACCCGTCGATCATCGCCGGACACGCCGCGCTGCTGGCCCTGAAGTCTCGGATGCCGGTCAAAATCCTCTACGACCGCGTCGAGGACATGTGCGCCACGACCAAGCGCCACCCGTCGCAATCGTGGATCCGCACCGCACACGACGAGGCCGGTCGGCTGCTCGGTGTGGACATGAGCGTGCGACTCGACGGCGGCGCCTACCTGACCCTGTCGCCTGTCGTCCTGTCGCGCGGCGCCATTCATGCCGGCGGGCCGTATCGCGTGCCCCATGTGCGCATCAACAACGAAGTCGTGCTCAGCAACACGCCGCCCAACGGAGCCTTTCGTGGCTTTGGAGCGCCGCAGACAATCTTCGCCTTCGAGCGGCACCTGGACATCTGCGCGGACACGTTCGCGATGGATCCCGCTGACATGCGGCGCATCAACCTGATCAAGCAGGGCGACGAGATCGCGGTCAGCCAGACGATCCATGAGCCGATCAAGCTCGAGACCTGGATGGAGGCCGCGCTCGACGCGACGAACTACCATCAAAAGCGCAAGGAATACGACGAATTCAACGCCGAACAAGTGGCCAACAATGGGCCTTGGCGACGCGGGGTCGGGCTGGCCACGTTCATGCATGGAGCCGGGTTCACAGGGTCGGGCGAGGACTATCTCGCGTCGATCGTCGACGTGCGCGCGACGCCAGAGGGCCAGGTCGAGGTGCTGACCGCAAACACGGAGATGGGTCAAGGCAGCATCACGGTGTTCACCCAAATCGCCGCCGACGCGACGGGACTCGACCTCGAAGACATCTGGATCGCGGCCAACGACACGGAGCACGTGCCCAACTCCGGCCCGACGGTGGCGTCGCGCACGTCCATGGTCGTCGGTCACCTCGTGGCGCGAGCCTGCGATAACCTCGTCGAAGGGCTGCAGAGCGCGCGACTGCTCGGCGACTCCGATATCCGTGACGACGGCGTTCCGACGCCAATCAGCGCGCTTTCCGAGGGTGTTGGCCAGCGCTACAAGGCCGAATCCCTGCGGCGCGCATTACGAATGGCGGCTGAGCGCGGCGGAGACGTCGCGAAAGGCACCGCGCAATACCAGCGACCGCCGGGGCCAACCTGGGACGACAAGGCTTACAAGGGTGTCGCCTATGGCACGTACGCATGGGCTACCTACGTCGCTGATGTCGAGGTCGATATGCGCAGCTTCGAGGTCATCGTGCTCGACTTTGTGGCCAGCCAGGAGATCGGCAAGGTGCTCAACCCTGTGCTCGCCCGCGGGCAGATCGAAGGTGGCGCCGTGCAGGGCATCGGTTGGGCGTTGCTCGAAGACACCGTGCTCGATGAAAACGGCGGCATGGCCAACCACAACATGACGACTTATGTGGTGCCGACGTTCGCCGACGTGCCGCGCATCAACGTGCTGTTCCAAGAGCAGCCTTACGACTACGGCCCGATGGGCGCCAAGGGCATCGGCGAGCTCCCGATGGACGGTCCGGCGCCCGCGGTGGTCAACGCCGTGTCGCACGCCGTCGGTGTACAGGTGAACGATTTGCCCTGCTCGCCCGAGCGGCTGATGGACGCCTATCTCGCCGGGGTCGCCGCGCAGAGAAGCGAGGAGGACGCGCAATGAGTGAAATCACCCGAGACCGCGTGTCCGCCGGGGCGATCACCCAGGCCGTGCCGGTCGTGGTCGAATTCGAGCTCAACGGCAAACAACGCCATTGGGCCGCGCCGCCATTTTCCCGGTTGCTCGATGTGCTCCGCTACAAGATGGAGCTCACCGGCACGAAGGAAGGCTGCGGCGAAGGCGAGTGCGGCGCGTGCACGGTGCTGATCGACGGAATGCCGGTCAACGCCTGCCTGGTTCCCTTCTGCCAGGTGGCCGGGGCCAGTGTCGTGACGGTCGAAGGCCTCGCTGAACACGACGTCCTCCACCCGGTGCAAGAAGCGTTCATCGAACACGGCGGCGCCCAATGCGGCATCTGCACGCCCGGCATGGTCGTGACCGCTGCGTGGATGGTCGACAACGGCATCCCCGGCGACCACATCGACAAGGTCATGGCCGGCAATATCTGCCGCTGCACGGGCTACGGCTGCATCGTCAATAGCGTCAAGGCCGCGATCGACCGGGTCGCCGAGATGGAAGAGGCGGAGGACGCTCGATGATCCAGTACTCGCGCATCGAGGTGCTGCGGCCGACGAATCTGAACGAAGCGCTCAAGTGGATGCACGACGCCGCTGAGAAGGGCGACCCGTTGCGCCCGATGGCCGGCTGCACCGACATCATGGTCGACGCCAACAGCGGACGGCTGAAGTGGCAGCGTTTTATCGACCTGTGGGGGCTGCGGTTTGCGCTCGGTGAGCTCGAATGGGCGCTCGCTGGAGCCGTCGATCCCGGCAGCCTGCAGATCGGCGCCCTCGCAACGTACGGAGACCTGCTTGCCGACGCCCGCGCTTGCGAAGAGCTCCCCACCCTCGCGTGCGCGTCCTCGCTCATCGGCGCGACCCAGATCCAGGCCCGCGGAACGTTCGCCGGAAACATCGAAAACGGCTCACCGGCCGCCGATGCGGTGCCTGTGCTGATGGCCATGGACGCCCGCGTGCGCCTGCAGAGCGTGCGCGGAATGCGGGAAGTCGCGCTGGCCGACTACTACACCGGCTATCGCGCCACCCAGCGCGCCGAGGACGAGCTGATCACCGCCATCATGCTGCCCAAACAAGCGATCGGCGCCCGCGGCCACTTCTTTCGCAAGGTCGGCACCCGCGCCTTCCAAGCGATCACCAAGGTCGGACTCGCCGCCCGAATCTGCTGGAAAGACGACGCGATCGAGCACGCCCGCGTGGTCGCCGTGGCGATGGCACCGACGATCACCCGCTGCGAAAACATCGAACGCGCGCTGCTCGGTGTCTCGGTGGTCAATGAAGCGGTCAACGACAAGCTGCGCGAAGCCCAGGCCTACGATCTCAAGCCGATCAGCGACGTGCGCTCCACCGATCGGTACCGCAACGAGGTCTTTCACCGCCTCGTCTGCCAGGCCATCGCCGAAACCCACCCCGACGCCGAGTAGAGGCGATCGGGCCGACAATCTCGTCTCAAACAAGCCAGACTCCACATGCACCCCGTAGTCCTCGATCCCGAGGGGCGCGTAGTCCTGCGTCACCTACCCGGCCTCGTCGCCGCTGGCCCCGCCGTGCTCGTCACCGTCTTCGAGGTCAACGGTTCGACACCGCGCCGGGTGGGCGCCCGCATGGTCTGCCGCGACGGACGCCTGCTCGCGGGAACAGTCGGCGGCGGCCACCTCGAGCTGCGCGCGATCGAGCTCGCAAAGACCGTGCAGGAATCGGGCAAAGACCACCTCAAGCGCTACCCGCTCGGCCCTGAGCTCGCACAATGCTGCGGCGGGGTGATGACGCTTCTCTTTGAACCGATGAACGCCGCGCGCGCCGACGTGATCTGCGCCGCCCTCGACGCCGCCGAAAGAGGCGGACCACCGCTGCAGACCAGGCATGGCGACAAGGTCCTGGCCGAGCTCCCGGGTTCGCCGGCCACCGCCGTCATCTTTGGCGCCGGACATGTGGGCGCCGCGCTGGCCAACGTCCTTTCGAGCTTGCCGTGGCGCGTGGTCGTGATCGATAGCCGACCCGAGTGGGCCGATCCGGCGCGCTTTCCCGCCACCACAGACGTGCTGTGCGAGCCGCCGACCGACGTCTTGCTCCGTTGGGGGTGGCTGGGACTCGACGCCACAAACGCCAGCGACGCGCCGGTCGCCAAGAAACGATGCTTCACCGTCGTCATGACGCATGATCACGGCCTGGATCGGGAGCTTATCGACGCCCTTTTGCGGATCGATCAGCGCTGCGGAGGCGGCGACCTGGCTTATGTCGGCGTGATCGGCAGCAAGACCAAGATCGCGACGATGACCCGGCGATTGCGCGAACGCGGCCTGCCCGACGAGACGCTGCAAAGGCTTGTGGCCCCGATCGGGTTGCGGGTCGACGGGCGCATGGTGGGCGGCAAGCTCCCCGGCGAAATCGCCATCTCGGTGGCGGCCCAGCTGATCGATCTCGCCAAGAACGAGGACATAGCCACATGAGCAGCCTCGCAGCGGGGTTGGTGCTCGCAGGGGGTCATGGCCGGCGGGCAGGCGGACCCAAGGCGCTCAAGATCATCGATGGTGAGCTGTTGTGGCGCGCCCAGGTCAGGCGGCTCCAGGACGCAGGGGTGGCCCCGATCGTGGCGGTCTTGCACCCGTCAGCGGCCGAGGGTGCCGGAGCGCTCGATTTTCCGGGCCGAATCGAAGTGGCCGACGCGGATCGGCCGATGTTTGCGTCCTTGCAGCAAGGTCTGCGCGCTTTGATCGACCACGACGCGCCCGTCGTCATGCACCCGGTCGACGCTGGGGTCCCTGCATTGGCGACGATCGAGGCGTTGCTCAACGCGATGGCCGGGTTGGAGCCAAATCAGCAGGTCAAAGTCATGCGCCCGCTGCTCGTCGATGGCGAAGAAGCCGGCCGCCGCGGTCACCCGATCGTGCTGATGCCCGATTTCTGCGCGGAGCTGCTGGCGATGGACGGAGATGCGGGCCGGCTCGACCATGTGATCGCGGCGTTACGCACCGATCATGCACTGGACGTGCCGACGTCGGACGCAGCGATCCGCGCGAACTACAACTTTGACGGGATTGCCAAGTAGAGGCGGCCAGGGCTAGCCGCGGCTAGCGGTTGTGGTGGCTAACGGTTGCGGCGGCGGATTTGCACGTCATAGACGTTGCGGCCGCGGCGACGCTTGGAACCTGTGAGCGTCAGCAGGCCGAGGTGCAATTGCGCGACCTTGCCCGATTCCATGCGGATCGAGACGCGATCATCATCGACGACCTGGACCACTTCGCACTCACCCAGGCGGGGGTGCTCGAGCCAGTCGCCGACCTTGAGCTGCGGCATCTCGTTGGGTTCGAGCAGGCGCGAGGGCATCGCTTCCATCGCGACCCGGCCGCTCTTGACCACCTCGGGGGCGGCTTCGGCGATGTTGACCGCGACGTCGAGCCAGCGGGCGAGGCCGACTTGTTCATCGTGGTAACGACGCAGCGTGATGTCGTCGCACGTCTGGCAGTTGAGCTCGAGCGACGCGGAGATGCCTTCTTCGAGCACGCCGGCGGCGACAGTTCCGTCTTCACCGTGGAGCATGGTCCGCACGATGAGGTCGGTTTCGCCGCCGCGTTCGGAGACGATTGCGTCGAGGGCTACCACGAGAAAACGGCCGGGAAATGCCTGGGGCTCGCTGAATCCGCCTTCATTGAGCACGCCGCGCAGGATCGGATCCTGCACGTAACCACTGCCCCGGATCCAACCGGTGGTAATCGAGTATTGGCTCAGCAGCGAATGAAGGGTAGCGACGATCGGGGCGCCCGGATCCAGCTCACCAACGAACCGCCTGCCTTCACGGGTTTCCGTAAAAATCATCGGGGCGCACGCTAGCCATGGAAGGGCACCCATGTCAAATGTGCGGGGCCGCTCGTGCGACCCAGAACGCGCGAAGGGAACCGCTTGGATCGTGCGCGTCGAGGTGAAGATTCATGTCTGAGGCCGATACCATCGTCGCGCGCGCAACAGCAGCCGGCCATGCCGGTGTCGCAATCGTCCGCCTGTCCGGTCCCGAAGCGATCGCGATCGCCGCCGAGATCGGCCGGATTTCCGCCGATCGATTGCGGCACGGGCAGCTCCGATACGCTCGGATGCGCGAGGCGACCGGCCAGCTCATCGACCGCGGGTACCTCGTGGCGATGCATGCGCCGCGTACGTTCACCGGCGAGGATATCGCCGAGCTGCAGCTTCACGGCTCGCCAGCGGTCATCGAACGCGCGATCGCGGCATGTGTAGCGCTCGGAGCACGCCGGGCGGAGCGGGGTGAGTTTTCCCGGCGGGCGTTCCTCGGTGGCAAGCTTGATCTCGTCCAGGCCGAAGCGCTGCTGGATCTCGTGTCCGCGCGCACCGAAGCGGCCGCAGAACTGGCGCTCGAACACCTCGACGGCCGCATCGGAGAGGCTCTTTCAGCCTGGCGAACCCCGATCATCGACGCGCTCTCCGAGGTTGAAGCGCGCCTGGACTTCTCCGAACATGAAGACGTCGGCGGGCTTCCCGCGTCCCTGCGCAACGACCTCGCGCACGCCGCCAGCGAGATGGCTTCCCTGGCCGCAAGCGCAACCGCGGGGCGACTGCGGCTCGATGGGGTCCGAATCGCGATGTACGGCGCGCCAAACGCGGGCAAATCGACCCTCTTCAACGCGATGCTGCGCGCCGATCGCGCCCTCGTTCACGAACAGGCTGGGACAACGCGAGACGTCATTGAAGCGGCCGGTGAGCTCGACGGAATCGCCGTCACCTGGGTCGATACAGCCGGCATTCGCGGCACCGAAGGCGCGGTTGAAAAGGCGGGGATCGAACGCGCCCGCGCATCTGCAGCAACCGCAGACGTGGTCCTCTTTCTGCGCGATCAAAACGCGCCCGCGGCCGACCTTGATGATCCGCCCGCAGGCCCCGCGCATCGCCGAATCATCCCGATCGCGACCAAGTCCGACCTGCCGCGCCATGGCGAGACGATCGATGACGCCGTCGCCGTGTCTGTGCTCGATCCGGCGTCCGTCGACCAGCTGCGGGCCGTTCTCGGTGGCGTCGTCCGTGAGCTCACATCGGCTTCAGTCGCCGACGATCTCGTCCTGACCCGCCAGCGCCACGCCGACGCCCTCGCACGCGCATCGGAGTCGCTCTACCGGGCGCTGGGTGCGATGGACGAGGGCACACCGCTTGAGTACATCGCCGCCGACCTGCGCGACGCCACGGATGCGATCGCCGAGATCACGGGCGAGATCGCGCCCGACGACGTGCTGGACGCCATCTTCGCGCGCTTTTGCATCGGCAAATAGCGACGCCCTTTAGCCCCAATGCCGATCGTCTAGATGTGCCGGGCACGAGTGCTGAATCGTTTTTCTTGCCATGTGATCCCGTTGCCTCATTCTGCCCCGATCTCTCGCATGGAGGTCAGCACAGATGGCGAAGGCAGCAGTAGTAACGGTGTCAGCCCGGCAGCGGTCGATTCTCGATGGATGG
>Ga0209992_10004210_pt1 | contig 11458 bp, 11 predicted proteins | sample 2SBtaG_2_FD_182564 | JGI IMG/M metagenome (GOLD analysis project Ga0209992, IMG submission 182564) | Deep subsurface microbial communities from Kolumbo volcano to uncover new lineages of life (NeLLi) - 2SBTROV12_ACTIVE470 metaG (SPAdes)... | ecosystem: Environmental > Aquatic > Marine >... | reverse complement strand
ATGGAGTGAAAGCACGCTGGGTATCCATGAATATGATGCGCTGCCATTAGCGGCTCGTAACTATCTGAAACGCATCGCAGAGGTGTGCGGTGTGCCGGTTGACATGGTTTCAACAGGCCCTGACAGGGATGAAACCATCGTTCTTCAACACCCCTTTGAATAGCTAACGGCCTTGATGATCATGTTAAAAGGTCGGTTTGCCAGGGTGACATGACTCACTGTGTGCAGCTGCCCAGAAGAGGACTTTAATAAAAGTCCAGCTAATTCCGCTCTTATCGAAATATCCTGCGTAGTATCAAGTAAATAAAATGCTTTCAGAGTAAGCTTTCTTGACAACCGTAACGCTACGCTATACAATCTGGTATGATTAAAACATTCCAGCACAAAGGATTGAAAGTATTCTTTGAAACTGGAAGTAAGGCAGGAATACAGCCAAAACATGCGTCAAAGTTAAAGCGACAATTGCGTCGTCTGGATGAAGCCGGCAGTGCCTCGGATATGAATGTTCCGGGGTGGAAATTGCACACGTTGGAACATGATCTGGCTGGTCATTACGCGGTGTGGGTTAATGGCAATTGGCGGATGACCTTTGCCTTTGAAGGTGCGGACGCAGTGCTGGTGGATTATCAGGATTATCACTGAAAGGAACGCAAACATGAGCAGAATGCACAATCCCCCACACCCCGGAGAAACGCTGCGTGAGGATGTATTGCCTGCACTGGGGCTATCGGTTACCGACGCAGCCAAACAGCTTGGCGTGACCCGTGCTGCGCTATCACGTGTATTGAATGGGCGTGCTGCCATATCGCCAGAAATGGCCTTACGCATCGAGCAATGGCTTGGCGTTGAGAACGGTGGGCGAGCCGATGTATGGCTGGCGGAGCAAGCGTCCTATGATCTATGGCAAACCCGCAAGCATTTCAAGCAGAAGGTGGTGCGTCCCGCGATGGCAGTAGCGTAATGAGTTTCCCCGTCATCCATACGGATTATGGAAAAAGTGTTATCGAGCAGCAAAGACAAACAGCCCTGAAGGGCTGTTTACATAAGTTTGAAGCGGTACTTCGTGGTGCCAGAAGAAAACCCGAATTTAAGTTTTAGTGCATCCCAGTAAGTTCAAATTCGCCACTCTGTATCCCAATAAATAAGCCAATTTGTTGAAATAATCGTCTTTTGCTGTCCGATGAGATTTTACGCAATCCTACGATTTATTGGTATAGTTATTGGTATAGGAATTAAGGGAAGCCCGAACCGATGCCAAAGATTATTCGAGGATTGAGCGCCAGAGAGATCAGTACAGCCAAGCCCGGCGAAACCAAGCAGGATGGCAAAGGGTTGGCGCTGGTGGTGGACACTAGCGGAAATAAGCGCTGGGTGTTGCGTTATTCGCGGCCTGATGGTCGGCGCAACATGGTGGGGCTGGGTTCACTTGCCGATACACCTGTCACGGTCGCACGCAAGAATGCCGCTAGCATCAGGGAAAAGCTCACGCAGGGCATCGATCCGGTAGCGAATAAGAAAGCCGAAAAGCAAAAAAAGAAAACTGCACTGCGCGGTACATTCCAGACTGTGGCCGAAGAATGGTATGCGCACAAGGCGAAAGGGTGGGCAACCGAGACAGCACGCAAGGCAAGGGAGATGTTGGACGATGTCCTGTTGCCCAAGCTGGCGAAAAAACCCATCGCGGATATTTCAACCGCCGACATCAAGCCTGTCTTGTTAAACCTGCATGAACGCGCCCCAAGGCTGGCCGTGAAAACGCGGCAATATTGCAATCAGATAATCAGCTATGCCATACAGGAAGGTTTACGGGAAGATGGCCGCGAGCTATCGCTAAAGGGTGTGCTACCCAAGACCGACAAAAAACATTATGCCGCAGTAACCAAGTCCAACGACCTGCCGGACTTGGTCAAGACCATCAAGGGTATCGACTCTCTCAATTCCCGCGTTGCGTTGCTGGTGTGTCTATATACGGCATCGCGTCCCGGTGTGGTGGCAGGTATGCGTTGGGATGAGTTGCACATCAATGCCAAGGAGTGGCATATACCGGCCAGCCGCATGAAAACCAGTAACGACCACATTACACCTTTGCCGGTTCAACTAATCCCGATGCTGCAAGACTTACGTAATCTGGCGGGTGAGTCGCCCTTTGTATTTCCCGGTTTCCGCGATCCGATTAAACGACATATTCACCGAGATAGCCTGAGTAAGATACTACGGGAGAATGGATTGCGTGATGTAACAGTCACACATGGCTTTCGGGCGACTTTTCGTACAGTGGCAAGGGAAAGGCTGCGCATGGATTCCGATGTACTGGAAGCGCAACTGGCACATGCTAAAAAAGGCGAGGTGCAATCTGCTTACGATAGAACGCAATTTCTTGATGAACGGCATGAGTTGGTGCAGCAATGGGCGGACTATCTTGATGGCCTGAAAGCAGGGGAAGAAGTGATCCTGTTGCGCGGGCAAGTGGCTTGATATTTTGCAACACGACAACCAAGTGGCGTGACATGGAAACAGAGTTACGTTTCTTCCTGCGCCGCTATCATCCAGATTCGCTTCATCGGCAATTCTGCTTTTAAGTCTTCGTCGAGCTGGTCGTAGTAAGCGAAGAGTTGCTCCAGTAGTTCTTTCTGCGTCCACAAGCGAACCTTAAAATAACTGGCAGCTAGCTCCTTCTGCACGTTACCCTTGAAGCCGCTCCATGAAACAAATAAACCCTCATCCGCGCCAAATTTTGAGACCGCGCCAAGTAGCTTATCTACAGTAGGACGGCCGATAGGAGAACTCTCTGATTTCACTTCGACACACAAGCGCGGCGAACCAAAACCAAGTGGCCCAGCCCCTGCAAGAATATCCGCACCCCCATCAGCACCTTCCGGGCTACGGTAAGTGGTGTAACCCTGAGCCTGAAGGACTGCTTCCACCAAGCGAGTCAGGCCGTGTCCCTTAAATCGTGCAGCAATAAGCCGAGCGATTTGGTCGTGTGCTAGTTCTTCCAAGTCAGTGTCTTCCACACCCTCATCTGTGGCTGGCAATGTGGCCTTGGATGCATCCACAATAGTTTCCGGCTTCCATCCATTCGCACGCATAGCATCAATACGCTGCTCGGCATTGTTGCGGCGAACTCGACAGATCGTTAGAAATGCACCAAAGGTAAAGAGTAAATCTTTACCGAAGTTTGCGCGTGGCACTGCTTCTGCAATCCACTTCACTGCTCGCCAGTGGAAATATGGATCTGGCCCCGCAGATTCAAAATGGTAATCGCCAGTAATTTCGCCAATCTGGATGGATGGCTGTGACTTGAGCGGCAATATAATCAAATCACCTTTTTTCATTTCATTTGCAAAAGGCCAAAGTTGACTTGACCAGTTTGAAACAGCCTTGGGCTTCGCATCAGGGTAGTAGTTAAGCATCTTTTCCAAGAGTGCGGAACGGTCATTGAACTTCGACATATTCACATCAAAACCATCCCAAGTAACATATACACGCTTATCTTGAATAAACTTTTGTTCATGCTCGCCGTGAGAACCGGCACGAATTAACCAGATTGCCATAGCAATTATCTCCTTCGATCAGTTTGCACTTTCAGCAGCCTCAGCAATGAGATTCCATTGCTCATTTTCTACCCATACAAAACCACATTGTCCATTGCTGCGTTCAGCCCATAGCTGTCCGATCCTTTTTTTCTCTTCGCTATCTCGACTTTCAGCGATATGGCTACCCTTGTACTCAACAGCCAATAGTAATCCGCTTTGCATCTTGATAATAAAATCTGGATAAAACTTGTCCGATGCTGTTTGCAGCCAGAATGAATGCGGTTTCTTTTCAACGTTTCTCACCCACCAATCAACTCCCTCTAATTGATTGGCAATGTATTCTGCACAATTAAATTCCTCACCTGTGCCCTTAAGATTGCCAATAACAGGGAAAAAGTGACGCTTGAGGGGTAGTAGGCCAGTGTAAGGTACATCATAGCCATAGCGACCTAACTCAAAGGTGATGGCATGCTCATCCCGAATCGAAAAGGCATCCGGCTCGGCAAACAAGTTATCGAATACCTTTTGTTTTTCAAGCGTCAGACCAGCCACAAGTTTGCGCTCCAGCGCACCGCGAAGCCTGAATTTCCGATAGGCCAACTCATCTAATTCAAACCCGCGAGCCTCCAGCAGGTTTGTAACGGCAGCATTCAACCAAGCGACTTTTTGCCCCCGGTCGGCATAGGTCACTGTTAAGTTCTGATCCAGCCATCCTACTAAATCAACTACTGTCCAGCCTTGCTCATGTCCGAACAGAGCAAGTTGGCTGTCCATCCGGTCATATAAGTCGCATTCAATTTTCTCAAGCTGAGAGATAGATAATCTCGCCCGCCGCATTGCCTCAACGTCTTTGTTGAACTCGCCTTCAGTCAACATAAAATCAAAATCATCGATTTCCCAATCGGCATCTAGCAATGGTGATTCATCAAAAATATCAAAGAAGCCAGTTTGCTTAAAGCACAGTAAAGGAATATTTGCTTGCACACTCTGTTCGGCAGGTGTCGGTAGCCTAGCCGGTGGGGCTGCTTGTATCGCTTGTACCGTATCAAGCCGTTCACGAATTTGACGTGCTACGTCTTGATGTCTGAAGATTTCTGCAACCATGCGAACTTGAGCTGGCGTAGCGCCACCTTTGATGGTCAACGTGCCGATTTCTGGTGAGAATTCAACCTTGTTTCGTAGCGAATTTGGCAAGGCAGAAAATGCTTCTTCATCCGGCATCACCACTGCATCTGCGACCTCGGGTAATGGCACTGTCAAATCGCCATGTTGAGTGAATAAATCATCCGTCTGCGTATCAACCTCATCAAGGTGGATTAAGTCGCGGGTATCCAAACGTTCGAAACCACTTTGTACTAAACCATCACGCAAGTTTTGCACTGTTTCGGCAAGTTGGTCAGATACCACATAAGCATATGCCCGGTTTAATGGCTCGCGCTGTTTGCGCGTGACTCGCGGCATACGTAAGACACGTCCCAGAACTTGTTCAACTGCTGTCGCTGATGTGGTATTGCGAAAAGAAAACAGCACATAAGCAAACGGACAATCCCAGCCCTCGCGTAGCTTATCCACGGTGATAATGAATTGTGGGTAATCTGGGTCAGTCATGCGCCGATTGCCCAGTTCATCCACAGCACCTGTGGCAATAGCGATATAATCCTCGTCAATATGAAAGTCCTCAACCAATGCTTTTTTAACTCTAACCGGTGTGAAGGTCTCTGTTTGTGCTCTACGTTCAGCCTGTATCAACATCACTGGGCGAATTAATTCACCAGTCAATTTTAATTCTTCCGCAGCCTCTTGTTCCAGCATCCGCAAGCGCGCCACGGCGTCACGTAGCGACACACGCCACTCTGCATGTGTAGAAAGCTCCAGTGGCAGCTTAAGCATGTCCTCTGCCTGCAAGGTGGCTGCTGAAACACTGCGCAACACATTAGAGGGTTGGCTGGTACGGTCGGGTGTGGCTGTAAGTTCCAGGATGCAGGCCGGTTTGAGCCGTAGCAACGTATCAACTGCCAAGGGCGAACCTTGGTTGTGTGCTTCGTCCACTACAACAAATGGGCGGCGCAACCGAATCACGTCCACAAGAGAATGATCGCCGCGCTGTTCTTCAGAAACGCCCGAGAAATGCGGCATCAACGCGCCATTTTGACGATACACACGCAAACCATCATCGGTATCACGTTTGAAAGACTGCATGGTTGCCACAATAATGGTGTTGCCTGTATCCAGCGTTGAAGGCTGCATCGACAATGCTTCGTTTATGTCCAACACATTGACCATGCCAAATAAACTGCGCATATCTTCATGCAGCAATTCTCCGGGGGTTTTCAGTGCATACAAGGTTTGCTGACGAATTGGGTCGGATGGAACTAACCAGATTGCCAGCGAATGTTCGGTAGGTAAAAAGGCTCGATTTACACGGGCAATCGCCTGCCCTGCAATTCGTGTTTTACCTCCACCGGTCGGTACGCGCAAACAGACATAAGGCAGATCATCTGCGCTCGGAAGTGGATGGTAGGCCAATGAATGTCCAAAGCCCACCAGCGTGCTTTCAGTAAAAGCAGCTGCAGGACTTTTCAATTCCCTTGTTCGAGAGAGAAAACTCTCGAAGGCATCCAGCAAACCGATTTGATATTCCTTCAAGCCCATGATTTCACCGTTAGTTCGTAAGGAAGTTGTCTAAACTCGATACCCATGCGGACAAGTTTGCTGCGGTCAAATCGACTGCGAGCACCATAGATTACTTTCGCGCCATCATATGCTGGCAACACAGCCAAGGTACGGCTGTTCAATACGTTTCCGCCCAAGTCGCCCCGGTCTTTCAAAATGCCGTTGTACAACAAATAAATTGCCGTACCTTTGTAGATGCCTAATAAGGGGGTGTGGTCTGCTGTCTTTGTCCAGCCTGTGCCGGTTTCAGTAAACCAGACGAACTCGGCTAATTGCTCAAAAGTGACATCACTGCGAATTTGGCCTTCTGAGGTGAACAGGGGTTCATCTGATAAGGTGCAAAACTGGAAATTACCGCCTAAACCTTCTATAGCTTGCTTTGCATTGGTGTAGCCCTGAGACACGCGCCTAATCCGTTCAGCCGTCACGTTGCGGGAGACATTTTCGTCCATCTCTACAAGGATAAAACGGCGGTAACCGCCGTCTTCGGCGTTTTGCTCTAGTACGGCGTGGCCTGTCGAACCGGAGCCAGCAAAGCTATCTAAAACTATGTCTCCATCTAGTAGAATACGATTCAACAGATAACGAATGATCTGAATAGGCTTTACTGTATCAAATCCGTGTTCTATTCCAAGCACTTCATTTAAAGTTTTTTTCCCACTTTCCGCTGTACCACTTAATTCTTTAGTTACATGGCAGTAGAACGGCGAGAATTCATCTGCTTCTTCGTGCTCGTAGTATTTGAGCATCGGTTCACCAGTCTGAAATGTGATTCTATTACGGTCAAAAAGATCACGAATTGCCTTATCACCCGCTTGCCATCTTTTTGTGGGCGGTGGTTTGTACCCGTTTAATTCAAACTGCATGGTTTCTCGCTTACTTTCGCCCCGATTAGATTTAAGAATGGTTTGCAACCGATAATTGCCATCTATATCCGAATGAGGATAGCTTCGCTCTCTTCCAGATTTGATCAATCTGAACTTTGGGTAGACATTTTTTTTGTAGCACAAAATGTATTCTGCATCATTTTGTGGTTTTAGCTTTGCTTCACCTGTATTTGATGGTTTAGCCCTGCTTTTCCACGTTAGGCTGGATATGAAATTTCCTATACCGAATATCTCATCCATTAACAATCGAAGCGTTGCTAACTCGTGATCGCCTATGGAAACAAAAATCGCTCCATCCTCTCGCAAAAACTGCTTTAACAGCAAAAGGCGTGGATACATCATACATAGCCAGCGGTCATGACGATCCAACGTCTCGCCTTCCTTGCCTACCACTTCGCCTAGCCACTTACGAATCTCAGGACTATTGACGTTGTCGTTGTATATCCACCCTTCATTGCCGGTGTTGTACGGTGGATCAATATAGATGCACTTCACATGTCCGGCATATCGCGGCAGCAGGGCTTTGAGTGCGTGCAAGTTGTCGCCTTGAACGATCAGGTTGCCACTGTCAGTAGCTCCGCATGACAATTCTGGCACCGGTTCCAGCAGTCGGAACGGCACCTCTTTGTGATGTTTGACTACGGCTTGTTTGCCGATCCATTTCAGGCTTGGCATTTTAGGTTTTTCCTTGTCATGCTTTGTATTATGCGTAGAGGTTTAGTTAGGAAATTAGCGATAACAATTGTTTGCTAGTGCTGTAATGTACTGTAAAGTCCAAAACAATCCTAATGCTTGATTCTACCTTACCCGAGGAGCGAACACATGGCACGGCCCTATTCCCCCAGATCGTTTTTTCGTCATGCACCAAATGCCATGCTTAAACGGTATTTTGATAAGCGGGGTGTGCTTGCTGAGCATGACTTCAGTGAAGTAACCGAAACAAAAATCGAGCCTATCTACCAAGCATGGTTGTCCTTGGACGATACCCAGCGTGGAGAAATTGAGCGGGATTTTAAGGAGATAGATGCGCTGGCTTGCGAAGGCGGGGTGAAGGCGATCATGGATGAGGCTGAATGGCATGATGAGAATCTGGCCGAGATACTAGGCGAACTTAAAGACTTACACGAAAAATCTTTTTGGGTGTTTCTCGAACGCCCAAAGTATTGGCCTGCCGCCAGCGCTTTTTGTCGTGCCGATGCAATCAGTAGTAGCCAGTGGAATGAATGCAGGACAGTGAGCCATACCCCTGCAAGGGTAGATGAGGCGAGTATTCGAGACCTTGAGAAAACATTGAGCCATCATTTTTTTAACAAGGAAGGACGTGGCAAAAATTGCACTGTGGAACCTTACCGGCGCGGGAAGCTGGATTATTACTTTGCCTACCCTGAGGATTATGCGCACGCAAGTATCGAATGGGAGGGTGCAACATTCAAGCGTTCAGCACGCCACCCTGCCTTTGAAATCATCTTTGTCTATTCGCAGGATGAAGGAAAAATCAGCCTCTATATGAAGGGCAGCAGAGACACAAAAAAAGAAATCCGCGCATTGTTTGCCGATACTATACTTGGCTTGGAGTTGGGCGAATTTGTCGAGGATGATCGTGTCTATGACCTTACCCCACTGAAAGAAAGCAATCCGCCATTTAAGTTTTCACCAGATACAGGCATCCAGAACGTTGCTATCAAGAAATTTAGAATAGCCATCAATGGCACCAAAGAGCGCATTACCCTTGAGACGAATCCAATACCTAACCCAAATGCCATTTATGAATTTCGGGATAAATTGTGCAAGTCTATTCCGCTTTCGCAAATGACGATTACGCAGGTGGGCCTTCTGGTTACATTTATGCCTGATAAGACGTCAGGCAGGAAAGCCACGCGGAGCTTCGATGTTAACTGGCCGAATTCTTGTTCGCTGAAACACGACGGCAAGGATGCCATTATCCGAAAAATGCTCATTGAATCCGGCATTGAGCCGCGCACACGGTAATTACGCATCATGATTAATCCCATCAATCCGCTGGCAGTTGTACTTGAGCGGGTAGGCTGCGCCGACCCCGTTAAGGGTGCTTTCTTCTTCTGGGATGAGGTGAATGCTTGGCCGACTGGTTCGCTTGGTGTTTTGGTTGCAAGCGGCCTGTTGAAGCCAGCACAACCGATGGCAACGATTGAGTGCGATGGCTGCGAAGAAAATTGCATGATGCCAGTGGAAGTTTATCCAACTCAGGAAGACAGGCAGGGGCGTGCATTTATTACCTGCGACAAGCGGGATGATATGGGGCGCATTAAGGTGAGCTTTGACCGTATGAGGCAGTGGCAATCGACGGGTGAATTTATTGCCGCTGCATTGACCAGATTACTTGGACTCAGTCAGCTATCAAAGCAAAGGTCGGGTGGCAGGCAATGGCCTGTCGGCACGATCAAAGGGAAGAAGTATAGTAGCCCTGTGATGCTTCTAGCCGATGATGGCCTTGGCCTATCACTTGCAGGGCACACTGCTCAGCTCATGGATGTGCTTGTCATTGAGAAAAGTGCCATCACGCTGAATAAGGATGCACTAAACCGCTTGGTGGACAATCCGTCAGGCGATGGCGAAACCCGTGAAGCCCGGAAGACTAGGCTTATTTCACGTGTTGGTGAGGAGAAAGCAAAGGGAACTAAGGCATTCCTTCGGGTTGTAGCGGATGAGGAAGGCATCTCGACTTCCCGGCTAAAACAGCTAGTCAATGACGTTGCGCCTGTAAAAGAGGATGAGCCTAATAATTCTCCTTGGGCGGGTTTGTCAGTTAACAGGAAACAGACTAGCTCGAAGAAAACCAAACCCAAGTATTGACGTGCCTTCCAGCTTGATGAAGTAGCAATGTTGCTAGCTAGCCCCCTAGCTAGTCCCCAATAGCGAAAATTCATTAACGCTCAAAGGGGTGTCAACATGTCGCAAAGAATCCATCGGCTTCCTGCCGTCAAATCCGAATCAGGGCTTTCGCGCTCTACGATTTATCTACGCATCACCCAAGGGCTATGGACGAAGCCAATCTCGCTTGGCGGTAGAGCCGTGGGCTGGCCTGCCAGCGAAGTGGATACACTATTGGCTGCACGTATTGCTGGTAAGCATGATGCGGAAGTACGCGCACTGGTGAAGAAGCTGGAAGCCGACCGCAAGTTTGCCGTGTGAGGGGTTTGCGATGAGTCAGAACAGAGATGCTCCAGCCTACCAAGAATATGCGGCGACTATCTTGGCGCAGCTCCCCTTCCGAACTATGACGCTACAGGATCGTGGCTTGCTTTACACGATGCGGCTTGAATGCTGGGTCAATGTGCGACTGCCTAACAATCACAACGACTTGGCAAAAGTTTTGGGATTGCCTGTCGCCGAGGTTGCAGCTTCATTTGCTGCCGTGATGCCTTTTTTTGAAGTGGTGGATGGCTTCATTGTCAGTCCCGAGCTGGAGGATTATCGGACGCATTTGGTGGAACGGAAGACCAAGCAAAGCGAAGGTGGGAAACGTGGTTCGGCCATCACAAACGGCAAGCGCAAGCGTCGAGAAAAGGTGGTGGATGCTGGGGTTGAGAGTACCCCGTCGAGTACCTCGCAAGTATCTCGTCAAGGTAAGGGCGAGTCCTTAGTACAGACAAGCAAAGCAAAGACAAGTCAAAACCAGCCTCCAGAGAGAGCGGTTGTTGTTGATCCGTTTGTTGCTGAAATGGAAGCTGCTGAGAGTTGTACCGCAGAGGCTTATGCCAGAGCAAGCGGGGGAGGGTGACTTTATGAAAAAACGTCATCCCAATCCCAACCGCGTCAAAATCCATCGCACTTATACGGTTAAGGAAATCGCCAGCCTGTTTGATAAACACAAGAATACGGTTCGCCTTTGGATCAAGGAAGGTTTGCCGGTTAGCGATGACAAGCGGCCAACTCTAATCCTTGGCTGTGAACTTGCCGCATTCTTGCAAGCGCGCCGAATAAAGAACAAAAAGACCTGCCAGCCGGGAGAAATGTATTGTGTGAAATGCCGAACGCCACAAAAGCCAGCTACCGGGATGGTGGAGTATCAGCCTGTTACCGATAAAGTCGGAAAGCTGTTGGCAACTTGCCCTGTCTGTAATTCCATTATGAATCAGCGAATCGGCAAGTCTAGGCTGAAGCAGTTTCAGGCGATTATGGACGTCACGTTTCCGCAAGCACTGCGACATATAGTTGAGAGCAACCAGCCCAGCGTAAACAGTGACTTTAAACATGGAGATTAAAACATGAAAATGCACAGTGCAGAAAACGAAAGAATCAAGCGCAGATATTTTACTTATTTGAAAGAGTCGAGACGACAAAGTGAGCAGTCAGTGGATGCAGTTGCCAAGGCACTGGCAC
>Ga0209992_10004208_pt1 | contig 11463 bp, 11 predicted proteins | sample 2SBtaG_2_FD_182564 | JGI IMG/M metagenome (GOLD analysis project Ga0209992, IMG submission 182564) | Deep subsurface microbial communities from Kolumbo volcano to uncover new lineages of life (NeLLi) - 2SBTROV12_ACTIVE470 metaG (SPAdes)... | ecosystem: Environmental > Aquatic > Marine >... | reverse complement strand
TGGTGGGCCTACTTGGACTTGAACCAAGGACCAATCGATTATGAGTCGACTGCTCTAACCAGCTGAGCTATAGGCCCGTAAAGGTTTTACTCTAAGAAGCTTGAAAGCTTGTGCGCACGAGAAGGGTGTCTAAGTTTGCGCAATGCTTTTGCCTCGATTTGACGAATACGCTCACGCGTTACATCAAATTGACGACCCACTTCTTCTAACGTGTGGTCAGTATTCATGTCAATACCAAAACGCATTTTTAATACTTTAGCTTCACGTGGAGACAGGTTAGCCAAAAGCTCGCCCGTGGTTTCTCTTAAGCTTTCTTTGGTTGTAATTTCCACTGGTGAAGACAGGTTTGTATCTTCAATAAAATCACCAATATTGGAATCTTCATCATCGCCAACTGGCGTTTCCATTGATAAAGGTTCTTTAGCGATCTTCAAAATTTTAGTAATTTTGTATTCTGGTAATTCCATCTCTACTGCCAACTCTTCAGGCGTGGCTTCACGACCAAATTTTTGTAGTAATTGACGACGAACACGGTTGAGTTTGTTGATGGTCTCAATCATGTGTACTGGAATACGAATCGTGCGCGCTTGATCAGCAATTGAACGAGTAATGGCCTGACGAATCCACCAAGTTGCATACGTTGAAAATTTGTAACCACGACGGTACTCAAATTTATCTACTGCTTTCATTAGGCCTACATTGCCTTCTTGAATAAGATCTAAGAACTGCAAACCACGGTTGGCGTATTTTTTAGCAATAGAGATAACCAAACGTAAGTTGGCTTCAATCATTTGAGATTTGGCTTTCTTAGCGCGACGATCACCACGACGATATAATTTGTTTAGTGCTTTAAGTTCTGGCACGGTAAGTTGCATTTCTTCTTCGTATTCAAGAAGATTTTTCTGTGCATAGTAAATTTCATCTTTGCTAGCCTTTAATGCATCGGCAACTTTTTTATCTAATTTAGCACCTTTTAACCAATCAAAATTAGTCTCGTTATCGGTAAATAGTTCGAAAAATTGCGCTCTTTCCATGCCGGCATAAGTACAAGCACTTTGAATGGCTTTTTCTTGTTTTTTCATCATTGCAACACGGTCACAAATAACTTCCATCATGGTGCTTACCAGTTTTGGTGCAAGACGTAAGTCAGACAAGCCAGCTGATAGTTGCTCGCGAGCAGCAACGGTTTTCTTGTGGCGGAAGCCATGCTTTTCGTTGATATCTTGGTAGTTGCCAGAACACTTTAAAATGGTTTCAAAACGGGTGTATACCTTGTCCTCATCTGGGCCAGTGTATTCCATTTCTTCCATGTCTTCGTATTCTTCATCGTCATCAAATTCGCCGGCATCAAATGCGGCTTTTTTTGCGGCAAAATCTTCAGCATCACCTTGGTAACCAATGATGACATCAGTCATCTTACATTTTCCTTCTTCAAGACGGGTATGCGCTTTAAAGAAGAAATCAGTAATCGCTGGGTAAAGTGTAATGGCTTGCATAATTTCAAACACACCCGCTTCAATTTCTTTAGCAATGCGAATCTCGTCTTCTTGTTCTAGTAAGTCAACCACACCCATTTCACGCATGTACATTCTAACGGGGTCGGTCGTTCTACCAAACTCTGAGTCAAGTGCGGCCAATGCAGCAATTGCAGCTTCAGCAGAGGTAGATTGAGCTTTAGCGCCTGATTCAACTACCAGCGTATCAGCATCAGGAACCGTTTCAGAAACCACAATGTCCAACTCTTCCAAGATAGAAACAATTGGCTCAATTTGTTCTTGTGTGAGTAAGTCTTTTGGTAATAAGTCGTTTAGTTCGGCATAGGTTAAGTAACCTTTGTCCTTGCCAACCATGATGAGTTTTTGTAATGCTTGCTTGTGTGCTTTCGTTGTAGATTTCATAAGTTACAGTGTTTGTTTTTTACCAGCCAAAGGCTGGATTATACCCAAATTCATGGGTTAAAAATCGAAGCCTTGGGAAGACTTTATAGATGTTTTTATTTATGAAGCGTCGGTAAAGATGGTACTGATAGATTCTTCTTCACTGATACGCTTAACTACCTCTGCTAAGGTTGGCGCAATAGACAATTGTCTAATCTTATCGCAATTCACCGCAGCTTCAGTTAGAGGAATGGTGTTGGTTGTTACCAATTCATCAAGTTCAGAGTTATTAATATTATCAATCGCATTGCCAGACAGTACAGCATGTGTTGCGTAGGCTACTACTTTTTTAGCGCCTTTTTCTTTTAAGATATTAGCCGCTTGGCAAAGCGTGCCTGCTGTATCAACCATGTCATCAATCAGCACACAAGTGCGGCCTTCAACATCACCAATCACGTTCATGACTTTCACCATATTTGGCGCAGGACGACGTTTATCAATAATGGCTAGGTCAGCATCGTTAATACGTTTAGCTGCAGCGCGAGCACGCACTACACCGCCAACATCAGGCGATACAACGACGACATCACCATAATCTTTAGACAAGATATCTGCCACCAATACAGGTTGAGCGTAAATATTATCGATTGGTATATTGAAAAAACCTTGAATTTGATCTGCGTGTAAATCCACCGTTAAGATACGATCAACCCCTGCAGCCTCTACCATTTTTGCAGCGAGCTTTGCTGTAATTGGCACACGAGTTAAGCGTGAACGACGATCTTGTCTTGAATAGCCAAAATAGGGCACAACCGCTGTAATACGAGAAGCTGATGAGCGTTTCAATGCATCAACCATAACCAAAAGCTCCATTAAGGTTTCAGCAGGGGATGGCCCACAAGTTGGTTGAATAATAAACACATCACAACCACGAATATTTTCTAAAATTTCCACTTGTGATTCGCCATCACTAAATTGCCCAACTAAGGCTTTGCCTTGCGTGATATTAAGTTGAGAGATGATTTCGCCAGAAAGCTCGGGATTAGCGTTACCGCTAAAAATTTTAATTTTGTCGAGTGACATAAGTATTAATAATGGCCATTAAAGTGCTTGAATTATACTACGATAAAAAAACAGTTTTTATCCATATTTCTTTGATAATTATTAAAATTTCCGATTTTTTTCAATTTGCATTATAGGTAAGGCCAATAACACCCTTAAAATGCCATTTTTGGCATAAAAATCATCATTTTTATGGGTTTTTAGTTGAGGTTTTGGGTGTTTTTAGATGTATTTGTAAAATTTACGAATATTTTTTATGCAAGTATTTTTTTCTTGAACAAGGAGAATGTTCAAAAATTTGATTGAGCATAGATGTTGCTATGTGATTGAAAATTTTTTAGGATTCGACGCCGTTCAAGAAAAAAAGACGCAGCAGAAAATGGCTGGGCTGGCAGGATTTGAACCTGCGCATGACGGGATCAAAACCCGTTGCCTTACCGCTTGGCGACAGCCCATTAAGGTGATGGTGAAGTGTTTAGCGCTTGTGCGACAAAACCTGACCATTGGTTTGGTAAATTTTTAAGCGCTACCAACGCATCCTTCTCATGTTTAAATTCTACAAAAACACAGCTTCCTGTGCCAGTCATCCTTGGCTGATATAGATAATTTATAGCGGTTTTTAGATGTGTTAACGCTTCTAAAACTTCGCCCTCTAAATCTATGGCTGCCTCAAGACAATCATTGTGTGGATTGATTAACTTTGAGAAGTCGCATATTTTCCCTATCAATGGGGTCATTGTCAATGATTTGTGTGAGAATATTTCTTTGGTGGAAATGTGTTTATTGATTGAGAGCACCAAAAAATAGTGTTTTGGCAATGTCATTGGGGTGAGTATCTCGCCTACACCTTCGGCCCAAGCACTATGCCCAGCAATAAAAATTGGCACATCGGCACCGAGCGCCAAACCGATTTTTGCGAGCTGTTGTTTTGAATATTTTGTATTCCATAATTGGTTGAGTGCAATCAGTGTGGTAGCGGCATTTGAGCTGCCACCGCCCAAACCGCCGCCAGCAGGAATGTTTTTGATGACTGAAATATCAACGCCAAGTTTTGTGCCGCTTGCATTTTGTAGTGCTTTGGCAGCTTTGATAATAAGATCTTGTTCTTCAGGAATGGTTTCGTTGCCACTGGTGCGATTGATAATGCCATCTTGGCGGATGTCGAAATTAAGCTCGTCACAATAATCCAGCAACTGGAAAATACTTTGTAGATTGTGGTAGCCGTCGTCTCGTTTAGAATTGATGTGCAAAAATAAGTTGATCTTTGCAGGGGAGTGCCAGGTATTAGACATCAATAAAGGTTTCTCGATAATGTTTAAGCTCTTTAATTGAATCGTGGATGTCAGACAATGCCAGGTGGGCTGATTCACCCTCGCGCACCATGACTGCTTCAGGCTTCCAACGTACCACCAGCTCTTTTAGAGTGGTGACATCAATGTGTCGATAGTGGAAAAATTGCTCTAACTTAGGCATGTAGTTGTAAAGAAATCTTCTGTCCTGGCAAATGGTATTGCCACACATTGGCGAGGCGCCTGGATTGACGTATTCTTGTAAAAAATCTAGGGTTTGGATTTCCGCTTGCTTGGTGGAAATATCACTGTCTTTAACGCGTTGAACCAAGCCAGAACTACCATGGTGTTCAGTGTTCCATTCATCCATACCCGCTAGAATTGTGCTACTTTGGTGAATGGCCAGTGCTGGACCTTCGGCTAATACGTTGAGGTCTTTATCGGTGACGATAGTGGCGATTTCAATAATGACATCTTTTTCTGGCAATAAACCAGTCATTTCTAAATCGATCCAAATTAGGTTCGTATCTTTATCCATTTTTACAATTCCTTGTTTTTAACAGCCGGTTGATTCACGCACAAAGTCGTCTAGTTTTTGGTGAGCAGCGCCACCGTTTAAAATCTCAAGTGCGGTGTTGATACCAGCCTGTAGAGATTTAGCCATACCCGATACATAAATAGCAGCACCTGCATTCATGGCAATAATATTTTTTGCAGCACCATCTTTGCCATCAAGTGCTTGTTGGATTAATTTGAGTGAACTCTCAGCATCATCAGCCTTAATATCGTTTAAATCCCCTAAAGGCAAACCAAACTCTGTCGGGTTAATGGTGTAAGTAGTGACTGAGCCATCTTTTAATTCTGCAACATAAGTATCGTCCGCAATCGAGATTTCATCCAAACCATCTTTAGAATGTACCACCATTACATGCTTAGAGCCAAGACCTTTGAGTACATTGGCAATCGGCTCAACTAGGGCTTTGTCATACACACCCATGACTTGATGTGGTGCTTTTGCTGGATTAGTCAGTGGACCTAAGACATTAAAAATAGTACGAACGGCCAAGTCTTTTCGTGCGCCGATGGCGTATTTCATGGCAGAGTGATGTGCGGGTGCAAACATGAAGCCAACGCCAATTTTTTCAACACATTTGCTGATTTTATCCGGGCTCATGTCCAGGTTAACACCTGCTGCTTCCAAGACATCAGCACTACCTGATTTAGAAGAAATACTTCGATTACCGTGCTTGGCGACTTGACCACCAGCACTGGCCACGACAAAAGCACAAGCAGTTGAAATATTAAACAAACCCAAACCATCGCCGCCTGTGCCACAGGTGTCAACCAAATATTTTGGATGGTGTATTTGTACACCGGTTGCCAACGATCGCATCACTTTGGCAGCAGCGGTAATTTCAGCAACAGTTTCACCTTTCATTGATAAGCCGACTAAAAAACCACCAATTTGTGCGTCGGTGGTTTTGCCTGTCATGATGTCGCTCATCACTGCGTGCATCTCATCTTCGGTTAGATCTTGTTTTGCGATTACTGCTTTTATTGCTTGTTGTATATTCATGGGTCAATTTTCATTCATTAAGGTTTCAATTTCATCAATGGTTTTAGCAAGTTGTTCAGTTAAGACTGTGTTGCCATCATTTGTCACCAAGACATCATCTTCAATTCTAATGCCGATATCGTGATAAATAGGGTTGATTTTATCATTCTTGCGAATGTAAATACCAGGTTCAACAGTGATTACCATACCTTCTTCAAATTTACGGTGCTGTTGGTTGTGTTGATATTTTCCGACGTCATGTACATCCATACCTAACCAATGGCCAGTACCATGCATATAAAAGTTTGATAATGGCTCACCTGGCGCTAAAAGTCCTAGCGATTCAAGCCCTTGCTGAATAATACTTGAGGCGACTTTATGTGGCTTGTGTACACTTGCACCAGGCTTGATGCTATCAATGGCTGCTAATTGTGCCTCTAGTACTATTTGGTAAATCTGTTTTTGTGCCTTACTAAAACGACCGTTAACTGGTAGAGTGCGTGTAATATCGCTAGCATAATTCTCAAACTCACAGCCTGCATCAATCAATACTAAATCACCATCTTGGAGCGGCTTGTTGTTTTCTATGTAGTGTAATATGCATGCATTTTTACCACCTGCAACGATAGGAGTATAGGCATGTATCGCATTGTTTTTAACAAAGTGTCCGTCAAATATACTTTGGAGTTCGTACTCGAACATATTAGGAGATACGTGTTGCATGGCAAGTACGTGAGCTACCATTGAAATATAAGCTGCTTTTTGCATGACTTTGACTTCAAATTCATCTTTGATTAAACGCATTTCATGTAAGGGTTCTTGTAGGCTTTTAATCGTGTAGCTGGAGAGCAAGTCTCCAAGATTTCTATCAAGGTCACAAGGCTTTTCGTCGAAATAAACAACATTTTCTGCTGTGATTAATTTTGATAAATGCTCTTCTAATGAGTTAATATTCAAAGCCTTTTCAAGTTTTAGAGTTTCTGGGGCATCTGCAAGACCTAGACGTTCTCCATCCCAAATTTCACGATCAGGGTCTCTGTCCCTTAGAAACATGGTGTAAGTGTTTCGACTGATGACAGCAACTGCTTGTGGCTCTTGAAATCCGGTCAGGTAAAAGAAATTGCTATCTGGCCTAAAGGGAAAGGTGACATCGCCATTTCTAAATTGTTCAGGATTGGTTGAGATAACGACAACACCATTGTCATCAATCTGGCTTAGCAATTCTTTTCTTCTATTTTGATGTATCATTATTTTTCAAGTCAGTTTAGTAGCGCAAAGATACCATGAAACACGTTCGTTTGTACCAAAATACCCCTTTGAATATTGGCGATGAATTAACGCTAGATTCTTATGCTGCACATCATTTGACCAAAGTGTTGCGCTTTCCGCAAGGGCAAAGCATTACTTTGTTTAATGGCGATGGGTTTAGTTACACTGCTGAGGTGCTCAAAGCAAAAAAAGACTGTGTGGTTAAACTGATAAGTAAAGAAGAAAATCTGTCTGAATCAAAGCTTAATTTAACTCTAGCACAAGGGGTGGCCAAAGGTGAAAAGATGGATTTTTTAATACAAAAAGCCGTTGAGCTAGGGGTGAGCACAATTGCCCCTATTTTGACTGAGCGCTGTGTGGTCAAACTCAAAGGCGATAAGCTGCAAAAACGTCAATCACATTGGCAAAAAATTGCCATTGGCGCGTGTGAACAATCAGGTCGATCAGTTGTGCCAGAAGTGTTGGCTCCGGTAAATCTGGGTGAGTTTTTACAACTGCCAGCTGCTAATGGTTTTGTTTTGCATCATCGAGCAGAACAAACACTAATGGATATGCCATTAATTAATAAGGCCACAATTTTAATTGGCCCAGAAGGCGGTTTAAGTGAGGCAGAAATTACCCAAGCCACTCAGGCTGGTTATCGGTCGTTGTTGTTGGGTTCGCGTGTACTCAGAACTGAAACTGCATCGCTAGCAGCCATTGCAAACATGCAGTTACTATGGGGTAGTTAGAAGTTTTAAAGCATCCTGAATTGGGTTAAGCACATTGGCTAATTTTTTACGAATGGCTGATCCAGCTAAGCCATGGGCAGAAATCGTGCTCACAGCCAATCGTTCATTAACACCAGCAAGTAATAATCGTGCTTTAATTTTTTCATCATCCAAGCCTAATGTTTCTGATACGGTTTGCGCCTGATTTTGCAAAGCCTCAATTTGATCCAAAGGTTGAATCATTGGGTGTGACAAGCAAGCACCTAAAACTTCTAGTGTGCGATACAAAACATGCTCTTGGTTGATTTTTTTTAAAATGTGAGCGATGGTTTTTAGCATAATTTGACCTTGTTCCGTGCTAACACAGTCAAGCTCTTTACTGTTTAAGTTAAGTGCCACAGTATTGTCATTGTTTGGCAAGTTGTCTTTCATTCGTTCGATAAAACCGACTAAAAATGCAGTTTTTCGCATACCTTGTTTCCACAATCTATCTTTAGCTTCTTGAGAGATTAAATCGTCTTGCAAGAGCAAGTTAGTAGTGTCAATTAGTTGCGTCGTGTCATCTGTAAAAGGTAAAAATTCTAATAAGTAATGAGCGATTTGCTTGCCAACAGCGTGCCTCACCACAAAATCTCGTGTGAGTAAAAATCGCCCAATTTCTGCTTGTTGGTCAGTATTGGTAGCGCACCACCAAACTAGATCTAGCACTTCATCGTCTAAATTTTGAGAGTTGGCGACAGCAACAACTGCTTCAATATTGCCAATTTTTAACAATGAACCCAAATTACTTGAACTTACTTGCCCCATTCTAGACCATCGTTTTAAATATGATGGGTAACCACCCATACTGCCAAGAACTTTAGAGACTAATAGCTTTTGTACAGCCTGGATATACTTACTACTATCACCATCCGGGTTTAGACTAATGGCTTGTTCTTTTCTGTCTTTTGTCAGACCAACGACGACCAATTTATAAACATCTACTCGAATCGCCACACAAGTTGAAATGAGCACATTGAGTCTAAGTGTATCTTCAGGTGTTAGCATTCAGGTATCGGTTAATTTTTGAGAGTGACTGAGAATCTATGGCGTCTTTAAAGATGACAACCGATTCTTTTCCAGCCTCAATTATCACCAAAAATCGAGATTGATATGCCGGATAAAACCAAGGGTATTGTTGACTAGATTGGTTGTTTTTTTCTATTGCAATTTGTTTTTTATTGAGTGCGATTTTAGTAATCGAATGAGGCTTTGTGAGCAATACGTTTTTAGGTAGGAAATTAACCAGCCATAGTGACAAAACAAGGCTAATAGCCAAGCTTAGCCAAAGATTGTAGAAGTAATGCCAGGCACTAAAAAGACTTAATAAATAAACGCCAAGACTAATGGCTAAGTAAATTTTCGATGTTTTTATTTGGACAACCAATCCATCGGATTCGTTAGTCATCGTCGCCTAATTCAGATCCCATTTCCCGAGCACGATCAAAAGCAGCACGCATTGCATGAGACACAATCATCTCAAGGTTCTGATCTTGGAAACTTTCAATCGCCGCTTGTGTGGTGCCATTTGGTGAGGTAACTTTGGCGCGTAATTCATGTGCAGAATCTTCGCCCTTGCTAGCCATCATGCTAGCACCAAGTGCAGTTTGAATACTGAGTTGTTCGGCAGTTTTCTCGTCTAAACCGAGTGCAACACCTGCTTTTGCCATCGATTCAATCATCAAAAAGAAATAAGCAGGGCCACTGCCCGAGAGTGCGGTCACAGCGTCAAGCATTTTTTCATCTTCTACCCACAAACACTCACTTACTGCGCCAAGTATTTGCTCAGCTAAGGCTTTTTGTTTACCACTCACAGCGTCATTCGCCACCATGCCAGTTGCACCCTTACCAAGTAAGGCTGGTGTATTTGGCATGCTACGCACAATCGCTGTATCACCACCCAACCAGCGATTAATGTCTGTGGCTCGAACACCTGCTGCAATTGAAATCATTAAAGGTTGGTGGTCAATGTGTGTTTGCAACTCTTTACAAACGATAGATAATATTTGTGGTTTAACTGCAAACACAACAACATCGCATTGACTAGCCAACTCAACATTATCCGTAAAAACTTCAAGGTTAAATTCAGCATGTCGTTGGGACAATAGCTCGGTATCGGTATCGCTTAACATAATGTTTTGCGCATTAAAGCCGTTACGAATTAGGCCAGAAATTAGTGCATAAGCCATATTGCCTGCGCCAATAAAACCGATTGTAGTAGAGTTTTGCATTAAAATATCTCAAACATATTAGATTGCATATTCTACCTAAATACTACCTGTTAACAATACAAGGATAATAATGAAAAGATTTAACCCTAAATTAATCATGATTGATGTTGATGGCACATTGGTCGATAGTGTGCCTGATTTGGCCTATTGTGTTGATGAGCTAATGGTGGCCATGGGTAAAGAAAAATGGGGTGAAGCTCAGGTTCGTCATTGGGTAGGTAATGGCGTGCCAAAATTGGTAGAGCGCACACTCACGGGTGAGCTTGAAGGTATAGTCGATAAAGCTGATTTTGATAAAGCCTATCCGATTTTTTTAGAATTATATGCACAGAATACTTCAGGTCGATCTTCATTGTATGAGGGCGTAAGAGAAGGCTTGGATTATTTAAAATCACAAGGATACACACTAGGTTGTGTTACTAATAAAGCTGAACAATTTACCCATCCGTTATTAAAAGATCTTGGTATTTTTAATGACTTTGGTATTGTAATTTCTGGCGATACCTTAGCCAAGAAAAAGCCAGACCCGTTGCCATTGTTACATGCCGCTAAACACTTCGGCGTTGAGCCACAAGACTCAATGATGCTAGGGGATTCAATTAGCGATGTTAAAGCCTCTCGTGCTGCAGGATTTGAAATTATTTGTATGTCGTATGGCTATAACCATGGCAATGATATTCGTGACACCAACCCTGATTTAGTGATTGACTCAATGGCCGAGTTGAAAGACTACCTATAATAAAGCAGTATCAGTAAAATGCAGCTGTATGGATACATTTGACCAGCAGCAAATTTGGCATCCTTATGCCAAAATCCCTAATGAGATTCCAACCTACTTAGTTGAGTCAGCTGACGGCGCTTGTCTTAATTTAGTAGGCGACATTCAAGTGATTGATGGCATGAGTTCTTGGTGGAGTGCGATTCATGGTTACAATCATCCAGTGCTTAATAAAGCAGTACAAACTCAGCTAGGAAAAATGTCACATGTGATGTTCGGTGGCTTAACACACAAGCCCGCCATTGATCTAGCGAAGACTTTAGTCGCCATTACCCCAGAGCATTTAAACAAAGTCTTTTTTACTGATTCAGGCTCGGTGTCAGTCGAAGTGGCGTTAAAAATGGCGTTGCAATATTGGTACAACAAAGATCAGATTGATAAACATAAATTTGTTACTATTCGTGGTGGTTACCATGGCGATACTTTCGGCGCTATGAGTGTATGTGATCCTGATAACGGCATGCATCATTTGTTCTCCGGGGTATTGCCACAACACTTTTTTGTTAAAAGTCCATCAATGGTTTCTATGGATGAGGCCTTGCAAGATTTAGAGTCAACCCTCAAGCAAAACTCCAATTTAATTGCAGCCATGATTCTAGAGCCTGTGGTGCAAGGTGCTGGCGGTATGAGGATTTACAATCCTCAGTATTTAA
>Ga0209992_10004207_pt1 | contig 11466 bp, 4 predicted proteins | sample 2SBtaG_2_FD_182564 | JGI IMG/M metagenome (GOLD analysis project Ga0209992, IMG submission 182564) | Deep subsurface microbial communities from Kolumbo volcano to uncover new lineages of life (NeLLi) - 2SBTROV12_ACTIVE470 metaG (SPAdes)... | ecosystem: Environmental > Aquatic > Marine > Volcanic... | reverse complement strand
TGTGAAGCGAACGGGCGTGAAAGAGCGGATTAAAATAGATGGCGTTCACTCCGAGTTCGTTCAGGTAATCCAATTTGTCGATCACTCCCTGAAGGTCTCCTCCGAAACGTCGATCAAAAATTGAAGAGTAGAAATCGTCGGATTTCTCCTCTTCCCACGCGGCGCGGGCGTACCACTCATCGGTCCATGAGGACACAGCCCATGATTCAGGCACGTATTCCGGATTTTCCAGTGACTCCCTTACGGGATCGTTCGTTGGATCCCCATTTCGGAATCGCTCAGGGAATATCTGATAGAAAACGGCGTCCTGGACCCAGGATGGCACTGGCTGGGATGTCTGTCCGCCAGGATTGGACGCAGTGCTGCACCCTGTGCAGAACAGCAGAAACAGACCGATTATCTGGAATGATTTCATGGCATTAAAGAAAAGCGGTCGGCCGCCTCTGGCGGCCGACCGCTAAGTTGTCGCCCAATTCGGCAAACTCATTCGTTGCCTGAAAAAGGCTTCAGATTACTTGAGAAGAATCATTTTCTTCGAAATAGTCTGGCCTTCTGTCTCGAGACGATAGAAGTACGTTCCCGAGGTCAGATTGCTCGCATCGAAGTTTACACGATACGTGCTCGCTGCCTGAACACCGTCCACAAGCGTAGCGATACGGCGACCCAGAATGTCATAGACATTCAATTGGACGCGCTGAGACGCACTGAGACTGTATTCAAACGTTGTCAGAGGATTAAACGGATTCGGATAGTTCTGCTCAAGCGAAATGCTTGAAGGCAGCTCCGTTCCAATCTGCTCGACATCGACGCCAGAGAACGAAGGATTCACTTCGAACGGAAGTGCGCCTTCGAGCGAGAAGACACCGGCGGTTGTCGTGTAGACATCCGGCCAGGAGCCGTTCACTTTGTCGATGAACTCGGTCCGGTTACGACCAGGATTGGATCCCAGACCCGTTCCCGGCTCAGCAAACTCGTCATTGTTCTGACCATAAACGAATTTGTAGGTCAGAGCGCTATACGTTGGCCCTTTGACGACAATGAAGCCGTCATAAACCATGTCGCCGTCCGCATCGTGCATGACGCCTTTGATTCGAGGACGCTCATTGTTCGGATCATCAAAGACCGAACTCAGAGCAGGATTCGAAATCTGCTGAGTCAGTTTCCACATCGGATCCTCAATCGCAATCCATACAGAGTCACCTCCGGCTGGATCGAAAGGACGAGCAGCATTTCCAACTGCAGGAGACATATCAACCTGGTAGTTGATCGTAATCTCCTCTCCAGCAGCAATCACGTTCGATGACGTAATGTCATTGAAGAAATGCAGCCCGAGATCCTGATCGAAGCCACTTCCGCTGTAAGCGAACGTGCGGTTGACGCCCGTAGCATGACCTTCTTCCCATCCCGGAGGTGGCAGGAAGCCGTATTCCGTCTGGAAGGTGTCATCGTTGAAATTCAGGAAATATTTGAACGCTACTTCAGACAACGGTAGTTGATTGAAGCCATAGAATCCTTCGTATTCATTTGTCCCAGGAACGCGGTCCATCAGACACAGCGTCGGATCGGAGCAACCCCATCCGTTGAACGACCCACGAACTTCAAGAGTATCACCAGCAGCAACGCGGAAAATGCCCATTTCCTCATAGGCATCAAGGTTGACCGCAAATATGACATTCTGGGCGACCGGCTGGACCGTGGTCGGAATGGAATTTCCATAGTAGACCCACTGAAGTGTGGTGTCAGCAGCCGGGACGGTAAATGAGCGATTGCCCTGCAGTTCGCCTTCTTCCCATCCTTTGATGCCGCTTTCGTCCATCAAAACGAACTTGTAGTTCTGGACAGTTCCAGCAGCTGAGGTCGGGTAATAAACGACTCCAGAGAAGGTGTCGAATCCTGCGATTCCGTTGTTGCTTGATTCACGTGTCAGTGCAACCTGTGCACCCGCGTCTCCCCAAGAGTACGGAGCTCCATCTCCAAGGATGGGATCCCCGGTGACGGCTGCGAAGTGGTTGGAGTTCGTGCGGTCATAGCCGTCAAGTGCTCCTTCGGGATTCTTCATGTAGACTCTGTACCAGACGCCTACAGAATCCTGCTTGGCCGGAAATGGTCTCCAGTCATAATCGCCACGATCGCCGCTCACTCCCATCCATTCACTCTGGGACTCGAAATAGTGGACACCCATGTCCACGTCTCCCGTGCCCGGATCAATGCTTGGGTTCGGATCAGCTTCCCAACCGTTCAGTCCTGCGTCTTCCATCTGCTGGGAGTAGAACTTGAAAGTCAGGCTCGTCGTGTCTGCAATATCAAACTGGATTCTCCAGTAATCTCCGCCGACGTTAACCGGTTCGAGCGTACTAGCGTCGCCCCAATCGATTACCTGGTCGTTGAGCAATTGGGTGCCATGTCCTGCTTGACCTCGGACTTCGATAAACGAATCAGTCCTGATGGTATCTGCAACTGTAGCCATGTTCAGGGTCAGCGTAACGGTACGCTGCGCCTGAGCTGGAGCTACAAGTCCAAACACGATCAAACAGGCTCCTAGCCACCCCAAGTACTTAGTAGACGTTTGCATATTGTCCTCTGCGCTTGTTAGTGGTAGAGCTCGCTTAAATGCGAGCTGGTTATGTGAAATATGTGCTTTACGCCAGTGTTTTTCATCAATCAGAATCGAACGGTAAGTGTAAAGCGATTTACTCCGGCAAAGTATTCCTGTGCCTCGTAAGAATAATCGAGCGCGAACATGAGCGGTGCGAATCGATACTGCAGGCCGGCTCCCAACGCGTAGGAGCGGATGCTGTCTTTGATTCCCAGTTCACTCATTCCAGCTCGAAGCATGATCAGGTCGCCCCGGAGACCCAGTTCGGCCCCCATATTGACGAACTGTTCGCTGTTGTTGGGACTGAGTGCGTCAACCCCAACCGTCAGACGAATGTCTTCTGTGTCTATGACCTCACTCGCCAGACCGATACGCATGGTCAGCGGAAGGTCAAATCGGTCCGTATTGAAACGGGCCCGGTTACTTTCATTGTTGCCCTCGGCATTCGGATCAATATCCACGACCACCAGCAGGTCATCCCCTCCCATCTGCATCTTTGATCCAAAATTTGAGATTGATGCACCAAGACGGATGTCCTTGAACGGTGTCGTGAACTGCGTGCCAACGTCAAATGCGATGGCAGACGATGTTGAATGCCAAATGCGTTCATTCAATACTTTGAACGAAGCCCCGATATTGAATCGGTCGGTCAAAGACCTGGCGTATGAAAAGGCGAGAGCATAGGATGCGGCGTCGAAACGTTCTCCAGTTCCCTCCTGCTGTTCAACGGTGGTCACTTCCATTTCCGGCGTACTCACAGAGGTTAAGCCGAAGCCGAACGTCCCCATCGATGTCGGGATCGCAATGGCCACAAAGGAAAAGTCAATCTCAGCCAACCACGTGGCGTAGTCTGCAGCAAACGCACCGTCCGTCATCGATGCCAGTCCCGCAGGATTCCAGTACATCGACGTTGGACCGGAGATCGACGCCGATATTGCGCCCCCCATACCTGTAGCTTTGGCGCCAACCGGAATGTTGAGGAAGTCAGCAGCTGTGGTCCCAACCTTTGTGACCGTACGGGTGTCCGTATTGAATTGCGCCAGCGCGGGTGAGGAGAGGAGCACGACAAGCATCATCGCGGAAACGAGGCCTTTCATCATCGAATATGTGCTGAATATTTTCATCTTCATGTCCCCTATTTGATGATGGCAAACGTTCCCGTTCGCTCTCCAATTCCAGGGGCCTCGACGGCGAACAGATAGACTCCATAGGAGACTGTCAGATTGTCCTCACTCTCCAGATTCCAATCAACCGTTCCGTTGAGAAGATCGTTTGCCGTCACACCTTCGTTCGTCCCTTCTCTTCGATCCAGCGTCTTGACCAGCTTACCTGAAATGGTGAAGATGCGAATCGTTGCCTCGGGTGGAACATGGGTGAATTTGATAACCCGTGGCCCGCGGCCCGTTGAGAACGGATTCAGTGCTTCGAACCTGTTCGTTGCGACGTAGGGGTTTGGAACTACTTTTATGGCGTCAAGCAGCGCCTCTCCACCACTCATGTCGAGTGAAGGTGGGCTCGTCGTGAACTCGAAAGCATCGGTTGAGAGGAAAGGCTTCTTGGTGACCAGATTGAGCACGTCGCCCTCAACCGGGTTGATTGCTCCCTGAACGGTGAAATTGAGACCGATCTTCCACGTAAACAGAAGGTCCGCAGGGTCTCCACCGACCTGTGGTTCGCGCAGGATCAACAGATCCGTCTCTCCGATGCTCTGATCGGCTGTCCACGTCGCAGGAGCCGTCGAGGTCGGAGAAATGAAGTCTGGTCCCGAGAGGTCCCAGAAGCCATACTCTATGGGAGTCTCAGATCCATCTGGATTTACTCTGTACACTTCCACGTTGGTGGGCCTGGCCGGCAGGTCCACACGGCGCCGTACTGACATCGCAGTCGACATACCTTGCCCGTTCGCTACAACGCGAACCCGATAATCGGCAGGATTACGCAGTCCTTTGATGAAACCGGCCGCGATATAGGGCTCAAGAGTCTCAGGGAAAATGTCGTCGTTGTTCCAACCCGACTCTGTACGATTCAATACGACGAACGGCTCTGGTACAAAGGTTAATTTGAAGCCGAGTGGGTCACCATTGTCATCAAATACCGGGAATTCGGTATCCGGCCTGAACTGCCTGCTGCGATCAATAAGGAGGCGACCGGCCGTAAGGTCGGTCAGCGAGAATGACTTCGTTGTCAGGGTGTCCCCAATCGTAGCCGTACCCAACCTGAGCGTATCCTCGAAGGTGACCTTCATCACGTGACCATCAGCCACAGCTCGTGGATCCACAATATTGTACAAAATGCGGCTGTTCGTCGTCCCTTCAGTTCTGCGAAGGTTAATGAGTGCAGCATCAACGTATCCGGGCGTCGCAGAGGTCGGTGTTATCTCGACAACGTTGGGGCCGGTCTGAATGCTTCCGTCCGGTAGCTGACGAATTCGTATCGGAGTTTCGGTCGGAGGAATATTGTCGATTGCCGATCCCCAATCGTAGGCAGTGACCGCGTAGAAGTAGCGTATTCCGTTGGTGACCGTCGAGTCCGTCCAACTATGTGTGAGGCCTGAGGCGTCTTCGTTGTCGTCCTGGCTGTTATCACCGAGATAAAACTTGACACCGTTCACATCCGTCGGATGAAATCCTTCAAATCCGTCGATCAGGTCAAACTGGGCAATAGGCTTGCGCAACAACAAATTACCGAACCCATCTGTAATCGTTTTCGGGTCCAAAAAGGCAGCATCCGTAGCTCGGTAGACGCGATAACCCTCAAAATCATTCGGGTTGCGGCCGAGGCCGGACAAAAACTGGTCGAAAGACTGTTCTGCTTCTGAATTCCAGTACAACGTCACGCGCCCATCACCCGGCACCGCCGATAGCTCAGGTGTTATTGGCGCCTGGGCGAACTGATAATCCTCCAGGTAAGCCTGTAGTGAATTGTCCCGCGTGTTGAGAACTTCGTCGCGCGTCTCTCCGATCTGGACTGATAGCGACATGCGTTCGGTCTGTCCGGCCTGCAGCGGAAAGAGTCCACTCGATACGACGAGATCACTTTCTCCAGGTGGAGGAGGTTCGATATCGAAGTCACCCGGAATCATGAATGAAAAATACAGGAACCGGTCTGACTGGCCATTGAAGTTGAGCGAGAACGCAGGGATGATCTGCACATTCGTCAGACCGATCTGATCTGATTCGGAGACGTCAGTTACATCCAGATTCCGTTCACCAGGGAAGCTCGTTCCCGAACCCGTAGTTGGAACACCATCCCCGTCACCAGGATCGCCGTTGAACGGGACGCCGTCGAGGCCTGAATCGTTTGACAGGACATTCCAATCGCCGTCATTGTCAATTCCATCTGAGCGACTTTCGTCGATCATCTCGTCCATGCCCTCATCGATGCCTTCATCCACTGCGCCATCTTCGTCATTATCCACTCCGTCGGCATAAGCTTTGCCCAGATCGTTTGATGCGACCTGGTAAAGAATGATGTCCGTCCCCGGCACGCGATAGCGACCGTACGGATCCGCAGAGGCCTGCGCTACCATCTCCTGAGTGATGACGGGAGAACCAGCTTCTGACAGATAGGGGTAGTTGATGGTCGGCGTGACGTTGGAGTCATCGTTATCTATCCCGTCGGCAAACGGAAGACCCAGATCTTCCTCATCCAACCCGATAAGACCCACAATAGGGCTGCCGTCTGCGCGGCGGCTCACATCGTCTGCACCGGGCGAGGGAGGCCAGCGATTCCATACATCGGGTGTAGACTGACCGATCATTTCCGCTGTGACAACCGGCCCGTTCAGCTCGCCATCACTATCGTTGTCGATTCCGTCTGCATAACCCACACCCACACTTGATCCCTGTTCGCCCGAAAACGGGATATGGGTCGTGTTTTCGTCAATAAGGCCGTTGCCGTTGTCGTCGCGCGCATTCGCAGGATTTTCCCCGACAAGGAAGCTCTCGGGTACAATCGGGCTGTTGCACTCGCCAACACTCGGAACGCAATCTATCGTCGTACCATCGCCATCGTTGTCGATTCGATCGACGGCATTACCGGGAGTTTCCAAGAACGCGAATACTGCTTCACCCACCGGATCAGATCCGAAGGGCTCGGTACCCACTCCGTCTGCATCCGTCATGAATGCGACATCTTCTTCAATATCGAAGAATGGGATGTCGTCCTGCGAATCGCCACCGACGAGGTCGGCCAGCCAGATGCTGAACGCGGTACGTTTGATTTCAGACGTTCCGTCGTTTTTAATCCCGTGGATGAGGAAAATGGCGTCATCGATGAGAATCTGACTCCACGCGAGCATTCGAACTTCGGTGACCACCCCCAGTCCTTTTCGGCTCAGGTCCGTCTCGTCCGGGAAGTAGAGCGGGTAGCGATCATACTGGTCGTCGCCGGCCTTGAAGAAAAACTCCTGATCGGCGTTGAACACATCTTTGCCGAAGAAACCGTTCCATGATCCGGCCCAACCTGGATCATCGGAATCTGAGGACTTGTCCGGCCAACTTGGAGGCCATGAATCGGGTTCGTCCGACTGTGCGATACCATCGGCACCGATTCCAGCCTCCGCATTCGGGTTCACATACCCTTTGATAGGTTCAAGCGTCCAGGAGATGTTGTCATCATTCGGGTTGGATCTGAAATCTGCGACGTCAACAACCCACAATGAATCACCATTCTGGTCGTCGACCCGACCACCGATCCACAGCTGAGTCAGCGCGATGTAAATGCGCCGCGTGTTCTTGGGCCATTCGTAGTTGTAGTCCTGGGCGCCACTTCCGGATTGTCCTGTCTGCGCCCAGTTGGTCACGGTCGCGCGGATATTGTTGCCGTCAATATTGTCGCGACGCCGTTCGAACTGATCGGTCCGCTCATTGCTCGGGACGTGATTCCTGTCGATGACTCCCTGTCCCATTGCAGGCAACGCTGACCCCGCTGCAAACGCCAGAATCAGCAGAAAACCACGAAGGCTGCGTCCGGATAGTATCTGGTGGTTAATTCTCATTAGAACTTGAATTCTATGCCGGCCTGGATACGCCGTGGTTCGGTGTAATTGAATGGTCGTACCCAGTAACCTGGATCAAAGGCGCCAAGCTGAAATTGCTGGAGAGTCAGATCGGGCTCGCCCGTATCGGAATAGACTCCGGTCACGTTGCGCCGATCAAAAATGTTGAAGACATCCACGAAAACGCGGGGACGCACGCTTCCCATGTCGAATTCGTAATAGATGTTGAAGTCGAATTCCCACGTAGGAGGAATGCGTCTTGAATTAGTTGCAAACTCTGGGGGAACGTCGTTTCCAGCGAGCGTTGCTTCTACAAAAGAGGGGGTATACGGAAATCCAGAACCAAGTCTGAAACGCATCGAGCTTCCCCACTTGTCTCCTCCCAGATAAAATGCTCCGGCTACTTTATGGCGCTGATCCCATGCAAGCGGAAGAAGAGCCAGCCGCTTTTCCTGATTGCCCTGAAGAGCAAAGAATTCGTCCGCCGGATTCGAATTTGACCCCTCGGCGACCTGAGCGGTATAGCTGGCATCAAAGCCCCAATTGTCCACAAAATTACGACGGAAACTGACCGTCAGGCCTCGAGTGTTGGCGTAATCCTTGTTGGCGTAGACGACGTAGGATACTCCTGGAAGGCCGGTCAGAATGGGCGATGATGTGGAGACCCAGTTTCGAACATCTCTGTAATAGCCAGTGAAGTCGAGAACGTATTCACCGAATCCCTGCTTCAGCCCAATCTCATACATGGAGGTCTGCTGCGCGTCGAGATCAGGATTTCCATATGGTCCATACCTACCCGAAAGTGCAGGAATCTTATACCCGAACTGTTCGAACAGGCGGTCATTCGTCGGTATCTGGAAAAACAGGCCGTACGAGAAGTGAATCACTCCCTGCTCGGTGATCGGGTATGCCACACCAAGCCGCGGCGATACGGTTGATTTCGCACTGACGCTTTTCCACCAGTAGGCTTCTCTTTCTTGTTGCGTGACCCGGTTGTCGCTGCGCTCTTCTTCAGGGTCGATGAATGAGTTCCCGTTCTCGTCGTGGAACTGATTGATCTTCTTCAGCGGATTGAAAATATTCGGATCACCGACATCTGCCGGGGTCTGGGATCGGGAATCGAAGTAATCGTAGCGGACGCCTACATTCACGATGAAGGACTCGTATTCAATCTTGTCCTGGATGTACGCGCTGAAGGAAATCGGTTTGATATCTTCGAATTTCAGGAATGAAGAGGAGTTCTCATCTGGAATTCGAGGGGCAAAATCCTCTCCGGACAGCGTAGCACCCGTTTCATCAACTTCAGGAATCAATACGAATCCCTCGAGACCCAGGTTGTCCTGCTTGAACTGGAATCCTCCTTTGACGAGATGATGATCTCCCAGCTGGCTGGAAATATCACCCTTCATGAGATAGGACTTGCTGCTCCTGGTGAAGCGAAGAAGATCCGTTCCACCTCGTGCAAATCGACCGCCGCCTGTCAGGACCGTCGAATATGTTGTGCAGTCAGGATCAGCACAGACTGAATCCGGCGTGTTGATGTCAAAGTCTGTGTAGCGCGGGTCGTCGAAGCTATCGAATCGACCAACGGTAATGTCCCTGTTGAACGTTGAAAAATCGAGCGTGTAAAACGTCGTGTTGCTCAAGAGGTGAGTCACGCGACCCTTCAAATTGTACCCTTGATCTGAGGACTTGCTTCGGCCATCAGGAGACCAGCGTCTGAAGAAATCTGCTCCCCTGCTGTCTGAACTGGAGCCCTGGCCCGAAATATTCAGGATCACGCTGTTCGTGAGACGATACCTGAAGTTTCCCTGCCAACTGAGCTTTTCGAAATTATCCAGGGCAACAAGCGAACTGTCTCCCGGTGTCCCATCGGACTTGAATATGTTGGCTCCGTAGAACCACCCGTCATTCGCAAAATAGCGTCCGAGCAGGAACAGGGTTGCACGATCTGAAATGATGGGACCTTCGAGGGTCATTGCCAGATTTGAAAAATGGCCCAGATCTGTCGGTAGATAGGAATACGGGTCGACGTCCCGGTACTGCACATTCTGGCTCGTAAATCTATCTTCGTTGATACCCAGCAGGTAGTCTTCGCCTCCCGATCCAGAAACTGCATATGCTCCGGTGTAAGCCTTTACTGACCCACCAAAACGATCGGAACGCCCTTCTTTTGTCACGATGTTGATCACGCCAGACATGGCGTTGCCGAATTCCGCGTTGAACGTACCAGAGACTACTTGTAGTTCTTGAATACCGGCGTTTTCGAGCTGAATGGATGATGAGCCATCGTAACTGTCAGAAACAGGTACGCCGTCGACCATGAAAACGACTTCGCTGCTTCGCCCACCGCGAACATGAAGTCCGTTGCGGTTTGTGATACCTGCCTGCACTTCCAGAATCTGTCCGAGCTCCGTCACAGGCAGCTTTTCAATCGTGTCCGCCGTTACTCTTGACTCGGAACTCGTCAAGTCTTTTTTCACCGTGACGGCATCGGCGGTTACCACAATTTCCTCATTCTCAATGACTTGCTCTGTCAGCTCGAAGTTGATTGTCGTCGTGAGGTCCAGATTGACCTGCACGCCTTCGACTTTCTGCGTGGCGAAGCTGATGAATGAAGCGATAAGTGTGTACGTGCCCGGACGCACGCCAATAATCACATATTGCCCGTCGAAATCTGTGGAAGCGCCTTGAGTAGTGCCCTCAAGAAACACGTTCACTCCCGGAAGAGGTTCACCTGTGGCGGCTTCCGTAACCGTCCCGACCAGTTTCCCCGTCTGCGCATGGGCCACGGACGTCAGCAACAGGGTCGCCGTCAGTAGAATTGACGCCAGTGATATTTTGGCTGGCAAAATCGTGGCTGGCAAAATTGCGGTTGGCAAAATTGCGGTTGGCAAAATTGCGGCTGGTAAAATTGTGGCTTTGAACATCCTCATCGGTTTTCTTCAGATGGGGTTTCGTAGAGCTCCAGCGTTGCAAGCAATGCCGGTTGTGTTTCAATAGAGTATTCGTCTCTCAGTGCTGCGGCTCTTTCTCGGACACTCACCCGAATCCAATAGGACTTGAGCTGTGCGGCCACTTTTTCCCGGGCTTCATCCACGGTTGCAGTTCGCCTCTGGATCTTGTCTTCGACGCGAAGGATTGCATATCGTCCACCGACCTCGATGGGCCCGATGATCTCTCCAATCGCCGCATCAAATACCTGGGCTGCCAGAACGCCCAACTGTTCTCGTTCCACGTATCCCAGATCTCCACCCGTCGTGAACGCACCCGGTCTGACGGACTGTGATTTCGCCAGATCGGAAAAGTTTTCGGCCGTGACGGATCGTCTGACTTCCGTTGCACTCGCACGATCTTCGAGCAATATTTCCCGAACCCGGGCTTTTTCGGCTGTCTCGAACTCTTCAGGAAATCTATTCAGATGTGCTTCGACGGAATCATCACTCACATGAAGCTCCGATTCCAGCCTGTTCCAGGCTACTTCGTAAAGAAGCTTATTTCGCTGTCTCCGCAGCGCCGTGGCGAATTCAGGTGATCGGCTTACGCCTGAAGCTGAAGCCATCTTCAACAACTCCCTTCGCACGAAAATGCCCCGTGCAAACTCTTGAAGTTTTTCGATAGTCGTTACAGATTCACGCTGCTTTTCCGAAGTCATCGCGGCAAACTTGAAGAACTCTCCCACGGTGAAATCTCCGGAATCAGAAGTGATGAGCACCTGCTCCCGACTTACCTCATCCGACCTCGCCTCCGTACGCAGTTCTGTCTGGCCGGAAATATCACTGAATAGAGCTTCAACTTCGCTCTGGACAAACGTGGGTGATGCAGCTTCCAAGATGCGTGAATGCAGTTCGTCTTTGAGGGCGTTGCGTTT
>Ga0209992_10004202_pt1 | contig 11471 bp, 9 predicted proteins | sample 2SBtaG_2_FD_182564 | JGI IMG/M metagenome (GOLD analysis project Ga0209992, IMG submission 182564) | Deep subsurface microbial communities from Kolumbo volcano to uncover new lineages of life (NeLLi) - 2SBTROV12_ACTIVE470 metaG (SPAdes)... | ecosystem: Environmental > Aquatic > Marine > Volcanic... | reverse complement strand
TTCGACACCATTTGGTGGGTCGATCACCGCAGCATTATATCTTAAAGAGTTTGTTGAGCCTGGAACTACGCCTTGGCTTCACTTTGATGTGATGGCTTATAACATCAGACCATTACCGGGTCGTCCTGTGGGTGGTGAAGGCTTAGGACTTCGTGCTACGTTTGACTATTTAGCTACACGCTATAAATAGACCACGATAAATTTGTTAAAAAAATGCGAACCAATGGGTTCGCATTTTTTATTAGGAAGCATTACTTAGCTGGAATGTTTTCTAAGATAGCTTTCATTTGTTGCCAATATAAACCTACAGATTCAATGTTAACCTTTTCATCTGGTGAGTGAGGGAACTTGATAGTTGGGCCAAATGAAATCATGTCCATTTCAGGGTATGGTTCTTTGAATAGGCCACACTCTAAGCCAGCATGAATAACCATGATATGTGGTTTATGGCCATAAATATCCTCATACACGTCACGGAAAGTATGTAGTATTTGTGACTCAGGATCAGGTTTCCAACCAGGGTATGCACCACTGAATTCAATAGTTGCGCCAGATAGGCTTGCCAGCGAGGCAAGTGTACCTTCTACATCGATACGACCAGAATCAATTAAAGAGCGGATCAAGCAAAGCACTTCGATGCTGTTTTCATTTGTTTCAATGACACCCATATTTAGTGATGTTTCAACCACGCCCTGAATGTCATCACTCATGCGTACTACACCATTTGGACAGGCATTGAGTAGTGACAATACAGTATTTTGGCAGCTTGCGCTTAATGGCAAGGCATTACTTTCAAATGTTTGCGCTTTAAAAGTTAAGTTTGCTTCAATGGCACTTAATTCGGTTTTTGTTAGTGTTTCAAACTCAGATATTAAGTTATGAAATGTGTCTAATTGTGCATTTTCAACTAACACTTCAGCATACGCTTCACGAGGAATAGCGTTTCTTAGTGAACCGCCTTTAAAAGCGACTAACTGAACGTGTAAGTCGGCTGTGTGATTTTTTAAAAAACGTGCAAGGAGTTTATTAGCATTAGCGCGACCAGTATGAATGTCTACGCCAGAGTGACCACCTCTCAGACCATTTAGAACAAGCTTTAAACGAGTTGTATTTTCATTGATGGCTTGACGCTCTAGTTGCAAAGTAAGACTTGCATCGACGCCACCGGCACAGCCCATGTAAATTTCACCTTCTTGCTCAGAATCGGTGTTTAGAAGAATGTCACCTTCTAACCAGCCTGCTTCTAAACCAAATGCGCCAGTCATACCTGCTTCTTCATCAATGGTTAGAAGTACTTCAAGCGGACCGTGTTTAATGTCATCAGCAGCTAATACAGCAAGGCACGACGCCATACCTATGCCGTTGTCAGCACCTAAAGTCGTGTCAGTTGCAGTAACCCATTCACCTTCAACATAAGGTTTAATTGGGTCAGTCACAAAGTCGTGCTCTGTACAGTCATTCTTTTGTGGCACCATATCAATGTGGGCTTGAAGAACAACCGGCTTTTTATTTTCCATGCCCGGATATGCAGGCTTTTTAATAAATACGTTACCCGTTTCGTCTCTTTTCACTTCGAGAGACTGACTTTTTGCCCACTCAATTATGAATTGTGCAAGTGCTTCTTCGTGTTTTGAAGGGTGTGGAATAGAACAAATTTGATCGAAGAATTGCCAAATTGCTTGCGGTTTTAGTTGGCTAATTTCTGAATGTGGAGTGAACAATGTTTTCAATGTTTTGCCCTTATTTAAATATAACGGATTAATGTTAACATTCAAATAAGGGCAGGGGGTAGCTTACTTGCAGTACTTAATGGCGTCAGCCATTATTTCTAGCCCCGTTTGTTTACACTCTGGCAGCTCAGCTTTACTTTCAATAATCGGCGTAACGCGTTCGCCCCATTTGATATAACTTGCAGCCCAAGTTAAGCCCGCTCCAAATGCAGCACTCATTATATGACTGTGCGGTTTTATTTTACCTTGTTCTAACGCTTCACACAGTGCAATTGGGATCGTAGCTGCAGAGGTGTTTCCGTAATGTTGGATATTTACCATCACTTTGTCATCGCTAAGTTGCAATTGTTTGGCAATTGCTTGAATAATTCTTAAATTAGCTTGATGAGGAATAAGCATATCAATGTCTGCTAGTGCCAAACTTGCTTGTGATAACACATCATCACACGCTTCGCTCATACCTTTCACTGCGCGCTTAAAGATATCTTTACCTTGGAACAAAATATCAGAAGGTTGTGCTGAATCATGTTTATCTATGTCTGTACCAAAATTCCTGATGTGAAGAATCTCTCTGTCTTCTGAATCACAGCCAGTTTTTGTTGCTAACAATCCTGATTCTTCACTTGAGGCTTCAAGCACTATTGCACCAGCACCGTCACCAAACAGAACTGCGCTGTCACGCTTTGCCCAGTTTACATGCCAAAGCATTCTTTCTGCAGCAATAACTACTGCGCGCTTTACCATACCGGCACGAATTTGTGCTGTAGCATTTTGTAACGCATATAAGAAACCAGAGCACGCTGCATTTACATCACATGCGGCTGCACCTGTAGCCCCAATTTGTTGCTGAACATACGATGCTGTATTCGCAACCAATGTAGAAGGGGTGCAAGTAGCAAGTAAAACGAGGTCAATGTCTTCTCCTACGATACCTGCACAATCTAGGGCGCGTTTAGCTGCAACAGTCGCTAACTCGCCAGTACCAACATGGCTAACTCTTCTCGATTTTATGCCTGTACGAGTTGAAATCCATTCATCTGTGGTGTCGACTACTGTGCTTATATCTTCGTTTGAAAGTGTTGCTGGTGGTGTACATTTACCCCAGCCAATAATCTTGGCGTATTGCATAGTTTCTTATCTCATCTGACCAGACAGGCGTTATAACAAACTTCTTTTTGTAATTCTAGTAAAGGATACTTTATGAAGCATGAAGAAGTAGTCTAAGCTTAGATTAAAGTCTTTGAATTTGGGGTGATTATGGCAAAAAAAATGAAGACTTCGCTATTAAACCACCTTATTGAATTAGAAAGGCGGTTATTAGACCCGGTTGTTAGAGCATCAAAAAACCAATTAAGTCACTTACTTCATGATGACTTCTATGAAATTTCGGCAAATGGTTTAATTTTTAATAAGCAACATGTGATTAGTAGGCTACCACTCGAAAGCATTCCGCAAATATATAACCAAGACTTCAAAGGCCAAGTTTTGGCCGACTCTCTTGCCCAACTGACGTATCATGCAGCCTATCGTATAAATGTATATCATGCCTTGAACTTTTCGATTCGGATGTCAATTTGGGCTAAGACTGAGAAAGGGTGGCAGTTATTTTTCCATCAAGGAACGCCTTGCTCTGAATTCACCTTGAATTATGAAGAACAGTAGAGACTTTTGTTTTAAATCAACGAAATTTAGGTTTAGTTTTACCCTCTAAGCAGAGTTCGCTAAAGTATGGCTCAAATTTTTCTGTGAGCATATTTAATGATCAGCTTTTCGCCGCAATCATCCATTGGTCGGTTGTTATTACTTAGGACCATCGCCATTTTTATGCAATTGCTCTTGGTGTTAGCGTCAGCGTTTTGGTTTGATAAATCTATTGAGTTATTACCAGTATTGATTGTTATTGCAATTGAATCTTGCTTTCAATTAGTTAGTGTTTTCGCTTACAGAAAAACCAGTGAGGCGGCCCCTTCGGGGATGATGCTGCAATTATTAGCAGATATCATGTTTATGACTGTTTTACTGAGCTTGTCAGGTGGTGCGAGCAATGCATTTGTTTCGATGCTGATTATTCCAATCGTTATTGCTGCAGTGACTTTACCTAGTCAGTTTGTGTTAACCATTTCATTATGTTCTTTATTGGCATATGGTTATTTATTCGTGACTATGGGTAGTCATCACATGCATCACATGGATATGGAGTTACATTTTAAAGGCATGTGGGCAAATTTTGTATTGAGCGTATTTATTGTGGTTATGGTTGTAATGGCAATGGCGAAGCAATTAAGGGTTAAAGAGCAGTCATTGGCAAAAGTAAGAGAAAAGCAGCTAAAAAATGAGCAGCTTATTGCATTGGGAAGTGCTGCTGCACAGGCAACACATCAGTTGGCAACACCACTTGGTAACATTAATTTATTGTTCGAAGAATTAAAAGAAGACTATCCAGACCACCCAGCTTTATTAGACATGGGTAATGCCATCACTATTTGCAAAGAGCAACTTGATTTATTCAGGGCACAAACTGAAAGATTTAAGTCTTCAGCTAGTTGTAGTGTGCAAAGTACACTGGCGATTTTGGAAGAGCTTGAAATTTTGATGGCCTTACAATTCCCCGAACAGAGATTAATTATGGAGGAAGTAGTTGATACTTTCGTTAGTGACGACCCCATGCTCATCCCTGCTTTATTAAACGTACTTGCAAATGCCGCGCAAGCAAATACTAAAACAAACGCCAAAGAAATAATTTTACAAAGTTCAAATCAAAAAGGTACCTGGGAGCTATCCATAACGGATTATGGTCCGGGAGTCGACCCTAAAAAGATGGAACGTTTGGGTCATACAATAGTAAAAAGTGACTCTGGCCTTGGTATGGCGTTAGTTTTATCTCATGCATCAATAGAGCGATTAAAAGGCACTATTCGATTAGAAAATCATTGCAAATATGGCGCTAAAACAACGATCACTTTGCCGATTAAAGAAAATTAGTTATGAAGTTACTTATCATTGAAGATGATGAAGCATTTGCAAAAACGCTTGCAAGACGGCTTCAAAAACATGGATTTGATTGCCATGTAGAAAGCAAAGAAGCGTACGTAATACCCTGTGTTGAAAAAGTTGACCCTGATTTTGTGTTGCTAGATATGAAACTGCAGACTAGTTCAGGGCTTCATTTTATTGAACCTATTAAGGCATATAAGCCGAGCATTAAACTTGTGTTGTTAACTGGGTTTGCAAGTATCGTCACGGCAGTTGAAGCGGTTAAACTAGGCGCTGATGATTATTTAACTAAACCTGCTGATACTTTGTTAATAGTCCAAACGTTATTAGGTAAAAAAGACGCTCAAAAAGCCAATTTACTTTCGGAATCAAGAATGTCAGCAGAGCGTTTAGAGTGGGAACATATTCAACAGGTATTAAAAGCTAACAACGGAAATGTTTCTGAAACTGCAAGGCAGCTAAACATGCACCGAAGAACCCTACAGCGTAAACTAAAGAAAAAACCCGTACAAAAATAGTCAAAAATTGCGAGTTCGAAGTTTTTTAACTAGATTTGAATTTACGAATGGTTTGATGCTTCATGATTATGCAGTTGGCTGAACTTAATTATTGGGCAATTTTACTTGCCTCATTATCCTCTTTCATGCTGGGTGGTTTGTGGTACTCTCCCGTATTATTTGGTAAGACTTGGTTAGAAGGATGTGGTTTAACAGAGCTTGATTTACGAAACAGCGATCCAAAATTGATTTATGGTTTAGCGTTTATATTATCATTGCTCGCAGCGTTTGTTTTAGCGTTTATACTCGGGCCTGATCCTAGTATTACGCAATCAATAACCATTGGCGCGGCAGCCGGTATTGGTTTAGCGTCAAGTTCATTGGGAATTTCATATATTTTCGAACAAAGACCGCTTAGTTTGTTTTTAGTCAATGGGGGTTATCATACCTTTCAGTTTATTCTGATGGGAGTGATATTAAGTGTTACTGGCTAACGAATAATAACTTTGAATTGTTTTAATACTTATCACTTCGGAGGACATTTGCCCTGTTTTCATCCTGCTTCCTTATTTAAATTAGATACGTTTTGCTGTTTCAATGAGTGAAAGTAACCCTTCCCATGGAAAGGGCCAGTATTTCCGGGTTAACTAATCTTATATTGCTTCAACAGTCCATAGAGGACAGATAGCAATTTATGGTGGATACAAAACGTGATCGATATTCTTTTTGATGTCATAGGTATGACTGGAACGGCGCTAGTAGTAGGCGCTTTTTTTATGTTGCAATTAGGCAAAGCGGAACCAACGGGTATTGTTTATAACTTAATGAACTTAAGTGGAGCAATACTCTTGCTAATCAGTCTTTGTTACAACTTCAACTTGGCTAGTTTTGTTATTGAATTATTCTGGATAGCCGCTTCTCTTATTGGTTTATACAAATATTTCAAGGGAAAACGTGCCCAACTTGCATAATGTTTTCAAAATAGAAATATAAAACTTGCACAGTCTGTTAACATTAGTATTATTAAAATATAAAATAGGCTGTGCATGGAATTGCATTTAGCTGCTCTGTCGCTGAAATAATGAGCCAAGCTATGAGAATAATAATATCTACAATCTCTTTACTTTCAATATTTTACTCAGGTAAAGCGTTATCAAACATTGAAAGTGATGATGACCTATTTGATTTATCATTTGAGCAACTTTTAGACGTTAATATTTCTCTAGCCACCAAAACAGACGAAACCCGCTCGTCCGTTCCTTCGAGCATTACCGTGTTTAATCAACAACAAATTTCCTTGTTAGGCGTCTCGAATGCCTACGAGTTAATGAACTTTGTGCCAGGCTTTCAGTCAACTCGTGGAGACTGGGTGGGCGCAGTACCGAAAGAACATACTCGAGGTATTTATCTAGATAGTGGTAATGTACTCGTCATGATCAATGGTCAAAGATTGAATGAACCCTCTTTTGGTAAAGCATCGGTTTATATGCCTTTTATTCCTGTTGAACTGATTGAACGCGTTGAATTTATTCGAGGCCCAGGTTCTGCGCTGTACGGTAGTAATGCATTTTTGGGCGTAATGAATGTTGTTACTACTTCTGAACGTAATCAACTTAGCGCCTCAATCGGTGAGCATGGTGAGCTACAAGCAGGCTTTTCATTCAATAAAGAACTATATGATGGTTTAAAAATTCACAGTAATTTGTCTTTGAATAAGCGTGATGGAGAAACCTACTCTTTTGGAACAAAAGACCCTTTAAAGGCCTTTTTATTCGAGTTAGGTGCTAAATGGCACAATCTAGACATTAATGTTAGAAAAAATGCCACACTATTAGATGAGTTCATCAACCTTGCAGGTGCTTCAAAAGGTAATCATCATCACAGTGAAAACACCGCTTTGCAGGCGACCTATACTTGGCTAAACAATGATTTATGGCATTTATCTACCTCATTCGATTTTATCCGTCATGAAATCGAAAGTAATGGGTTGATAGCTTCTGCTGACGATGCAAACTTGGTCGGCGATTTTTTTGTTGGTCCTGCATGGGCAACCAAAGATCTCGCCTTGAAATTTGATGGTAGTTATCAATTTAGTGATTTGTTGCAAGTCAATTTTGGTGCTGAATATTCTGAAGAGAAGCAATTTAAAGCCGGTGTTATAAGTAGTTATTATGATTATCAGTCAGGCAATACATTGCTCGAAAATCAGTATTACTTAGGTGAAACACGGAAGATTGAAACTCATCCTCCGTTCAAAAATCTGTTGGCCTCTTTTGATTCTTATGCTTTGTATTCTCAGGCCAAGTATGTATCGTCAGAACAGTTAACGATCTTTGTTGGCGTTCGTTTTGATGAAGTGAAGAGTATAGATAGTAAGTTGTCACCTAGGTTGGCACTTATTTACGACCTAGATGAAAAGCATACTTTAAAGCTTCAATATGGCGAATCCTTTAGGACACCCGTTAGTAACGAACTGTACTCAAATGACGATGTAACAGTTGGCAATCCTGATTTGAAATCTGAATATGTTAAAACGACCGAGTTAGTTTGGCATACAGAAAACCAACATTGGCAGATGGATGTTGTGTTTTTCAATAACGAGTTGAAAGACTTCATAAACTTAGTGGCGACAGATCAAGCTCAAACACGCTTTACTTTTGACAATGTATTTGAAGCAAGTATGCAAGGGATTGAAGTCAATAGTAACTTTAACTTAACAGAAAATACTTGGTTTGAAGCTGGTTTTACTCAATTATTTGATGAACCCATTAACCCAAGCTTTAAGAGATTTGCTGCGGCTGCAATTACTCACCAATTAGACTTCTTGCAGTTGAGTGTTAATACAATTTGGCGTGATGAGGTGTTTGTTGCGTCGCAAGATAAAAGCCTATCAGAAGATTTCAAACAATCAGACTATTTCTTGTTAGGGCTAACCACTAGTTGGAATATTGACAGTGATAGTTCAATAATTCTCAAGGCTCAAAACCTACTTAACAAACAATATAAGGTTTTTGATCCGAGAGTGACTAATGGTATCGTGCCAACACAATCAAGAAGTTTACTACTTCAGTATCGACAAACCTTTTAAATTTTATTCTAAATAAGACCATATATCGGCGTTTTTATATTAGTTTTAGTATTCTAATCCTCAACAAGGCTAATTTATTAGGAGGCTTAAGAGGATGCTTACTAGGTTCAATATTCCTTATTCAAAACAACAAAATAGTAAATTTTTGCTTTGATATCTTCAAGTTCTCCTTGCTTCAAAATAGACACCTTATTACTAAGGATTGGCATAAGGCAACAATTACAAAATCTTCCAATTCTTTCAAATATCTCTCCCTCTTTTTTTCATTAAATAATCAAGTTCAAATAGTTTCACTCATATTTGATCCAGCAAAAAATTAAAATAACAATAAATGCAAATGAAAATAATTCTTGAATGCATTTGCCTGGTTCGTTAATATTTGCTGAACAATAAACTATAAACTGACAATTAAAGGGCTCAGAGTGAAAAACTTTAAGAAATTTGCGCTTACACTGGTTTGTACAGCGGTATTATCTGCATGTAATGGTGATGATGGTAAAGACGGCGTTGAAGGAGCAGTTGGTCCTCAAGGCGAGCAAGGTGTTGCAGGCCAAAATGGTGTTGCCAATTATGTAACAGCTGAAGATGTTGTTAAAACTAATGCACAGCATGCCTATGCTGTTTTTGCAGACTCTCTCATTGCTGCGAAAGCAATGCAAAATGCAATCGATCAATTTGTTGCGGATCCAAGTGAAGCAAACTTCACAGCTGCAAAACAAGCATGGCTTTCGGCACGTGAACCATATGGTCAAACTGAAGTTTATCGTTTTCGTGAAGGACCAATCGATGCTTTAACTGAAGTTGATGGTCAGCCGACACTAGTTGACGGTGAGGGTCCTGAAGGAGCAATTAATGCTTGGCCTTTAGCTGAAGCGTTAATCGACTACACCATTGATATGGATGGCCATCAGGCACGAGGTACAGCTCCGGTTTATCAAGCTGGCGGTAACATTATTTCAGATCAAGAAAATTTCCCTGAAATTACAAAACAATTACTACAGGATAAATTTGAATTAGACGGTGAAGAAGCCAATGTAACATCAGGTTATCACGCCATAGAATTCTTACTTTGGGGTCAAGATTTGAACCAAGACCTGACTTACACTTCGGCGCGTGATTACACAGCTGGGCACCGTAAAGCCTCTGATTTTTATACTGTCGACAATATACCAACAGATTCAAATGGTGCAACTTGTACTTCGGGAGAGCAAGGCGCAATTGACGTAATTTGTGCACGTCGTGGTCAATATTTAAAAGTAGCCGCTGAGTTATTAGTTGACGATTTAAAAGCGGTGACTGAGGCATGGACTCCTGGCACAGGTTTCCATTATTTAGAATACGTAAAACCTGAAAACGCGAAGAAAAACTTAGGTGCAATGCTTGAAAGTATGGGACGTTTGAGTTTTGGCGAGCTTGCAGGTGAGCGAATGAGTATTGCTGTTCGCACCGATAGTCAAGAAGATGAGCACTCATGTTTTTCAGATAACACACACCGTGATATCTACCTGAATGCTAAGGGTGTGCAAAACCATTACTTAGGTAAATACACACGTATCAATGGTGAAGAGTTAGTAGGTGCAAGTATTCATGACCTGTTAGTAAAAGAGGGTAAACCTGAGCTTGCAAATGAACTGCGTTCTGCCTTTGAAGCGTCAATGGCGAGCGCCTCGGTTATTGATACAAATGCTAAGCTAGGTGTGTCTTTTGACGTTCAAATTCAGAATGAAGAACGCAAAAAAGATGTGTATGCGACTATCTCTGCACTTGCGACACAAACAGATCTTATCCAAAAAGCCATCGATGAGCTTGGCGTGTCAGCTGAAGACTTAAAACAAGACACCGAAGAAGATATCTAACTTAGTATGGCTGACCTTTTGGTCAGCCTTTTCAGTTTCTGGTTACAGCAGTAAGCAGTTCAGGGGCACTGAATGAATAATAAAAAATCAATGCTATTTCTAATCATCATCCTTATATACCTTCAAGGATGTGGCGGCGGAAGTGGCGCTAAAGATACAAACTCTACAACAAATTCAGATAATAACGATGACAATACAGCCGAGGGCAATGAAGGCAGTAAAGAAAATTTGGCGTTTCCTAATCTCACCTTAAATGACGGCCTACCTGCTTTACTTGAAGATACACCTGATGAGTATGAGCATTTAGCGGCAGGGGGAGCATCAATAAATATCTTCAGTGAAGATGCATTTAGTCAAGCGTTGCCTGCAATTGTTGATACGCCTAACTTTGATGCCGTATTTAAAGCAGGCGATCATGTTTTTCGCTCTAACCATGATGGACAAGGCCCTATTTTCAATAACACTACGTGCCAAGGGTGCCATATCAAAGATGGTAGAGGCGTTGTGCCAAAATCTGCCAATGAGCCGATGATCAGCATGTTTTTAAGAGTAGGTGATAGTAAAGGAAATGTTGACCCTGTTTACGGCGATCAAATTCAAGTTTTTGGCACCATAGATGGGCAAACGGATGTGTTAGCAAAACACAATGGGGCCATAGAGGAAGGACTGGCTTATGGTGAAGCATACACTTGGGTCGAATATGAAGAATTAACGGGTCAATTCGCAGATGGTGAAAGTTATTCCTTAAGAAAACCAGTTTATAAAATAAAAGACCTTGCCTATGGTGATTTTAATCAAGATGTGCAGTTTTCTGCCCGTGTATCTCCACATGTATATGGGTCCGGTTTATTAGAGAGTATTCCTGCGCAAAATATCTTAGCTTATGCCGATCCTGATGACACGAATAATGATGGCATCTCGGGTAAAGCAGCTTATACGGTCCACCCAATCAGTAATGAAAAATTATTGGCTCGTTTTGGACAAAAAGCGGTAACAGCGTCTGTATTACATCAAATTTCAGGTGCATATCGAGGAGATATGGGGGTAACGAATACGGTTGCTACGGGCGAGCCATGCACAAAAGCTCAGCAGGCGTGCCTTGCTCAAGCCGAAAAAGAACAAAATAAGCATCATGATGGCGTTGATTTGAATAACGTTGACCTTGCACAAGTCGAATTTTATAACCGCACTTTATCTGTACCAAATCGTCGAGGCTTTGATACTCCAAATAACCTTTGGAGTGATAATGTACTTAAAGGTAGAAGTCAGTTTTTTTCTGCAAATTGCCACAATTGTCATGTACCAA
>Ga0209992_10004200_pt1 | contig 11473 bp, 14 predicted proteins | sample 2SBtaG_2_FD_182564 | JGI IMG/M metagenome (GOLD analysis project Ga0209992, IMG submission 182564) | Deep subsurface microbial communities from Kolumbo volcano to uncover new lineages of life (NeLLi) - 2SBTROV12_ACTIVE470 metaG (SPAdes)... | ecosystem: Environmental > Aquatic > Marine >... | reverse complement strand
AACCGATGCCCTCATTCTCAAAGTGTCTGTCAAGTTCATCGACCCATCTTTCACGATTATCTTTGTATCCCCATCCGTGAATACGTACCCAGTACGCAATCAGTGCGAGTAGGAATATTGTGAACATGATTGTTCCAAAGATGTATACCATTACATCGAAGAATAGAGGGTCATAGTTTGGACCGAGTTGTCCGGTCAGACTAGACAATATACTCAAGATTGTTCCGAATACAGGAATCATCAATATTTTGAATTCAGGCACAGATATAAAGATTTTTTTTAATTATTATATGCCGAGATCAGCCATGGCTAAGGTTTAGGAATAAAATAAGAAGTGAGGAAGGAGATTATCCTGTTCCTGGTTTGGCATATTTTCCAGTTCTTCCTCTAATGAAGAAGGCACCAGCAATACCACCAAAGATTGCGGCTGCAATAGCAGATGCACCAAGTACACCATTGGCATCCATGTATGGAGTACCAGATCCTGCTCCTGGGTTGTCACCTGCATAGTCAACTTTTCTCTTTGCGAGTTCTAAGGTTGCTTCCAAAGACATTGATGGATGTCCACCGTCTTGGCCACCATCTCCACCACTGCCCATGTATTGAGCAAATGCTGGACCAGCCAACATTAGTGGTATCGAGAAAACACCTGCTAGAAGTGCGCCTAATACGATTGATTTGTTCATTTGTATCTGCAATTTCTGACTATCGTTATTATTTAACTTTTTTCAATAATACCACCAGATACATTTAATTCCGTACGTAATTTAGCCAGAAAAATGGGAAGACTACACACTCACAATCATGGAAAGTCACATTCAATCAGACCTATCGATCCAAAAAAACCAGAATGGGTTAAACAGACCAACGAGGAGGTTGAGGCACTAATTGTCAAATATGCAAAAGAAGGCATGACCTCTAGTCAAATCGGGATGAAACTAAGAGACCAACATGCAATCCCATTAGTAAAACCAATCATCAATAAAGGAATCAAAGAAGTTTTGGTAGAAAATAAATTGATGCCTGAAATTCCTGAGGACTTGAACAATATTGTGATGAAAGCAGTTAACCTGCAAAAACATCTTAAGGAAAATAGATCAGATAATAGAAATACAAGAGCATTAGAACTAGTTGAAGCAAAGGTCCACAGACTATCTACCCACTACAAAAAAATAGGTGAAATAGATCAAAAATGGAAATATAAGTCTGTAGTAGCCCAGCTAGAGTGATGGGGCAAGTTTTAGAAGAATCATTATCTAATTTCTCAGATCGTGTTTCAGATGCAATAAAAACAAGAAAAAATATCTTAGTTACAACGCACATTGATTGTGATGGAATTACATCAGGATCAATTATTTCAAAGGCGTTAATCAGACAAGGAGCAAAATGTACAGTAAGAACAACCAATGAATTTAGTGAAAAATTGATCGATAAAATGCAAAAGGAAACAAGAGATTTGCATATAATTACGGATTTGGGTGGAGGATTTGGAAGATTACTTGATGAAAAATTATCTGACAACTGGCTGATGTTAGACCATCATGAAATTAGTGAAGAAGAACACGATAATGAACGAGTGATAAATGCATGGAAATTTGGAATGGATGGAGGTGTTGAGATCTGCGCAGGAGGAATGGCATATTTGGCTTCAAAAGCGCTTAGTGAGGATAATGATGATTTGGCAAGAGTTGCAGTAGTATCAGCATTAGGTGATAGACAAGATCAGGGAGAAAGAAAATCATTCACCGGAAAAAATATAGAGATAGCAGAAACTGCAAAAAAATTAGGATTGGTAAATATAGATTTAGATTTACTTTTAGTTGGTAGAGAAACAAGACCGCTTCCAGATGCAATTGCATTTACATCTCAACCATTCATTGAAGGATTAACATGGAATAGAGATGCATGCCTTGCAATGCTTACAAATGCAGGAATTCAGCTTAAAGATGGGGCAAGATGGAGAGTTCCAGCAGATTTGACTCGAGAAGAAAAACAGAGTATAATTGAATCAATAAGTAAATTTGTTCAAGGCGATAATGCCACCCAAGTTATGGAAGAATTGATTGGATATACTTACACATTCCCTAGAGAAGAAAAAAGGAGTTTTCTCAGAGATGGTAGAGAGTTTTCTACAATGTTGAATTCATGTGGAAGAATCAACAAATCTGGAGTAGGTATTGCAATTTGTATGGGAGACAGAAACACAATGCTGCAGGAAGGAGAGAAAATTTTGTCAGAATATAGAAGTATGATTAGAAATTACATGAATGTACTATCAAATGAGAGATGGAGAACTAGCAATTTGGAAAATTGTGTGATGGTTAATGCACAAGGGTTGGTCCCAGAGACAATGACGGGTACAATTTCATCATTAATCGCAGGCGCTCCTAAAAACTTGGGGAAAATTGTAATTTTGAGAACAGACGGATCAGAGGGAACAATCAAGTTTTCATCAAGAAAATCAGCTAGTTGTAAGAGTTCGATAAATCTTAGTCAATTGATGAGAGGAGGAGCCGAACAATTTGATGGAATAGGTGGTGGTCACGAGGCTGCAGCAGGAGCAAAAATAACTAAAGACAAATTGGATGGATTTTTAGATTATATTGAAACCAATGTTACCAAGATGCCAAATAGAGATAGTAATCAGTAATATCTCAAAGGACAAGGCCAAAGTAATTGAAAAGGCACTTGAACCAGATAATGTTGATTTTCCTCAAGGATTGAGTTTAGAGATTAAAGAGAAAGAAAATCAACTAGTGTTTAATTTTTCAAATGAAGGTGATTTACGAAAACTGATTTCAACAGTAGACGAAGTATTAGAACACGTAAATCTTTCTATGGAGGTAATAAAATAATGTTAGATCCAAAAATCATCAGGGATGAACCAGAACGAATTAAACAGATGCTAAAGGACAGGGCAATAGATTTTGACTTAGAGAAAATGCTCGAATTAAACATGACACGAAAAGAAATGATGCAGCAATCTGACGAGTTAAAACAAAAGAGAAATCAGATGTCAATGAAAATTGCTACTGAAAAAAAAGCAGGTAATGATGCCTCAGAACTACTACAAGAAATGAGTCAAATATCAAAGAGATTAGACGAAATGGAAAATCAACGAAAAACAATTGATAATGATTATCATAAATTATCTTTTTCAATTCCAAATATGATACATGATTCAGTTCCAAAAGGAGCAGATGAATCTTTCAACAAGCAGATTAGAACATGGGGCGATATACCAAAATTTGATTTTGGTGTAAAGGATCACATTGATTTGGGACTGGAGCTAGATATAGTAGATTTAGAACGAGCGTCAAAAACAGCAGGTGCCAGATTTTATTATTTGAAGGGTGGATTGGTAAAATTAGGTCAAGCATTAACCGCATTTGCTTTAGATTTTGTTTCAGAAAGAAATTATAATTTGATTCAGCCGCCTTACATGATAAATAGACAATCAATGGAAGGCGCAGTAATAGCAGATGACTTTGAAGAAGTGATTTACAAAGTTGAAGATGAAGATTTATTCCTAATTGGAACATCAGAACATGCAATTGCATCAATGCATTATGATGAGATTTTGGAGGGTTCTAAGATACCATTAAGATATGCATCAATAAGTCCATGCTTTAGAAAAGAAGCAGGTGCACATGGAAAAGATCAAAAAGGAATTTTCAGAGTTCACCAGTTTGAAAAAATCGAACAATTCATTTTTTGTAGACCAGAAGAATCATGGAATGAACATGAAAAAATGATAAAAAATACTGAGGAGTTTTATCAAAAATTAGAAATCCCATATAGACTAATGTTGTTATCAAGTGGAGATATGGGAAAAGTTTCAGCTAAGACATACGACATTGAAGCATGGATGGCAGGACAAAATGCATACAGAGAGATCGTATCATGTTCTAACTGCCTCGATTATCAATCAAGGAGATTAAAGATAAGATTTAGGGAAAAAAGTAACGAGGACACAAAATACATACACACTTTGAATAGTACACTAACTGCAATAGAAAGAACCATGGTAGCAATACTTGAGAATAATCAAACAAAGGATGGACATATAGAAGTTCCAAAAGTTTTACAAAAGTACTTTGGAAACAATCTGATATAATCTAGAACAGTTTATATTCAGAAAATAGTCGTCGAAGATAATTGGCAAGAAAAGCTCGTAAGATCAAGGATAAGTGGAAGGAAAAGAAATGGGTTAATGTTATAGCTCCAGATTCATTTAACAATGTCAACATCGGATATGTTCCAATTACAGATGATGAAAATGCAAAAGGAAGAATTTTAGAAGTTACATTATGGGATATTTTGAAAGGCGATCCATCACAACACCAATACAAAATAATTTTTCAAATAGACAGCGTTACAGATAACAAAGCTAAAACAGTTTTCAAGAGATATGAATATTCAAAGGAATTTCTAAGAAGTTTAATTAGACGAGGTTCATCTAAAGTAAATTTTGTGATTGACATTGCAACCAAAGACAACTATATCTTCAGAATCAAGATGCTTGCTCTAACACACAGACAATTAAACACATCAAGACAACGCCAATTACGCCTAATTGCTAAAGATGTTATTGAAAATACAGTTCCAACAATGGATATTGACGGATTTGTTCAAGCAACATGTTATGGAAAGATAAATTCAGACATAATGGCTGCTGCAAAAAAAGTCATAAAATTAAGACATGTAGGATTAGAAAAAGTAAAACTAATCAAGACAGCATCTGCACAAACAGTCTTACTTGAAGCAAAAAGTAAAAAAACAAAAGTAGACTAATTGTGTTTTAAAAATGCAATTAGAAGTCAAAATTAATTTAATTCTTCACGCAACAGAAAATGAGAAGGAAATTCTGGAGGTTTTAGAAAATGTATTTTGTATAAAGCAAAAAAATTTTCAGGTGGAGCAGGTACTAGGCCATTTTAATAATCCAATATTTATAATATCATCAAAATTAAAGAAGAAAAACGCTCAAGATTTTATAAAATTATTTTTTTCTAAGATTAAAAAAAGTGATTTTCAAGATATTTTTGATAATGTCGAAGATTATGTTACATCGTCAGGAATGAATTTGAGAATTAGTAAACAAAAATTATTTTCGGAAATTTTGACAATATCGAAAGAGGATACAATTAAAATTAACATCAATACTCCAGTTTATGTTAAAAATGAGACAAAGCAAATTTATCAAGAATTAATGAAAATATAATATCTATAGATCATTTAATAATATTTGCTGGGAAATAAGAAAGGGAATGAGGAAATAAAAGCCGCTCCAGTCTGAGTGCCAAACTCTGATGACGCCGCGACGAACCGACCCAGATAACTAATTCGGATTGTTTTAAATATTGATAGAAAAAACAATGATTTGTTGAGTACAGATTATGATGTAATTGTTGCAGGTGGAGGATTGACAGGAACTATTGCAGCTCAAGCAATATCATATTATTCAAAACAAAATTTAAAAATTCTCGTAGTAGATAGAAATCCAGAACATTTACCTGGAAGAAAATCAGCCCCAGGATGGACATGTGGAGACGCATGTTCAAAAGAAGCAGTTGATTATATGACTGAAAGAATTAAGGTTCCATGGACCAGACCAGAAATTGAACATGATGTTAAAGGAGTAATGGCGTTTTCCCCGGACTACGAAACTGCAATTCCATTTGATGGGGCAGGGTATATGCTAAATAGACAAAAACTTCCAGAAATCCAAAATGCCAGAACAAAAAAGATGGGAGTTGAATTTGATTTTGAAATTAATCTTTCAGGATTGATTTATGATGGAACACAAGTTGTAGGTATACAAGGAACTGATTATAAAACAAAACAACCATACAAAAAAACTGCCAAATTAGTAGTGGATGCAACAGGAATTACATCTATGTTAAGAAACCAAATAGAAAACACTACAAAAATAGAAAGAAAAATTGATAGAAGAGATGTCGAATCTACTGGAAGACATATCATGTATTTTGAATCAGGTGAGAATGATTTGGCACAATTTGATCCAGATTACTGTATAATTCATTTAGATCAAGATATTGCACCAGGAGGATATGGATGGGTATTTCCAAAAGGAAATAATAAAGTCAATATCGGATTAGGAGTTGAGAAGTCAATTCTAGAACAACGAAATAAAAGATTAGGGAAGTCAGATAACGTGGCATCACTAATGAAAGAATATCTTGAACGAAACAAGGCAATTAAAAATGCAAAATTATCTGAAGATGCAGGAGATATACACAACAATACAGGTGTTTATCAAGTTTCAGTGAGAAGACAAAATGATTGTTTGGTGTCAGGCGGATACATGTTAGTAGGAGATTCAGCATGGATGCCAAAACCAATAGATGCAGGCGGAATTGGACCAGCTCTTATTGCAGGAACAATTCTTGGAAATAATGTTGCGCAAGCAATTGAAGCAAATGATGTTTCAGAAGCAAGTTTATGGCAATACAACATAGATTTCATTAAAGAATACGGATACAAAACAGCTGGTCTAGAATTATTTAGAAGATTAGTTCAAACAATGACAAATGAACAAATTAGTTATGGAATGAAGCACTTTTTGGGAAACTTGGATGTTGAAGCAATTAGTAAAGGAGAACATCCAGACTTTACAGGTCTTGGAAAAATTGGAATGATAATTAGAGGAGCAATGAATAAAACGGTTGCAAATGGTCTTAGATATACATCAGGTCAGAATCAATGGTTAGTTGAGCATTATTATAACTATCCAAAAGATCCATCGGGATTTGATGATTGGAACAAAAAATTGCATACGACACTAGATGAATCATATGCAAAAATAGCATCATTTGCATAGATCTAGTCTTAAATAAAGTAGAAAATCAAACAATTATACTTTGATGGAAGAACAAAACAAATCAGAATTTGAGGAAAATTTTCCAGAGTACTTAGATTGGAGCAATGCATTTGAGATTTTAGAAAATGCATATGAACATGGAATTTTTGTTTTAGTTATCGGTCCAAAAGGTACTGGAAAAACAACTCTTGTAAGGGAATTTGCAAAGAAAAAATCAATCAAATTGGAATCAATTAATTTTAGTTTAAGAACTAGAGAAAGTCATCTAGTCGGTTCAAAGAGTCTAAATGAAGGAAATATTCGATTTGATGAAGGAATTTTGATAAAATCCATGAAAGAAGGAAATATGTTATATCTAGATGAGATTAATGCTGCAGAAGCAGATGTATTGTTAAGATTAGATGAGGCATTAGATGATAGACGACAAGTAGTTCTCAAAGAATCAGATGGAGAAGTAGTAACTGCAAGTAAATCATGGTTTGTCATAGCAACAATCAATCCATTAAACCATGTTGGAACTAAAGAATTGCCACCACAGTTATTGAGTAGATTTCCAATTAGACTAAGAATGGATTATCCACCTGAAGAACAAGAATTTGAAATTGTAAAAAAGCATGTACCAGATATAGATGATAAATCATTAAAACAAGGAATTAAACTTGCAAGTACATTAAGACAGGCCGCATCGGTTGAAGAACTATACTACTCACCATCATTAAGAGAAACTATTGCATATTCAAAATTAATCAACGGAAATATGTCCCCAAAAAAAGCAGCCGAAATAGTTTTTGGAAACGTATATGCACAATGGGGAAATATCGAATTGCAGAAAGTTAACGATATTATTGCTTCAATGTATGAAAGCTAATGTCATCTGTAGCACTAAGAAATGATACATTAATTGAAATTGCCACATTTTTAGTAAGACGATGGTCTGAAAATGATAAAATTATTGTTACAATGTCTACAAAGAAAGTTAATGAAACTAGAATGAAAGAAAATAAAGTAATTCTAACTCCAGTATTGGATTACAATGGGGATGAGTTTTCAAGATATAGGCAATTTAGAACTGCGGCATGGTATGAAAGTATGAAAATAAAAAATTGTGAAAAAATTCTATCGAATGATCATGCATTTGGATTTTTACTTAATGCAATTGAAAGAAGGCGAATCGAGATGGTTGGAAGAGAGATTTGGCAAGGAATGGATGAAGAATTAATTTTTAATTATTCATGGCAATGGATTTACAGACCTTTGTTAAATAACCTCTTGGGAAAATCAAAGATTGTTGAAGGATTTTATCAGCAATTTTTATTCGGAGATGTCAAAGGAGAAATGCAACCAAGTCATTTTGAACGTGTTGTAAAAGCATCAGATTTAGCAAAAGAGATTCTTGAAGAAGCATTAAAAAATAATTATGGTACAGAATGGATAGAAAAACATATTCCAAAAATTCTTACAATTTTAGACATTGATCCATTAATTACAATTCCATTATCTGTTCCTCTGAAGGGGCCAGGAATGATGGTGATGCCTCAGGATTTTGAAAAAGCTGTTCAAAAAGTCACTAAAAATCTTGAATCGGAATTAGGAGAGATTGATCCAAAAAAAACAATAGAAGGAAAAGAGGTTGCAAAGGAATTCAATCTAATCAAAGAGGAAACAAAAAAGAATGAAAACAAAGGTTTGATGCCTGAGACCATAGGTATCCAAATTCCAAATGCAACAAATATTGATGAAACAAAGATTTATGATCAAGATTTGATTAGTAATTTAAAAAATAGATTTCGAGAATGGAAAACAGGATGGAAAGAAGAACATGTCATATCGGGAGAAGAATTTGATGAAGAGACATACATCGAAGGTTTTCATAAACCTTTCATTCATGATGTAAAAAAATCAATAAAATCAAGAATTGTAATTTTACTTGATCACTCTTCAAGTATATCTGATCAACAGATAGAATATAAGAAAGCAACAATTGGATTGTGTGAAGTATTATCATTTCTCAATGTTAAGTTTTCAGTTTATGCTTTCAATACGGTTGATAGACAAGTAGTTTGTTGGTTAGTAAAACCATCAGAGATGAAGTGGAATAATTCTGCAGCAAAAAGATTGGCACAGATTTCAGCTAATGGTGGAACACCACTTGCAGAAGTATATGACAGAATGCTCCCTGTATTAACCTCTAAAAAACCAGATATTTTTTTAACACTATCAGATGGAGAGCCTGCAGATGCTAATGCGGTTAAAATGATACTCAAATCATACAAATCTTTAGGGATAAAAATGACTGCTATCGGAGTAGGTCGTGACACATTTAGTGCCACTTCAATTGCTAGTAATTTGAAAATTTTAGGATACGACAAAGTGTTAGCAGTTAGCAGACTTAGAGATATTCCTAATAGAGTGCTAAGTATACTATCAGATAATTGATTAATAAGAAATGTACTGGATGTGGAGATATTTTTTCATGCCAAAATGATGTTTCGTGTTGGTGTGCAGATTTTCCAAAATTATCTGAAAATGAAATAGATGGTAAAGATTGCCTTTGTAGAAGGTGTCTATTGATTAGGTATAGAAAAAAGATTTTGGATGTATAATGTAAACTTAAGAGTAAGTAATGTGTAATCAGTGAAGACATTGAAGTCATGATATTATTGTTGTTGAAACGTCTAGCATGATGTTTTTATGTCTTCAAAAATTCTTCAGAAGTAATATTTAATCAAAGATGTAATTCAGGACTAGTGCCAAAATTCTATTTATACCAAACATGTTTTAAACTACAAATTTAATGGATCCATGTGCATTTTGAAGATACAAAAATTCCAGATATAGACAAACCACTGATAATTGCGGCAATGCAAGATATGGGCAATGTTGGAAGTATTGTAGTAAATCACATTAACAAAAGTCTAGGTACTGCATCATTTAGACATGCAACATCATCAAGACCACCATATGTCTACGATAAAGGAGGTTACATAGAGATTCCAGAGGAAAAATGGGAATATAGATTTGGAAAAGACATAATCATATTTGGAGGGGGTAGAGGACAACCTCAGGAAAATGAAGAGCTTAATGAATTATGTCAAGATGTGATAAATGTTGCAAAGAAATATGATGCAAAGTTCATCTATACAGTGGGAGGATATCACACATCTAGATCATTTGGCAAGAGTCCTACAACATATGTTACAACTACATCACAAGAGATACTCAAATTAGTTAAAAAATTAGGTATAGAAACTACTCCAACTGAATCAGTAATTACAGGATTTAACGGGCTAATTTTGGGATATGCCAAACTGAATGGAATTAATGGGATTGGATTGTATGGAGAATTATTAGAACCAAGAATTCCTCAGTATAGAGCTGCTCGAACAATAATACAAACATTAGAAAAATTGACATATCAAAAATTAGGCGATACAAAAGAATTGGATGTAAAAGCAGAAGCAGTAGAATCAAGATTCAGTTCAGAAGATGATATACCTAAAAGATGATATTTCAAATTAGTCGTGACCCTTTTATTCTGTTAACTATTGAATAGGTTATGGAAGAACACTTGTGTCCTTATTGTGAATCAAAATTTGAAGATAAAGAGACACTGTCTAGTCACATAGACAAAATTCACATTGGTCCGGGATTACTAGAAGGCGACAAGAGAAAATTTTAGAACTCAAAAACCCACTCCATAGTCATGAATTTTCATTATTGATACGTTAGTTTTTAATTGAATAAAGAGTTAGACATACTATGTTCCTCTGGGTCGCGGGCGCTGCAATCGGTATTTTGGTAGCATTCATTTTGATTTTCAAATATACAAAAACAGGTAAAAATGATGTAATAGGATTTTCATCAAAATGTAAAAAATGTGGCGGAGTCACAAACGGACTTAAATGTCCTAAGTGTGAACCAAATATGAAGGACTGGCGATAATCATGATGGCAAAACCAGATTCAGACATGGAAGGAACAATTTGTAAAAATTGTCAACGACTAATCAATGATCATTTACCAGAAGAACTTGAAGAATGCGTAAGAATTTTAGAGCTTCAGAAACTCAAAGATGGGGATTTAACTTAACTAATATCATCAAAAAGATTTCTTCCCGTTTCGTGATAATATTTATGCTTGATTTCCTTTAATTTTTCTGAAACATTATGCTTTTTTGATTTAAGTTTTAGTAAATTATAATCAGAAATTAATTTCCGTAATTCAGATTTTTTCAATGTATAGACTATTCTGGTATAAATAATATTAAAGCATAGCAAGTGTATGTTAAAGATAATTTTTGTAGTACTACTTTTGATACCGATTTCACAAGTTGCTTTTGCTGAAGATATTCCAGATTATAATAAGCCATATGCACCAATATTTTTCAATAAACCAGTTTACAGTTGGGCAGAGAAAGTAGAGATTACAATCATTGCTCCAAGTTGGAATACAGGAATGTATCTTATTGATAGTATAGGAGGAGATCCAAACTATGCTGTAAATGTTTATACAAATAATCATAAATTGAGTGAATACAGATTGTACGAGACAGATCCTACCAGTGGAATTTTTACTGGAGAAATAATTCTTACAGGATTTAATCATGATGTAGATGGAGATGGAAGATATG
>Ga0209992_10004197_pt1 | contig 11477 bp, 7 predicted proteins | sample 2SBtaG_2_FD_182564 | JGI IMG/M metagenome (GOLD analysis project Ga0209992, IMG submission 182564) | Deep subsurface microbial communities from Kolumbo volcano to uncover new lineages of life (NeLLi) - 2SBTROV12_ACTIVE470 metaG (SPAdes)... | ecosystem: Environmental > Aquatic > Marine > Volcanic... | reverse complement strand
TGACCCGCCAAGGTTCATATATGCGGCCTCTTTGAGGCTAACGGAGTCGAGATGTTTTTAGAAGAAGAAATAGCTTTTGTCAAGAGCCAAATTGACCACCACACGCGATCAGTGAGCTTTTTCAAGGAAAAGGGCGATTACTCCAAAGAGAAGCGCCACACAGGAATATTGCGCAGATTCAACGATATACTTCCAAAAATGGAGATCGCCAATAAGGCTGCACTAGCCGCCCCACCGACACCCCCTGACGAAAAGAAGATTGGGAATCGGCTTGGCGATCTGATGGATTTGCCAGAGGAAATACGCCTTCAACTTGTCAGTGTTCAATTTGATGAAACCGAAAGTCAAATTGTAAAAGTAGTGAACGACGACTTTTCAGGCGTAGCTACGATTGACGAGATTTTTGTCGGTTTATATCGAGCTACGAATGAAATCACCCAACGAGATGCTTTGGCCAACAAGATTTACAGAATGACCAGAAAGGAGTTGCTTTTTTCGGTTGAGGGACGCAAGGGCGTCTACTCCACATCAAATGGCCAGTCCAAGAACAAAAAAGAACACGAAGGCACTTAAGCCTCCATGTTCTTCTATTGTGGGGCTGGTTTGGTACGGCGTCCAGATTCCTACCTGCGTCAGCCGAGGGTTCGATTCCCTCCAGCTCCACCATCTATATAATAGGCTTTTAGCTATTTGTGAATCCCTAATCAATCCTGGCGTAAGTAAGGCGTTTCCCCGCAAAACCTAATAGAGCAATAGCAGCCCGCTCCTGATCGTCGAGACCGTTTGCAACCCGATTATTGTAACGGAACTCGTATTCTGCTGCATAACGATGAAGATGTTGTTTACCGCAATGCTGATAAACACCCTTCATGCCACGCTTAAAGATGCTGAAATAACCCTCAATCGTGTTTGTGTGGACATTCCCCCGAACGTACTGGCCCTTGCTGTGCGTTGTGAAATCGTGGTCTGCAAACTCGGAACCAACTTTGGAGTATTGCTTGGCTTCATCCGTATAAACGATTGCTTCCTTGGCAATGTTTTCCCGCAGGATCGGCAGCAATGTGGACGCTTTTACATTCTCAACTACGAAAGACTTGGATTGACCGCTGGTGCGATCCACCAGTGTCAGCATGGCGTTCTTGTGGGCGTAACCACGAGCACCCTCGGCTTTCTCGTGCTTGTGACCGATAAAGGTTTCGTCAACCTCAACAACACCGCCGCCAGAGCCGAAATCAACACTATTATCGCTGCGCATGGCCTCACGGATACGGTGAGACATGAACCATGCGGATTTGTAGGTGATTTCAAGCACACGGTGAAGCTGGTGGCTGCTAATGCCCTTCTTGCTGCTTGTCATAAGGTAAATGGCCTGTAACCACTTGTGCAGGGGAATATGGCTTTCTGCGAAGATTGTGTTGTGGCGAACGGTGAATTGCTTGCGACAGCCGGAACACTTTTTCAGGCCGTGACGTTCCACGCCCTCTGGGTTCTTCTTGGAAGGCTTGGAAAACACGCCTTTCAATTCATAGATATTCGTGTAGTTTCCACAGAAAGGGCAGCTAGGTTCATTGCCCCAAAGCATTTCCTCAACATGGGCAAATGCAGCGGCTTCGTTGTGCATGTATGGCTTAGACAGAACAGACATTGGGTTTTCCTTAACTCTATGTATTATAGATAGGAAAACAATGTGGGTTTGTCAAGTATACAATCGCCTTTGATTTTATGCGCGTTAACCTAGGCGCGTCGGCGCGTATGGTAAATGTGTCGCGTCAAAGTGATTCCCAAATGATGATTGCAAGGGGTAGGGTTGTACCCGGTCAGGAGAACACAATGATGCTACTGAAAACCGCCGTTTTACTGGCCGCGCTCAGCGGTTCCGCGATGGCACAAGAGCGCGCGCCGAACCACCTGTTGGGGGAAGATTCGCCATATCTTCAACAGCACTTATATAACGCTGTCGATTGGTATCCGTGGGGCACACAGGCATTGGCCAAGGCCCGCGCCGAGAACAAGCCGATATTCGTATCGGTGGGTTATGCGTCGTGCCACTGGTGCCACGTGATGGAGCAGGAAAGTTTCGAAAACGAGAACATCGGCGCGTTCATGAACGCGCATTTTGTCGCCATAAAAATCGACCGTGAACGGCGACCCGATCTGGACGAACAATTCATGCTGGTTACCGAAACACTGACCGATAGTGGCGGCTGGCCCAATTCGGTGTTTTTGACGCCGGACACCGATCCGCTATTTGCCGGCACATATTTCCCGCCCGATGTGTTTCTGGACGTGATCACGCAGGTCAGCGCCGCCTGGATTGAAGACCCCGCGACGTTGTCGGCTAACGCGCGGCAGCTTAGCGGCCTGTTGCAGCAATATATGAACCGTGCAGCCCCGGCGCAGGAGTTGAGCGACGACGCGCTTTTTACTGCGGCGCGGGCTATTCTCGGGGAGTATGACGAGTTCAACGGCGGGTTCGGCGTGGCACCGAAATTTCCCGAGGAATCGATCTTTTTGTTTCTGCTCGATCAGGCGCAGCGCGACGGCGACCGCAAGGTACTTGATGCCGTATTGGGCACGCTTGACGGGATGATCAGGGGCGGCATTCACGATCAAGTCGGCGGCGGGTTTCATCGCTACACCGTTGATCCCGACTGGATGATCCCGCATTTTGAAAAGATGCTGTATAATCAGGCGCAGATTGGGCGGCTGTTGGTGCGGGCGTGGCAAATCACCGGTGCGCCGCGCTATCGCCGTGCTGCAGAGCGTACATTTGACTATGTGTTGCGTGATTTGCGCGATCCTCAGGGCGGGTTTTATGCGGCCGAGGACGCCGACGCATTTGGGGCCGACAACGCGCTTTTGGAAGGCGCGTTTTACACATGGACCGCGGCCGAGATTAAATCCGCGGTTGGCGACGACAGCGATCACATGATTGCCGCGTTCAATCTGGCCACCGCACCCGATATCGACGGGCGAAGCGTGCTTGGTCTGGCCGCGACCGACCCCCGGATAGATCGCGCGCTTGCGCTTATGGCCACGGCGCGGGCGCTGCGCACACGTCCGCGACTGGATCACAAAATCATCGCGGCGTGGAATGGTGAAATGATTGCGACATTGGCCGAAGCGTCTGCGGCATTTGCCCGACCCGACTATTTGGAGGCGGCGAAGGCAGCCGCGCGGTTCGTGCTGGCAGCGCTGGACACAGACAACGGACTGGAGCGAATTTCGCTGGACGGAAGGACCGGCGTCGACGCGCAGCTGCCCGACTATGCGGCGCTTGGGCTTGGCTATCTTGCGCTTCATGATTTTGCCCACGACCGCGAAGAAGCCGCATTCTGGATCGGTCACGCGCGCCGCATGGCCGATGTGCTGGATTCACAGTTTGCTCTTGAAGACGGGACCTATCGTATGACGGCAGGCGTCGATGCGCTGGGAGCTTACAGACCGGTGGCGGACAAGGAAATTGCCTCGGGGAATGCCTTGGCGCTTGCGCTGTTTTCGGGGTTGGCGCGGCGCGTTGAAAACCGCAAATACCTGCGCGATGCCCGTCAGTTGGCCGGGGCATTGTCCGGGCACGCGCTGGAAAGCCCGGCGAATTCTGCGGCAATTCTGGCGGTGGCGCGCGAGGCGGTTTTTGGACGCAGCGGTCCTGTGCGGTACGTGTCGGGCGGCGCGGTCAGGATCGCGACGGACTATAACCGTGGCGCGGGGCGCTTTGACCTGGACATTCAGCTTCGCAAGGGTTGGCATATCAACGCCCACGAGCCGCTTGAAGATTACCTGATTCCAACTGATTTAACCATTGGCGGAAAACAGGCCCCCGCCACGATTTATCCAAAGCCCGACGTCAAATCCCTGAGTTTCAATGCCGTGCCTCTGGCGCTTCACGAGGGAAATTTGACCTTGTCGGCTGATGTGCCCGACCACGGCGGTAAACCGCTGGTTGTAAAACTGTCGATTCAGGCGTGCTCGGACAGTATCTGTCTGCCACCCGAAGTATTGCATTTTACTCTGTGGTAGAGGCGCAAATCCCGATCCGCGGATTCTGAGCATAGCCCGACAAATGCAGACCGCAGGTCAGGTTTGGGCCGGAGTGCACCCTTAGGCTTTATTCATCCGGTTCTTGATCAAATCTTCAACTACCGACGGGTCGGCCAATGTGGATGTATCACCCAGTGCGCCAAAATCATCTTCGGCGATCTTGCGCAATATGCGCCGCATGATCTTGCCCGAACGCGTTTTCGGTAGCCCCGGCGCCCATTGAAGCAAATCGGGCTTGGCAATCGGGCCGATTTCCTTGCGCACCCACCCCACCAGTTCACCGCGTAAATCGTCACTGTATTCTTCCCCGGCCATCAGCGTCACATAGGCGTAAATACCCTGACCTTTGATATCGTGAGGATATCCCACAACAGCGGCTTCTGACACTTTGGGGTGGGCGACCAGCGCGCTTTCCACCTCTGCGGTGCCCATGCGATGTCCGGACACGTTGATCACATCATCCACGCGCCCCGTGATCCAGTAATACCCGTCCTCGTCGCGCTTGCAGCCGTCGCCGGTGAAGTAATAGCCTTTGTAATCGGTGAAATAGGTGGCAACGAAACGGTCATGATCCCCGTAGACCGAGCGCATCTGCCCGGGCCAGCTGTCGCGGATGCACAGGACGCCTTCGGCTTTGGTCGTGGTGATCTCGGCACCCGTTGCCGGGTCCAGTATCACCGGCGAGATGCCAAAAAACGGAAAAGCGGCAGAGCCGGGTTTTGTTGCGGCGGCACCGGGCAGCGGTGTGATCAGATGGCCGCCGGTTTCGGTCTGCCACCATGTGTCGACAATCGGGCAATTGCCCCTGCCGACCACATCATTGTACCACGACCAGGCCTCGGGGTTGATTGGTTCGCCCACGGTGCCCAGCACTTTGATCGACGACAGATCGACGCCGTCCACGAAACCATTCCCCTGCGCCATCAGGGCGCGAATGGCCGTGGGGGCTGTATAAAACTGGTTGACCTTGTGTTTTTCGCACACCTGCCAGAACCGGCTGGCGTCGGGATAGGTTGGCACGCCCTCAAATATCAGCGTCGTCGCGCCGTTGGCCAGCGGGCCATAGACGATATAGCTGTGGCCGGTCACCCAACCCACGTCCGCCGTGCACCAGAAAATGTCGCCGTCGTGGTAGTCGAACGTGATTTCATGCGTCATAGCAGCAAAGACCAGATATCCGCCGGTGGTGTGCAAAATACCCTTGGGTTTGCCGGTGGAGCCGGATGTATACAAAATAAACAGGGGATCTTCGGCGTTCATCACTTCGGGCGCGCAGTCGTTTGAGGCGTCTGCCATCATTGCCGCATAACTGTGATCGCGGCCCGCTTTGGACCCCACGTCGGCACCCGTGCGCTCGACCACCAAGGTTGTCACGTCACCGCAGATATCCAATGCCTGGTCAACGTTGGACTTCAGCGGAGTCGGTTTGCCGCCGCGCGGGGCCTCATCCGCCGTCACCAGCAGCTTTGCGCCGCACGCCTCAATGCGCGACGCCAGAGCCTCGGGTGAAAATCCGGCGAAAACAATCGAATGCACGGCACCGATGCGCGCGCAGGCCAGCATGGCATAGGCGGCTTCGGGCACCATCGGCATGTAAAGCACGATGCGGTCGCCTTTGCGCACACCCAGCGACTTGTAGACGTTGGCCAGACGACAGACCTTGTCGTGAAGCTCGTTATAGGTGACGTGCTTATCCACGTCGGGATCGTCGCTTTCCCAAATGATCGCCACCTGATCGCCGCGCGTCACAAGGTGCCGGTCCACACAATTTGCACAGACATTCAACGCGCCGTCTTCATACCACTTGATCGACACATCCGGGTACGCGAAGGTTGTATTTTTTGCCTTGGTATAAGGCGTTATCCAATCAAGCCGCTTGCCTTGCTCACGCCAAAACGTCTCTGGGTGATCAATCGACGCCGCGTACATTTCGTCATACCGCGCTGCGTCCACATGGGCGTTGGCGGCAAAATCAGCACTGGGATTGTAAAGCGTTTTCGCAGTCATTGGATATCCTCTTGAGATCGTCAATTGCGGCTGTCCATCTCTTGGCAAACCTGCGCGCGCTGTTCAACCCCCCAAGGGAAAGACCAGCAGAATTACCGGGATCGACACAGCCACCACCAAAATTTCCAGCGGCAGGCCGGTACGCCAGTAATCGCCGAACCGGTAACCACCGGGACCCATGATCAACGTGTTGTTCTTGTGACCGATAGGTGTGAGAAAAGCGCAGGACGCTGCCACGGCCACCGCCATCAGAAACGGGTCCGGGTTGACCTTCAGCGTGTTGGCAATATCCAGCGCAATCGGCGCGCCGATCACCGCTGTGGCGGTATTGTTCAACACATCCGACAACGTCATCACCACGACCATCAGCACCATGAGCACCGCCCACGCGGGCCAGCCCGTGGTCAAATCAACGATATTAAGCGCGATCATCGTGGTGCCGCCCGAGGCCTCCAGCGCCACACCCAGCGGGATCATACTGCCCAAAAGCACAATTACCGGCCATTCGATATGGTTGTAAACGTTGCGGATCGGCACGATATCGAGCACCACATAAGCCACGACAACGATGGCCAGCGCCGTGGCCAGATACAGCAGACCAAAGGCCGAAATACTGATGGCGGCGGCGAATATGCCCACTGCCAGCCACGCGCGCGTGTGCTGTGTAACGCTCAGACCACGTTCGGCCAGCGGCAGGGTATCAAGCCACTTGATCGCGTCGTCGACCGTACCTTTCGGGCCGATCAGCAGCAGAATGTCACCGGCACGGATTTTCTCGTGGCGCACGCGGTTTTTGAAACGCCGTCCTTTGCGCGATATTCCCAAAAGCGCCACGCCACGCCGGGCGCGCAGCCGTAGCGAAATCGCCGAGCGCCCCACAATCCGTGCGTCGCGCGGCACCACGACCTCGGCCAGCGACAACCCGCCGGTGATGCGCTCGCCGGTCGGCTGTTCGCCAAAAAATTCCAACCCCAGCGTGCCGCGAAACCGGTCGATGTCGTCGGCGGCGGCCTCGACGATCAGCATATCACCGGCGCGCAGCTCTACCCCCGCACCAAAGCCGGGCAGGCGCTGGCCGTTACGTACGACGCCAAGAATTTCGATGCCGTCCTCGTCTGCTGCATCGTAAAGATCGCGCACCACCTGCCCGACGACTTTGGATTTTTCCTTGATCACCAGCTCGGCAACATATCCGTCCAGTTCGATAGCTCCACCGGATCCATCAGCCGCATCATCGTTTTTGGGCAGCAAGCGCCAGCCAATGGTGGCGACGAACAAAATACCGACAGTGGCCACCGATAGCCCAACGGGTGCAAAATCGAACATGGCAAAAGGTTCCCCCAGTGCGCTTTCGCGAAACGAGGCGACGATAATATTGGGCGGCGTGCCAATCAGTGTAACCATGCCACCCAGAATGGTAGCAAATGACAGCGCCATCAGCGTGCGGCGCACCGGCCGTCCGGCCTTGCGCGCGGCCTGAATATCGACCGGCATCAACAACGCCATGGCCGCGACGTTGTTCATGAACGCCGACAAAATGGCGCCGGTTGCGCTCATGGTGGCGATATGGCCACCCACCGAACGGCCCGTGTCGATCAGACGTCTCGTGATCAGATCGATGGCACCGGAATTAAGCAACCCGCGCGACACCACCAAAACCAGCGCCACGATGATGGTTGCGGGATGGCCAAAGCCGGAAAACGCGTCTTGGGTTTCCACCAGCCCCAACACCAGCGCAATCAGGAGCGCACTGAACGCCACGAGGTCATAGCGCCAGCGCCCCCACAGCATCATGGCGAAAACCGCACCGAAAATGGCGAACAGAAGAATTTGGTCAGTTGTCATGTGGCCAGTGTGGCAAGTTTTTCCAACAGTGCAAGACGCGCTCTGGGTTTATTGCGTCAACCGAACCTGATCGAGCAGCCGCTGCACCTTGGGTCCGATGTCGTTGACTATGATGAGAACACCTTTCGCCGAAGGGTGCAAATTATCGGCCTGGATCAATTCCGCGCGCGGTGTCCCCGCTGCGATGGTCGCGCTAAGAGCGTCAAAAAAATCCGCGTGGAGCAGCACGCCGAATTCCCGGGCGAGGTCCCCCCAGATGGACTGAAAGTCCACCTGATATTTCACGCCAAAATTTCCCGGTACGGTCAGACCCACTAGCAATACCGGAAGGTTCCGTGATTGCGCGATCTTCAGCATCTCCGTCAAGTTTTGCCGGGCAAATGCCGGCGATATGCCGCGCAGCATATCGTTGCCGCCAAATTCAATGATCACCGCGTCCACTTCGTCGCCCAGTACCCAGTCCATGCGGCTAAGACCGCCAGCTGTGGTCGAACCCGAAACGCCCGCATTGATCAGGCGCACGTCTTCGCCACGGTCAGTCAGCCATGTTTGCATCTGGGGAACAAATCCCTTTTGCCGCGACAGCCCGTACCCCTGGGTCAGACTGTCGCCCATGGCGGCGACCACGATTGTTTCACCCCAGGCCGCGCCACCCAGAAAAAACATAAGTGCCACCAGCTTGCCTGCGCGCAAAAGCTGCTTATATGTTTTCGCAACCGGTTTCCTAAAGGCACTGCCAATGAAAGACGTGATCCTGTCGTTGAAAGACGTGAATCTATCGCTGACCGGCAACGCCGGGCGGATCGACATACTGCGGGGCATTTCGCTTGACGTGATGCGCGGGGAAACGCTGGGGCTTATCGGGCCTTCGGGTTCGGGCAAGTCGTCGCTCCTTATGTTGATGGGTGGGCTCGAACGCGCCACCGCCGGGCAGGTCTTGGCAATAGACCACAATCTTTCCGATATGAACGAGGACGCGCTGGCGCGGTTCCGCCGTCATCATATGGGTGTGGTGTTTCAGTCTTTCCATCTAATTCCCACTATGACGGCGCTGGAAAATGTCGCAACCCCGTTGGAACTGGCGGGGATCACGAACGCGTTTGATCGCGCGCGCAGTGAACTTGATTCTATGGGGTTGGCCGCGCGCATGGATCATTATCCGGCCCAGATGTCGGGAGGCGAGCAACAGCGCGTGGCCCTGGCGCGGGCCGCAGCACCGCGACCGGACATTCTGCTGGCTGATGAGCCCACCGGTAATCTGGATCAGAATACCGGTCTGTCGATTATCGAAAGCCTGTTGGACTTGCGCAAACGTCATGGGACGACAATTGTTCTGGTAACGCATTCAAACGAGTTGGTAGCGCGCTGTGACCGCATCCTGCGCATGCGCGACGGACAGTTGGATCAGACGACCACGCAAAAGGCCGCTGAATGAGCCTGAAGATTGCCAGCCGCATCGCGCGGCGCGAACTGCGTGGTGGTCTGCGTGGCTTTCGCATATTCCTGTTGTGTTTGACACTTGGCGTCGGTGCTATTGCCGCAGTCGGGTCCGTGCGCGTAAGCATCCAGAACGGCCTGTCGCGCGAAGGTGCGGTGCTTTTGGGCGGCGACGCCGAGCTGCAGTTTACCCACCGTTTCGCAACACAGGGTGAAAAGGACTGGATGGCTGCGCAGGGCGGGCGCATGTCTGAAATCGTTGATTTTCGTGCCATGGCCGTGCTTGGCGAGGACGTCCTTGACACCGCGCTGACACAGGTCAAGGCCATCGACGGGCAGTACCCGCTTTACGGGCGGGTGGAATTGAACCCCGATCAAGCTCTGGAGCGCGCACTTTCAACAGTTGACGGCACTCCCGGGGCTGTCATGGAACAGGGGCTGATCGATCGACTGGATTTGGCGATTGGTGATAAATTCAGGCTGGGCGAAACCACGTTTGAGCTGCGCGCGGCTCTGGTGCGCGAACCGGACAGTGCGGGCAGCGGGTTTGGTTTTGGCCCACGCACCATCGTTATGGCCAGCGCGCTAAGCGGGTCGGGCCTGTTGTCGCCGGGGACGGTGTTTGACACGGCTTACCGGCTGGCGCTGCGTAACGACAGTGGCCTGACCGCCCTGCAGGCAGAGGCCGAGCACCTGTTCACCGACAAAGGAATGCGCTGGCGCGACAAACGCAATGGCACCCCCGGGGTCGCCGTGTTTGTCGAGCGCATCGGGTCGTTTCTGGTGATTGTCGGTCTGGCCGGACTGGCGGTTGGCGGCGTGGGTGTATTTGCGGCGGTGCGGGCTTTTCTTGAGGGCAAAACCGAAGTGATCGCCACCCTGAAAACTCTGGGCGCCGAGGGGCGGATGGTGTTTCAGGTCTATTTTCTGCAAATCGGATTGCTGTCGCTTGCCGGGGTCTGCGCCGGGCTGGCGCTGGGTGCGGGATTGCCGCTGGTATTCGGGCCGCTCATACAGGCGCAACTGCCGATCCCTGCGGCGATTGGCATCTATCCCGGACCGTTGTTGGAGGCAGGGTTATACGGTGTGTTGACGGCGTTTTTGTTTACGTTGTGGCCTCTGGCACGGGCGCGTGACACGCGCGCGGCGGCCTTGTTTCGGGGTTCGGTCGATACGGCGCGGCGGCGGCCGCGTATCGTGTTTGTCGCAATAGCTGCGGCGGCGCTTGTCGCGCTGGTCGGGTCTGCGGCCACGCTTTCGGGCATCCCGACGCTGGCACTGTGGTCGCTGGGCGGGCTTGTCGCGGCGATGCTTGTTCTGGCCGTCGCCGCCATAGCGGTTCGTTGGATTGCACGCCGCGCTTCGGGCTGGCAGATGTTGCGCGGGCGCACGGCTTTGCGGCTGGCCTTGGGTTCGGTGGGCGGCCCCGGCGGCGAGGCATCGGCGGTTGTATTGTCGCTGGGTCTGGGGTTGGCAGTTCTGGCCACGATCGGGCAGATCGAAAGCAACCTGCGCAGCGCCATCGACCGCGAGCTGCCAGCCGTCGCGCCGTCATTCTTTTTTCTGGACATTCAGGACGATCAGTTGGACGGTTTTCTGGCGCGCCTTGCAAACGACGAAGGCATCCGCCGGGTGGACACAGCGCCGTTGTTACGCGGGATCATCACCCAGATCAACGATCAGCCTGCACAGGAATTTGCACCGGGGCATTGGGTGGTCGAAGGTGACCGCGGCGTGACATACGCCGAGAAAATCCCCGGGAATTCGCACCTAACCAGCGGAGACTGGTGGCCCGACAATTACGACGGCCCGCCGCTGATCAGCTTTGCCCAGCACGAAGCCGAAGAAATCGGCCTGAAACTGGGCGACAGAATTACCGTCAACATTCTGGGGCGCGATATCACCGCCTCGATTGCCAGTTTTCGCGCCGTCGATTTTTCCGATGCCAGCATCAATTTTGTCATCACCATGAATCCGGGCGCATTGGCAGGCGCACCTCATACCTCGATAGCAACGGTCTATACATCGCTTGACGCCGAGGCCGCGATCCTGCGCGACCTGACCCGTCAATTTCCCAACATCACCGCCATTAGCGTGCGTGACGCGATCGAGCGGGTGTCAACGGCACTGCGTGGTATTGCGGCGGC
>Ga0209992_10004196_pt1 | contig 11477 bp, 11 predicted proteins | sample 2SBtaG_2_FD_182564 | JGI IMG/M metagenome (GOLD analysis project Ga0209992, IMG submission 182564) | Deep subsurface microbial communities from Kolumbo volcano to uncover new lineages of life (NeLLi) - 2SBTROV12_ACTIVE470 metaG (SPAdes)... | ecosystem: Environmental > Aquatic > Marine >... | reverse complement strand
CAATTGTCCTTGGTGCCGACCCGGGAACAATATTGGCAGCCGTGACGCCGGTTCCGGATACGTTGTCCGAATACCAATTCGCCGGATTGCTTCGCGGCAAGAAAGTGGAATTGGTTGATTGTGTCAGTGTCCCACTCAAGGTGCCGGCAGAGGCCGAGATCGTCATTGAGGGCTATGTTTCCCTGGACGACTATGGCGACGAAGGGCCGTATGGCGACCATACCGGGTTTTACAATGCCGTAGAGGCATTCCCGGTGTTTACAGCGACGGCCCTCACCATGCGGAGATCTCCGATTTATCTTTCCACTTTTACCGGCCGTCCACCGGATGAGCCATCCGTTTTGGGAGAGGCGCTGAATGACGTTTTCGTCCCGTTGCTGGTGCAACAATTTCCGGAGATCGTGGATTTCTGGTTGCCCCCGGAAGCTTGCTCCTACCGTGTCGCGGTCGTCACCATGAAGAAGGCCTACGCCGGTCATGCGAGGCGGGTGATGATGGCGGTTTGGTCTTACTTGCGTCAATTTATGTACACGAAGTTTGTCATTGTCGTTGACGATGACATCAACGCGCGCGATTGGAGCGATGTCGTCTGGGCTATTTCTACTCATGTCGATCCCGGCCGTGACGTCACAATCATTGAAAACACCCCCATTGATTATTTGGATTTCGCGTCCCCGGAATCCGGGCTTGGCAGCAAGATGGGGATCGACGCGACAACCAAGATTTTCCCCGAAACCCATCGCGAGTGGGGGCGAAAGATCCGTATGGCGGACGACGTCATTGAAGAAGTGACCCGGAAATGGGAAAGCTATGGGTTGCCGGGGTCGGGGGCACCCATATGGAATGAGTGACATGTTTGAATGGCAATATATCCGACGAATTTCGACCGTAAGATGATGTAATTTAATAATATTCCTTTATCTTAATTAATTTACCTATATTTATGCTAATTTTCCTTGACAAGCTTACCGCTTGCAGATATTATTGTTTCTAGACGTGGGAGAACTGCGCCCGCGGGCGTTCCCTTCTCGTGATCAAGGCTACTGGATCGCCGCCCGGCACGCCGGCAAGGCTGTACGTATTGACCTTGCCTTGCGGGACGCCTAGGGTCCGGCGCTTGGACGAAAACAGCGCGAGACTTCCTGGACCATGAATGATCTGCGGGCCATCTCTGAGCATGCCAAAGCCTGGCCATTTCAGGAGGCCAAGACACTGTTGAAGCGTGTTGGCGGCAATATGCCGGACAAGGGATATGTCTTGTTTGAAACTGGCTACGGCCCGTCCGGCCTGCCTCATATTGGCACGTTTGGCGAGGTTGCGCGCACCTCCATGGTTCGCCATGCCTTCTCGGTTATGTCTGATCTGCCGACCAGACTATTTGCATTCTCCGATGATATGGATGGCCTTAGAAAGGTGCCGGACAATATCCCGAACCGGGAAATGATGGAAGAGCACCTGGGCAAGCCGCTGACGGCGATCCCCGATCCCTTCGGCACCCACGAGAGTTTTGGCCACCACAACAATGCCCGTCTGCAAGCATTTCTGGATGAGTTTGGCTTTGAATATGAATTTGTCAGTTCGACGGAGTGTTACCAGGCCGGAAGATTCGATGAAGCCCTGCTGAAGGTGTTGGCGCATTACGACCCAATAATGAACGTGATTTTGCCGACACTCGGTTCAGAACGAAAGGCCACCTACAGCCCGTTCTTGCCCGTGTGTCCGGATACCGGCGTTGTTCTTCAAGCGCCGGTAATTGAACGCGACCAGACTGCCGGAACCATCGTCTATCAACGCGACGATGGCCGAAATATCGAGACGCCGGTCACCGGGGGACACTGTAAACTTCAATGGAAGGCGGACTGGGCCATGCGATGGGCGGCCCTGGACGTCGACTATGAGATGTCCGGAAAGGACCTTATCGATTCGGTGAAATTGTCGGGGCAGATCTGCCGAATATTGGGTGGCCGGCCACCGGTTGGGTTCACCTATGAATTGTTCTTGGATGAGAACGGCGAGAAGATTTCCAAATCCGTGGGCAATGGATTGTCTGTCGAAGACTGGTTGCGGTATGCGCCGCCGGAAAGCCTATCTCAATACATGTTTCAAAAACCTAAAACAGCAAAACGGCTTTTTTTCGACGTCATACCGAAAAATGTTGATGAATATCTTCAGCATCTATCCAACTTGCCGAAACAGGAAGCGCAAAAGCAGATTGAAAACCCGACATGGCATATTCACCGAGGGAACCCGCCACACGAAGACGCCCACCTCAGTTACAATATCCTTCTCAATCTAGCGAGTGTCTGCCATACGGAGGATAAATCCGTGCTATGGCATTTCATATCCCGCTATCGGCCCGATGCGACGGCTGAAACGGCGCCGATACTGGATAGCTTGGTCGAGCGCGCGATCAACTACTACCAAGATTTTATCAAGCCAAATAAAATTTACCGAGTCGCCAACGCAGACGAAATGGCGGCTTTACGTGATCTACGTGAAACGCTTGATGGCCTTTCAGCTGATGCCGACGCCGAAATCATCCAGACGGAAGTCTATGAAATTGGCAAGCGTCATGCTTTCGAGAATTTAAAGGCTTGGTTCCGGTGCCTTTACGAAATTCTGCTTGGACAGGAGCAGGGCCCGCGGATGGGCTCGTTTATTGCTCTTTACGGGCTGAATGAAACCAAGAAACTTCTTGACCGGGCATTGGCCGGCGACGATCTGTCTTCGTAATAATTTTAGCCACAGTCGCGGGCGTATTCGAAATAAAGTTCCCGAGCGCGGGTATAAATCGGGCCGGGCTGAAGCGCCTGTTCCTCGATCCGGGTGCAAGGCGAAACCTTGGCGTAGTTGCCGGTACCAAAAAGTTCATCACCATCCAATAACTCTTCATAGGATACAGCCCGCTCTTCGACGCTATATCCACCCTGGCGCAGCAATGCGATGGTTCGCTGGCGGGTAATGCCGTTCAGAAATGTGCCATTGATGCTTGGCGTATGGACGGTGCCGTCTTTGACCATAAAGAGATTGGTGTAGGAGAATTCGGCAACATTTCCATTGGGATCGAGAACGATCCCCGTATCGAACCCACGGGCCGAAACTTCGCTGACACCTCGGGCAACGTTCGGATAGAGACACGAAGCCTTTGCCTCCGTCGGTGCCATTTCCCGAGACGGCCGGCGATACCGGGTCAGACTCGCCGAAAATCCTTCGGGTTCAGGGACTGGCGAAACCGAAATATGAAGAATAAATCGTGTGGATTCCGGGTCGGGAACAATGAAGCCGCCAGAAGGGTGGAACATGGGGCAGATATAGAGTTCGCAATCGCTGGGGAACTTATTGATCCCTTCGCGCGCGAGCGCCTCGATCTCTTCGGCTGATATGGTTGGTTTCATACCCATGATTTCGGCCGACCGGATCAACCGCTGGCAATGTAGGTCCAGGTCCGGGACCATGCCTTTCATGGAGCGGGCGCCATCAAATACGTTTGAGGCCAGCCAAAATCCATGGTCTCTGGGCCGCACAAGGGCTGGGCTGCCGTCGTGCCACTTCCCATCGACATAAGTCAGCGCCTCGCCAGGTTCCGTTTTCGCCATCGTGATTCCTCCCCGCCACCGGTAAAGACAACAGGAAAACGGGGCCGGAGGCAAGACGCCCGGTCAACGAATGGCGGTCAATTGGGAGACGTTCGGGTTATTGGCTGGCCCAGATCACCCGGGCAAGCCAGTCGACGTTTTCGACCAAAAGCGTCCGATCTTCGTGAAGCGGATTGAGAGACTGCAATTCGATGCGGCTTGCGGTCTGTCGCAGCAGTATCTTTGCCAACACCTCGCCATCGTTGGTCTTGGCAACCACCCGATCACCGCGCCGAATATTCGCTTCTGGAGAAACGATCACAATATCGCCATCACGGAACACCGGTTCCATGCTTTCACCGCTGATTTCCAGCGCATAGGCGTGTGGATCGGAAAAACCGGGAAATGGAATCTCATCCCAACTTCCCCCGGCGGGGTATCCGGCGTCATCAAAAAAACCTTGTGATCCGGCCTGGGCGAAACCGATTAGCGGGATATTCCGATAGACACCGGCACCGCCTCCATCGCCAACATAGGAGACGAACTCATTAAACGACGCGCCGGTCGCGGCCAGAATCTTGGCGACACTCTCGGTGCTTGGCCAACGGTTCTTTCCTTCACGCGTGACCCGCTTGCTCTTGTTGAATGTGGTCGGATCAAGCCCCGCGCGACGCGCTAAGCCCGACGCTGATAATCCATATTCTCGAGCCAATCGATCGACAGCTCGCCAAACGTCTGCATGTGTCAACATAGACACATTATCCGAGAAAAATCCCATCCTGTCACTAGGAAAATAAATTTATAAGTCCTTGACAGCGTAAATTTATATGCTGATAGTAGAATAAAAAGTGAACAAATGTATGAATAATAAGCATCAAACACGTGAAGGAAGAAAAAGTTGAAAAAAAATCGGTATGGAAGGGCACCAACGACGCTGCTTGGATCGGAGCCTTTCGCATCTGCCGAAGAAGCATGGTTTTGGTTTGTCAGATGCCAGAAGGCCCGTGACGCCGGCATGCGATTTATTCGTGACATGGGGAAAACCCCACGTCCGTGCTTTCCGGATGATATTTTTCGAGCGGTCAAGTCATTGAAAGAACGGCGGATCATTCGCGAAAAGCACGTCCAAGTGATGAATGTTTATGGACATCTGGAGCGACCGCCCGACCCGCGGTGTGAAGAAGAGGCACGATCATATGTTCTGTGGGATCAAGCATTGGATCGTTTGGCGACCGTTCTGAAGACCAAAGATATCGTCCGATGACCGGCCGCCATGATAATATGACGACACCAGGAAGCCGCGCAGTTGTTGTCTTCTCGGGCCAATCGGATCTGTTTCATCTGAAATTATTGAAGCCCGGATTTCGCCACTGCTGCGTCCTTGTTGAGGCAGGGAAGTATTGGGTCTTCTACAACCCGACATCACGGCTGACCGAAATTGCCATTTTCGAAAGCCTATCTATCGATGGAATTGTTTCTTGGTTTCTCAACGACGGTCATATCGTTGTTAGCTGCCGGCTCGCGGATGCTCCCAAGAAACTCGCCCCCGCCCGTATTTTCACATGTGTGGAAGCGGTGAAACGAATTATGGGAATTCATGCGCCGTGGGCACTGACGCCGTGGCAATTGTTCAACTTCCTGACGAAGAATTGATGCACTGGAAGTGAATTATTACGAATATGTTCACTATATATGAAAAAATACTTGACAATTATTTTCTCCTCTGATATATGTTGGCTCAGATGTGGGACAAGTGTGTCCAAAGCCCGTCGAAACCTCGGCGGGTTCTTTTTCGACTAAAGAAAGGAATGCCAGACATGGGTGGAATTTTCAGCGCGCCGAAAGCACCGCCGCCACCGCCACTTCCGCCGCCGCAGCCAGATCCCGCCATCGAGGAAAGGGCACGGCGTTTGGAAACCATTGAGCGGCGGCGACGTGGCCGTGCCGGGACGATTGAGACTTCGGAGCGGGGCGTTTTGAGCGCCGCCGCCAGCGGGCCAAAAAAACAGTTATTCGGAGAATGATTATGCGCAATGGCCTTAATCAGAAGATCGTCGATCGTTATCGGCATGCAAAAGAGCGCCGCCGCAGCTGGGAAACACATTGGCAAGAGTGTTTCGATTATGCCTTGCCGCATCGCGAACCCAATACGCAGCTGGAAAATCGTGGCGGCAAACGGACGGACAAACTGTTTGACGGAACCGCCCCCGACGGGGTCGAACAACTATCGGCCAGTTTGCTTTCGCAACTGACGCCGCCGTGGGCGCGATGGTTCGGACTGACCATGGGACCGGAGGTCGATGAGCCCGATCGCCAGGAAATATCCATCGCCTTGGAGAAAGCCTCGGCAGCGATGCAATCACAGTTCGATCGGTCCAATTTCGCCGTCGAGATGCACCAGTGCTATATGGATTTGGTTACTGCAGGAACAGCGTCACTGCTGTTCGAAGAAGCGCCGCCGGGAGAGCCCTCTGCATTCAGATTTACAGCCGTGCCGTTGTCGCAAGTCGTTTTTGAGGAAAGTGCAGATGGCCGGTTGGATACGACCTACCGCCGTTCCGAACTGACGATCGCACAGTTCAGAGATCGATTTCCGAAGGCCGAGTTGCCGGAAGATGCGATCCGTCGCTCTGAATCGGATCCAGAGTTCAGGCTGACGATTGTTGAGGCGGTGTTTCCCGACAAAAACGGTTATCAGTACTTAGCCGTCACAGACGGTGAACCGTTCACCGGCGGCGAAGCAATGACGGTTGCCGAAGGCCGATTCGCACAATCGCCCTTCATAAATTTCCGCTGGTTAAAGGCACCGGGTGAAGCCTATGGACGCTCACCTGTAATGAAGGCCCTGCCAGATATCAAAACGGCTAACAAGGTCGTCGAACTGACCTTGAAAAACGCCTCTATCGCGGTCACTGGAATTTGGCAGGCGGACGATGATGGTGTTCTGAACCCGGCCAGCATCAAGTTGGCGCCGGGGACAATTATCCCGAAGGCTGTCGGATCCGCCGGATTGACGCCGCTTAGCTCTCCGGGTCGGTTCGATATTTCGGAACTGGTTTTAAAAGACCTTAGAAGCCAAATCCGTCGCGCCCTCCTGGTCGACAAACTAGGCCAACCGGATGCGCCCAAAATGACGGCGACCGAAGTGGTGGAGCGGTCCGCAGAAATGGCCCGATTGCTGGGCGCTACCTACGGACGTCTTCAGTCGGAACTGCTGACGCCGTTGGTATCGCGGGCCATCACCATATTGAACCGCCGCGGCGTGACTCCGGAAATCATCATCGATGGACGGATCGTCGATTTGGAGTACAAATCTCCCTTGGCCCGCCAGCAAGCGCAGCGCGACACGCAAAACGCGATGGCGTGGCTGGATATGGTCGGCCGCATGGGGCCTGAAGCGATGGCCATTATCGACAGTGACCGCCTGGTTCGCTGGTTGGCAAACGCCTTTAGTGTGCCTGAAGACCTTTTGCGGCAGAAACCAAAGCCGGATTTGGCCGGACTACCTGCAGACAGTATCGGCCTTGCCGGCCCAGACAGTTCTGCTGCCGACCTCATATCCGCATTCACTGATGGCGGTATGATGGACGAAGGCGCATTGCCGCCGGGATCAGGAGAAATTTCGGAGGGACCGGATGTCTGAAATGGAATCCGGATGGTCCTGGTTCGAACACGACCGTGCATTCGTTTCGTTGTATACCGGCGCTGGCGACGAATCCCAGGAGGTTGCGGCATTGGCGGCACGGTGTTTCCGTGGCCGGGATGGCGACGCATTTCTTGGTCATCTCCGAAATCTAACCATGAACCGTTCCCTGGGCCCCGAGGCTAGCGAGGCATTGCTTCGGCACCTGGAGGGCCAACGTCAACTGGTTGTCTATCTCACGGCGCTTGTCATGCGTGGGCGTGGCGGGTCCCCCGATGACAAAAACATTCGAGGAGAACAGTAATATGACACAGCTCGAGAATGATGTTGAGACACCCATAATTTCCGACGATATAGATCAATCGGAAAAATCCACTGAAGTCGAAAATTCCACCCGGCGTGTTTCTGAGATGGAGCCGTCGGCCATTCGTCCTGAGGGGTTGCCAGACAAATTCTGGGACTCTGACGCCGGCCGTGTTCGCACGGATGCTCTGTTCAAATCTTATCGAGAATTGGAGCACCGGTTCGGCGGGTTGGCGGCAATGGAAACGCCAAACTCCCATGAGGACTATGAAATAAGTGTGGAAGTGCCAAATATGACATCCGACCCGGAGGTCAACGCGCGCCTCCATGCGGCCGGATTTTCACAGGATCAGGCCCAGTTGGTCTATGACATGGCTGCGGAGTATCTCGGCCCAATGGCCGGCAACTTGACGGCCGACATGGCTTCTGAGATGGACCGAAATCGCTTGGTTGATCATTTTGGCGGCGCGGAAAGATGGCAAGAGCTTTCCGCTCAATTGAGGGATTGGGGCATGTCAAAGCTTGGGGATGACGCCTTTTCTGAGTTATCACGGTCATATGAAGGCGTGTTGGCCCTCCACAACATGATGGCGCGCGAAGAACCGCAAATATCGAATGCGGGACTTGGTGTCGGCAAACCCCTTGGCGAAGAAGGCCTCAAGGAAATGATGCGTGATCCTCGGTATTGGCGTGACCATGACCCGGCCACGGTGCAAAAGATCAAGGACGGATTTACCCGCTTATACCCAGACCCAGAGTGAATGAGTTCAGGCGTGAGCGCCGAATAGCGAACCGCTTCTCCGGCGGGCGGGGACCTCGGGGTCTCCGTCCGTTTCCCCGGTTCTTACGTCACGTTCAATTTCAATGACATTATCCGTCGTCATTGATTTGCTGAATGAGGGCCTGACGGACCGTATCCGCGAGAATGAGGTCAGCTTGGCAGGTGCCCGCCGCCTGGTGCCCGCCGCCACCATACTGCAACATCAATTCGCCCACATTGGTGTTGGAACCGCGATCAAAGATCGACTTGCCGCAGGCAAAAACGATGTTCTGTCTGTCACGTCCCCACATTTCATGGATCGATATGTTGCATTGGGGGAACATGGCATAGACCATGAAACGGTTGCCTACGTAGACGGTTTCTTCGTCCTTGAGGTCTAGGATCACCAAGTTTCCATGGACCTCAGAGCAGCGTTCAATTTGTTCTTTGAACATGGGCTCATGTTCGCGGTAGAGATCAACACGTTCCTTGATGTCGGGCAATTCCAGAATTTCCTCGACCGGGAACTCCTGGCACCATTCGATGAGGCTCATCATCAATTCATAATTGGGTATCCGAAAACCGCGGAAACGGCCAAGGCCGGTTCGCGAATCCATAATGAAGTTCATCAAGGGCCAACCGTCGGCATAAAGCACTTCGTCCATGGAAAACTGGGCCGCATCACCCTTATCGACCGCTTCCATAAGATCGATGGAAACATTAGGGAAGCCTTCTTGAGCGCCATAATATTCATAGACGACCCTGGCGGCCGACGGTGCGTTGGGGTTGATGATGTGGTTGGGAAATTTCTTTCCGAGCCGTTTAATTTCACTCAGGTGGTGGTCAAACGCCAGATGGCATCCCGGCACATATGGGACATTCGTGATGATGTCCTGATCATCAATTTCAACCCGGCCTTCCTGCATGTCGTTCGGATGAACGAACAAGATGTCGTCGATCATATTCAATTGCTCAAGCAGCACCGCGCAGACCAAACCGTCAAAATCACTTCGGGTCACCAGACGGTATTCGGCACCGGGCTCCGGTTGGCCTTGGGGCTCTTCCCATTCGTCCGCTGGAACGCCAAGAATCTCGGCGAACATATCATCAATGTCGGCAGCCGCCTGTTCAGCTTCGGCTTCGTCGGCAGCGGGTTCAGGGGCGGGCTCAATCGACAGTTCCTGGTCCAGTTGCGCCTGCAGATCGGCGATTTCGGAGATAATATCGGTTTCTGGCACCATTGCCTGAATGCCGGTGGCGAGCTGCAGGCCGGAAAACCAATCAAGAAATCGGCCGACGTTGTCCCCTTTGAAGATCATGCCGTGCTGAGGAACCAGCGCTTCCAAATCCAGGTGCGCGATTTGTTTTAGCCAAGCATCCCGCGCCTCTTGCGACGGCATCCAGCGCTGATGAAACGCCAGCATGTAATCCATGTGATGGGCGAAATCATCAACCACATAACCGTTCCACTCACTGCGCGGAATCTTGGCCGTACCAACCTCTCCGGAGAACAGCATATGGGCGGCCGGATCATACAGATGAAAGTTTCCCGGCGAATAAAGATAATGAGCCGGCAGGGCTCTGAGCGCCAAATCATTACCGACAGTCAGGTCCATGCCGGCGTCGGGTATCGGCGTCACGTTGGCCGACGCATCCAGATGCGTAACGCTGTCGGCCCAAATTTCGGAGATTAGCACCTCGACGCCGTCCGTGCAGACACGCAGCCAGAGCGGCAGGGACGACGCGACATCGGGATCTTGGTGCGATAGGAAGATGCGGTCGATACCGTCGACCGGGAATTTCCCGCTCAAGGCAGCCAGCAGCGACGGAAACGTCTCGATGCCGCCGGGATCCAATAAAACGGCGTTTGGCCCATTGGAAATAAGAACCTGGTTGGTATCGACCACGTTGGCGGGCATCTCCGGGTCCTGCCCGAAGATCAACCACTCGTGGTCGCCCTCTTTGAAGATGGTCTGACAGATCATCTCGAAATTTTGACCCCGTTTAGCCGGCTCAAAAAAGATACCCTTGCCGAATACCGGCGACGGCTAGGTGCCACAAACATACTGTTTTTGATTGCGGGTGAAAACCTCGCAAAAGCAGTGATTTCCCACTGAAAGAATTCCGGTCCGGATAACCCGCCCCGCGGGCCCGGTCCGGCACGGCGCCGTTTCACGCGGCGGAAGGTTCCGGCTGGTCCGGTTCCGGCCACAACCCATCGAGACACAAGCGCCACCGCAACCCCGAACCGAAACTGAGGACAGATCACAGGAGACAAATGAATGTCCACATCAGTAGATCAATCATTCATCAAACACTTCCAGGCGGATGTACACATGGAGTACCAGAGAACTGGCTCCAAGCTTCGCAATACGGTGCGATCTAAAAGCCCCATTGTCGGCGCCTCGACCACCTTCCAGAAAGTGGGCAAGGGCACGGCCAGCACCAAGGCCCGGCACGGCAAAGTGCCGGTTATGAACGTCGATCACACGCCGACGGAATGCACGCTTTCCGACTATTACGCCGGCGACTGGGTCGACACCCTGGACGAGATTAAGTCGAACACCAATGAGCGGCTTGTTATCGCCCGGGCCGGCGCCTATGCGCTGGGCCGCAAGACCGATGAGTTGGTCATCGAACAGTTTGATACGTCGACCAACTATGCCGGCGACGGGTCCGACGGCCTGACCAAGGTGAAGGTCCTGGAAGCCTTCGAAATGCTCGGCGGCGCTGATGTTCCGGACGACGGTGAACGCTACGCCATCATCGGCTGGAAACAGTGGTCGGACCTTCTGGCCATCGAAGAGTTCGGCAATGCCGACTATGTCGGCGATGACGATCTGCCGTGGAAAGGCACCCAGGCCAAGAAGTGGCTGGGTACCTTATGGATGCCGCATTCGGGCCTGACCAAGGACGGCTCTAGCGTGCGGTTCTGCTACTGGTACCACAAGACTGCCATCGGCCATGCCTCCGGAAAAGACGTCAAGACGGACGTCACCTGGCACGGCGACCGGGCGTCGTTCTTTATCAACAACATGATGTCGCAAGGAAGCTGCCTGATTGATACGTCGGGCGTCGTTTCCATGCGTTGTCTGGAAAGCTGAGGGAGGTGAGATAATGGCTTTTCAATCCAAAGACCTGAGTGTGTTGGCCTACGCCAACGGTTTCACCTTGTGGCACTACACGACCGTTGACA
>Ga0209992_10004194_pt1 | contig 11483 bp, 11 predicted proteins | sample 2SBtaG_2_FD_182564 | JGI IMG/M metagenome (GOLD analysis project Ga0209992, IMG submission 182564) | Deep subsurface microbial communities from Kolumbo volcano to uncover new lineages of life (NeLLi) - 2SBTROV12_ACTIVE470 metaG (SPAdes)... | ecosystem: Environmental > Aquatic > Marine >... | reverse complement strand
TGTATTTACTGACGATGCAATTGATGCCTATATCGACTTAAAGATGGAAGAAGTCACTCGCTTGAGAATGAGTACTCATCCGATTGAATTTGATATGTATTACAGTCTGTAGTCTGTGTTTGATTAGAAAGGACGCCCCGATTAGGGGCGTTTTTTTATGCAGTTAGATATTTATTTTGGTAGTGCTATTCGCCGCCCACCTCGCTTTTCCGCAGTAATCGCACAGTCCCTAAGAAGTTATTTTGCGTCTGTTCAGCGATGCTTTGGCTTGCATTATAAGCAAAAACAGGTTCTGAATAATTACCGTTATCACTTGCCGAGTGTTTCAATATGGGTGAGAAAACAGAGGTTTTTAATCCTCAGCATTTATTGGATAATCTGACTGATGCTGTGTTCTTGTTCGATAATCGTTTTTATTTGCAATATGTGAATAATGCAGGCGAATTACTACTGGGTGGTAGCGCACGCCATTTTGTGGGTTCTATAGTTAGTGATTTTCTTCAATGTACAGGAATTGAAATTGAAGAAATATTGGCTCGTACTGTGGAGACAGGTGTTACTTTTGCACAGCGGTCCTTGTTAATCGAGCTGGATGGTGTGACGATGACGGTAAACTTTTTTGTGACACCGTTGCTTGATGGCGAGAAATGTACGTCTATTTTGATAGAAATGCAGAAAGTTGACAGACATCTTCGAATATCAAAAGAGGAACAAATGTTGGCCCAACAAACTACAGCACGTTTGCTGCTACGTGGTTTGGCGCATGAGGTAAAGAATCCATTGGGTGGTATACGAGGTGCGGCGCAGTTGTTGGATCAGGAATTGGAGGGTAAGTTTAACGAATACACACAGATTATTATTGATGAATCTGATCGGTTGCAGTCGCTCATGGACCGTATGCTCGGTCCAAATAAGTTACCGGTAAGGAAGACGATCAATGTACATAAAGTTTTGGAACGGGTTCGTCAGTTGGTTATGGCTGAAGTGCCTGAAAATGTGAAACTTAACAGGGACTATGATCCCAGTATTCCAGATATTTACGCAGATCAGGATCAACTTATTCAGGCAATCTTGAATGTGGTCAGAAATGCTACTCAGGCGGTGGGGAGCATTGGAGCAATTACATTACGGACTCGGATTCATCGTCAGGTTACAATTGCCAGACAGCGAAACAATCTGGCAATACGAATCGATGTTATTGATAGTGGCTCGGGTATTGCGGACGAGATAATCGAAAAGATATTTTACCCATTGGTGACTGGTCGTGCTGACGGGACAGGGTTGGGTTTATCCATTGCCCAGTCACTTGTGAATCAGCACGATGGGTTGATTGAATGTGTCAGTGAGCCGGGCAATACGGTTTTTTCCATATATCTGCCTTTGAGGAACGGCAATGAATAAAACACAACGCGTTTGGATAGTCGATGATGATCGATCTATCCGTTGGGTATTGGAAAAAGCCCTGCAAAAATCTGGGGTGAATGTGCAGAGTTTTGTCAATGCGGTGGATTTATTAAAGAGTCTCGAGCTAGAGTTACCTGACGTGGTAGTAACGGATATTCGCATGCCGGGCATGGACGGTCTGCAGTTAATGGATCGATTGCAGTCACAGTATCCGGATCTTCCAGTCATTATTATGACCGCACACTCTGATCTGGAAAGTGCTGTATCTGCATTTCACGGAGGTGCTTATGAATATCTGCCAAAACCTTTCGATTTAAACGAAGCGGTTGATCTGGTACGGCGAGCGTGCAGTCAGGTTCGACAGCAAGCATTGGTTAATCAGGAACAAGTCGAGAATGTCGAAACGACACCGGAAATCATCGGAGAGGCGCCTGCAATGCAAGAGGTGTTTCGGGCGATTGGTCGTTTGGCGCGATCTCATACGACGGTGCTGATTAATGGAGAATCAGGTACAGGTAAAGAACTCGTTGCAAAAGCATTGCATCGTCACAGTCCTCGTTCTGAGAATCCGTTTATTGCTTTGAATATGGCTGCAATACCGGGTGATTTGTTGGAATCTGAGTTATTTGGGCATGAAAAAGGAGCATTTACCGGGGCGCAAAGTCGTCGGGCCGGGCGTTTCGAACAGGCGAATAGCGGTACTTTATTTTTAGATGAAATCGGTGACATGCCTGCTGATCTGCAAACTCGCCTGTTACGTGTGTTGGCGGATGGGGAGTTCTACCCTGTCGGTGCTCATATGCCGGAAAAAGTCGATGTACGTATTATTGCGGCAACTCATCAGAATCTGGAAGAATTGGTTGTACACGGGGATTTTCGTGAAGATCTGTTTCACCGGTTGAATGTGATTCGAATTCATATACCGTCTTTGCGTGAACGTTGCCAGGATATTCCTCTTTTGCTGAACCATTTTATTAAGCAAGCGAGCAGGGAAATGAATATCCAGCCAAAAACTTTATTACCGGAAGTGGAAAGTTTTTTGTGTAAACTTGATTGGCCGGGAAATGTTCGGCAACTGGAAAATACCTGTCGTTGGTTGGCAGTAATGGCATCCGGGCAGGAGATTCATATAGAAGATTTGCCGCCGGAAATGTTGGCAAGTACTTCTAACGAGAGAAAAGAAGGAGGGAATGAAGATTGGACGGTATCTTTGGAATATTGGGTAAAAAACCGCCTGTCGAATGGCGAATCCGGCATTGCCAAACAAGCCATTACAAGTTTTGAATCGGTAATGATAAAGGCAGCATTGAACTATACCGGTGGAAGGCGGCAGGAGGCTGCGAAATTATTGGGTTATGGGCGAAATACATTGACTCGAAAAATTAAAGAATTAGATATAAACGACGAAGCCAGCGTTTAGCGTATTCGCTGAATGGATACGAAAAGATAAAAAAGACTTTCCGATGAATTCACGCCGTTTCCATATTGTATTATATGAGCCGGAAATACCACCGAACACTGGAAACATTATCCGTCTGTGTGCTAATACCGGCGCTAATTTGCATCTGATTTATCCGTTGGGATTCGAGCTGGATGATAAAAAATTGCGCCGCGCCGGGTTGGATTATTCCGAGTGGGCGCAAATATTTCACTATACGAATTACCAGGAATTTTTGAAAAATGGAGAGATCGGGCGCTTGTTTGCATTGACTACAAAAGGCCAAAGATTATATACAGATGTGTCATTTCAACAGGGTGATGGGTTTTTGCTGGGTCCGGAAACACGCGGCTTGCCCGATGGAATATTGCAAGAGATGACAGATCATTATTGTCTTACTGTTCCAATGATTAAAGGAAGTCGCAGTTTGAATTTGTCGAATACAGCAGCACTGGTTCTCTATGAAGCTTGGAGACAGCAGGGTTTTTTTGGGGCTAAGGGTTTGTCCGACGTGGATTAACCGTCTGCGGGCGCTTCTGGTTAACGCCTGATTTTTGTTAGAATTGAAAATCTAAGAATCCGTAAACCGGTTTGCATTGCTGCATATCAAATTAATCGGTTGCGTACGCATTGCTGTGCTAATATTCCGCCATTTTCGAAATCCAGGTCAAGCAAGAAAATGGAACAATTCATTACACCTCAAGGTCGCTTTAAGTTAGCACGCTATCCGATTCGTAAAAACGACAAACTTCGAGCCTGGGATGCGGCAGACGAATATCTGCTGCAACAGCTCGCTGAAAACTCGACGCTTGAGCCGACAGCAGAGATTCTTATACTAAATGACAATTTTGGAGCATTGTCGGTAGGTCTTGCCAGGTATTCTGTACAAATGTTCTCAGACTCGGTTCTGTCTCATCAAAGTACATTACTCAATCTTCAGAATAATGGTTTATCCAGCAAGAACATTCGTTTATTAAGCAGTATCGATTTTCCTATCGGAAAATTAGATCAGGTTTTGATCAAGATACCAAAAAGCCTTGCGTTTCTTGAGGATCAACTTCACAGAATACGCCCGTATGTTGACCACCATACCCAAGTGTGGGCTGCGGGCATGGTGAAAACAATACACACTTCGACATTGAAACTGTTTGAGCGCATTCTTGGTCCGACCAAAACTTCGTTGGCGCAAAAAAAGGCACGACTTATCTTCTGTACTCCCGATGCTGGATTAAGTCCAACTTCGTCGTCGAGCCTTGTTGAATATCCACTTGACCTCTATGACTGGACACTCGTGAATCATGCCAATGTATTCTCGAGGGAGCGTTTGGATATCGGTACGCGTTTTTTCCTTAAACAACTGTCTGCTCGTACCGAGTCACGAAAAATTATCGACTTGGGTTGCGGTAATGGCGTACTCGGTCTGGTTGCGGCTCGATGCAACCCAAAAGCGGAATTGACCTTCGCAGATGAATCATTTATGGCCATCGCTTCGGCCAAAAAAAATTTCGACAACCTGTTTGCGGGCACTCGAAAGGCGGATTTCCACGTTACCAATTGTCTTTCCGGGATCGCTGGAACAGAATTTGATTGGGTACTGTGTAATCCACCGTTTCACCACCAGAATACTCGTGGCGATGCAATTGCCTGGGAAATGTTTAATGATTCGAAACGTGTACTGAAACCAAAAGGTGAACTTTGGGTTATCGGTAACCGTCACCTGCCTTACCACATTAAACTAAAAAGAATATTCGGCAATGCGACACTGATTGCAAGTAATAATAAATTTGTTGTTGTAAAAGCAATCAAGTCGAGGAAATAGTGATAAATAGGGGCGTGGTCTGACTAATTGGTCTATACCTTGTTTTGATTCATAGGCCACTCGTACTCCATCACAGTTGTGTTGAGGGGTAGGTTATGTCGAGAAGTGGTCAGCTGCTAGGCGCACGAGCGCAGGACTAGTCGCATTAATTCAAGCGAGTGCAACAACGCAGATGGCTGCTTATCGGCTGATATACCCGTCAATACAACTGTGATGGAGTACTAGTCGTGCGTCTAGTGGCTAAGCACTTTTCGACTCGCTCCTCCTGTTAGGAGCGAGGATTCAATAATATACGAATCCTGACTTGTCTATTGTCCGTCTTCTGCGTTGTAGCAACAGTTGCGTAGCCCTGCTATGCGCCTGTTGCTACGCCTTGAAGACAAACAATAATCCTGCGTCAATCTTTCGCATTTTATTAAAACCTCGCTCCTTACTACAAGCTTCCAGAAGCATTAGTGACTAAATGCGAAGAGTATATAGCCAAAACACGCTGAATTAAGTAGGAACGTTATTCCAGTGCCAATAAGCAGTCCTTTCAGCGATTGCTTACGTTCTTCGCGTGATAGTTTTATAGCGTAAGGTATCACATAGATCAGCTGGCTTAGGCCGATTAAGATCCAGGCTGAATAAAATGCCATGGGTATTTGCAAACCGTGCATTAAGATCAACATTAATAACCCATGACCGACAGAATCAGGTTTGGCCTCCGTCGGCTTATTATCTTCTTTGTTTTCAGTCATATTGTTTCCTGGTAGAGTCCGGCGAATCGCCCGCGATTAATTTCCAGCTGTTCGCGCAGATCTCCTCGGTAAAAAAGATTATAGGTATCAAATGGGATAATTTCACCGTTCGGCTGGGCAAAATGTACGCAGGATTTTTTTGCAACCCGAACATCAAACGAGTGTATGTCCAGAAACTGCATAATTAATACTCGAAATACATTTGTGTAGTCGAGTCCGTTGAGTTTTTCGATTTTCGGCAGGCAACAGAGTAATTCACTCAATGCTGTGCTGCTGGATTGGGGTGAATGACTTGTGCTGAATAAATTTCCCAGACGTTGTTTGAGTTCTGGCTGGTGTTCGAAAACAATGGTATTTTCCGGACCCTCCAATAGCCAGTCCGGATTGATCAGTCCAGTCAATGGTGTTGTTTCTCCGTTTAGTTTGAGAGCGTAAGCCATAGCAAGACAGTCGGGGTTGCAGGGAACCGGGACAATGTCCTGTTTATTGAAACAATTCGATTGTTCAAATATGGCGCGTCTGACCTCAGTTAGGGTCAGGCGGTTTTTGGCGGGGTCATAACCCTCCACTCTGCCAGCGACCTGCACGGGTTGCAGGGTTACGCCACGTACACATTCCTGCTGCAACGCGAAATCTATAATTTCACCGACCTCGTTGTCGTTGACGCCCTTCATCAATGTGACGACCAGGGTTGTTGATAAATTATGGCGATTCAGTTGCTCGATTGCTCGCATTCGGGTGTCAAGAAGCTTTGCACCGCGAAGACGCTGTAAATTTTCCTCGCGCAGTGAATCGAACTGTAAGTAAATCTCGAAGTTTGGTGCATAACTTGCCAGTCGCGCCGTAAATTCGGGTTGCGTGGCGATCCGTAATCCATTGGTATTTAGCATCAAATGCTTGATAGGGAAACGTTTGGCCATGTCCATGATCGAGAAAAATGCTGGATGCAGTGTGGGTTCACCGCCAGAAATCTGTACGACATCCGGTTCGCCTTCATTTTTACAAATAGCCTTGAACATCGCTTCAATTTCGTCCAGTGATTTTTCCTCTGTGCGTTTCGGTCCACTCTCGGCATAGCAAATCGGACAGTTTAAATTGCAATGATCGTTGATCTCGATAATCGACAAACATGAATGCTGCATATGATCCGGGCATAATCCACAGTCATAGGGACAACCCCAGCGCATCGGGGTATTAAAGCGTTGCGGAATTTCAGGGGCTTTGATGAATTTCTCGCGGGCCAGACGATAGTATTCGGCATCATCGGCGATCAGTACGCGTTGTCGTCCGTGTTGAGGGCACCATTTCTCCATTATCACGCGTTCACCCTGGATCAATATTTTTGCCTCGACACGCATCAGACATTGGCTGCAAACCGATGTCGCGCTGTCATAGAATAAATAAGGTCTTATCTTTCTGCCCATATCAGACTTTTCCCGATGCGTATTCCGTGTCTTGCGTAGTAGATAAGACCCGCAATGCAGGCCAACTGAATTCCGGAAAAGTATTCCAGATAAAGCCAGGGTATAGGCTTAATACTATCGACTGCCAGTCTAAACGATAAATAAGCCAACATAAAACATTTAAATTGGTCGCCGACTAATGGTAACCGGTTTCGGATTTTTGCCAAGATATACCACAATAATCCGGCAAATATTATTTCGTAAATTTGTGTTGGGTGTCGCATGATGCCGTCGCCGTAGTCCCAGGCCCAGAGAACACTTGTTGCAATGCCGTGGGTTCTGTCGGAAAGCCCGCTGAGAAAACAGCCGATTCGACCGATAATGATCCCGGCAAGGCAGGGAACGACAAATAAATCGCCGGTAGAATGGCGATAACACAGCATCTTCTTGATAACCTCTACGCCAACTAAACCACCTAATAAACCGCCTACAACGGTTTTTCCCTGCATTAACGCGACAGGGTCAGGAAAGTTTCCAAAGCTGGATAGTGGATCGTAAAGCCAGGCGACCAGCTTGCAACCGAGAGCTGCTCCGAGAATTGCACCTATGGTTAACCAAAGTCCATCATCCCCTTCGACCAATCCAACAGACGATCCCAGTTTCTGTCTCTGTTTTAAAAAAATACGAAAACCGACAAAGTAAGCCAGGGTTTCAAAAATCAGATGTGAATATAGCGTCAGGGTATGCACGGAAGTTGATTATTTAGAGATCTATAATATTCAGCCTTTCGTCGGATTAGTCGATGCGACTGCTTTACGAATTATGGCTCATCCACAATTTCCAATGCATTTTCGTTTTCAATGATTTCAAGTAAATCAACTTTTAGCTTTGATAAGCCATCAGTGGTATTGGTATGCTTGAACAAGCGCTGAAAAAATGGTACTTCGGCGGTTGCGAAGCAGTGCCATACTATGTCTTCTTTTTTAGGTGTTTTTCCTGCTTCCGGTTCGGATTCCAGGATACTTGAGCAGCCCACCCACAGCCAGTAGGGGTCTCTCTGACACATAACGTACCAGCCCCAGTCTTCCGGGATTATTTCTTCTACTATGTAGCCAGTATTGCCGAGTTGATCGTGTAGCCACGAGGCAAGTTGTTTGCCGTAGATATGAGGGTTTGTTTCCTCCTCTTCGTTGTCTTCTAGTTCGAACAAGTCAGATTTAAAAAATATTCTTTCGACGTCCATGATATTTATTCGGTATTCCTCGCACTCTGTCGAATTTTTACCCGCGCTCGAATCAGCGACCTGCTTACGGTAATCATAAGCACAAGTAAGGATATTTCCAGTAAAAGAAATGCGCCGATTTTAAGGTAAGCGAATCCAGGGTCGACAAACCGAACCAGCCACCCGGCGATCTCATTTGTGAGTGCTCCGACATAGGTTAAGCCGCTAATCCAGATTTTCAGAACAGTCGGCATTTCAGTCATTAACATTAGGTGAGTGAGTGTTAATACCAGAATTCCCATGGCGAACAGATGAAAATGGGCGACCTCCAGCAGACCCTGATAGCTGCGTGCCTGGGTGAAGTCTTGCTCGGAACCCAGATAATAGGCAATCACAGAATCTGCTGTGAGCCCCATTTTGTGAAAATATAACAAGCCGTTGGTCAGCCACAGCAAAGCGATATATCCCAAAAACATCAGAATAAGCGCGTTTAACAGCATCTGGCGGTGTTGTTCGCCGGTTACAAAATATCGCATGGGTGTTTGGCCTTTTGTCTCCTGGATAAAAATTTGTGTAACTCTATAGTGACTCTTTTAAGAGGGTGCAAGCCTAAGGAGCGAGGATTCAATAATAAACGAATCTTGACTTGTCTTATTGTCCGTCTTCTGCGTTGCAGCAACAGTTGCGTAGCCCTGCTATGCGCCTGTTGCTACGCCTTGAAGACAAACAATAATCCTGCGTCATTCTTTCGCATATTATTAAAACCTCGCTCCTAAATGTTCGGTCTTGTGCAACAGGGATATACTCGTGCGTCCCGAACGATCAATGGATTGTAGCCTAGTCACCCAACTTACTGAGTAGATACAATTTAGTTTAAATTATCCTCGGGTTTGGCAATTCGGTACATAGCCATCACTTTACGTACACTGGTCAGCGCGCTCTGCGCACTCAATGTAGCGCCGGATATACCCTGAATGTCCTGGTTGAAGTCGAGTGTGTCCAATTCGTGCTTATAGAATTGTTCAAACCAGCGCAGGGGTGGTTGATACTCGGGTGGTTCATGAAAAGCCAGTATATGTATCGCCCGTGTTTTTCCATCTGGATCAAGCACCACTAACAGGGTTTCTGGTTTTGTGCGCACCGTGTGTGTTTCTATAGCGGCATATCCCGTTATCCTGCCCTCTTGTTTGCCGACGTAAAAGCTGAATAATGCAGAATCCAGTTTCCCTCGGCTTAAACCTTCGACCTCGGATATTTGATTTTCGGTTAGAAACAACGACAGCAGTTCTACTTTTGCCTGTTCTCCAAACGCAAGCACCATCGCTTCATTCTTGCTGTAGAAAACTTTTCCCAGGGCGTCGGTTAATGTCAGTATTAAAAGGCTGAAAAACAAAAGGCAGACTAATTGTTTAACGGTTTTCATAATTCGGGTGGTCAGATTTAAAATTGACAGCCAATACTCATACTTTTGAGTATGGCTGCCCGCAAATACCAAACAGTAAAATGAGTCCTAGAAGACATAACCAATACCCAGATTGAACTCATCCGGTACTGAGCCTTCTCTGGCGGAAAAATTTCGGTAGTCTGCTTTTATCACAATATTAGGAATCGGTTTATATTGTAATCCGAACTGGAAAATTTCGCGGTCAAGATTTCCGACATCGGCAAACCCATTCGGTACGCTTGCGAGTGGGTCCAATCGTTCGTAGCGGAAAAATGGCGCCAGGTAATGGCTTGTTTCCGGAAGTATCAAAGGGAGTATATTGTAGCCAATCTCTGTGTACCAGCCAAAATTGGATGAGCCAATGGTTTGTCCGTTTGCCGCACTGAGTATATCAGCGTCATCGATATGTCCCCAGGCTCCCAGAGCTCTAAACTCCAGTCCACGATATTTCCATTGAATGTGGCCTTCATAGAGTTGCGTGAATGCGTTGATTTTCTGGCCGGCAAAAACCTGATTTTGTCCGGAATTACCCAGATAGATAGATCCACCGACCTGGAGGCCAGGGAGTTCGGGTGGTGCATAATCCATTCGACCCACCCAGGCTAAATCTTCTGCGAGGACCCTGCTGCCACTTTGGCGTCCGCCACGGATACCGGAGGATTGAAATCCTGTCGCATCCATTCCATTGACACCGTAAGTGGTGTAGGTTAAACCCGGAATTAATTCACCAAACAGACCGACACCATTTTCTCGCCATGTCGATGGAATTATACGGCGTTCTACTTCCGGGCGCTGGGTGCCGAAAAAGAAATTGGGTTCATGAATTTGATTAATAAATCCCATGGGTATTAGGACTAAGCCGGCACGGATATTCGCTAATGGATCCATCAGGAAATCCAGAGTGGCGAATTCGAGAGAGATTGATCCGGATTTACCGGTCGAAGCGTGTTCAAATTCCAGTTCGGTATTCAGTATTATGTTGTCAGTGAATTTGTAACCTACATAGAGTACCGCGCGAAGAAAATCGCCGTTGTCATTGGCATCTCCTTTGTCAGCGACAATATTCTGGTAAAAGGCCTCACCGTAGCCGCCGATGGATAGACCTTTATCCACCTGGTAGACTTTTGACGCTGCCGGCCCCAGCCCATAGGCGCTTTTGAGTTGCTTGTCTTCAGGAATGACCAGGGCGGTACGCAGTTTTTCAACTTCCGCACCTAAAATGTCGGTTTTACGCGCAACTTCTTCGACATCTGTAGTTGTTTTTGATGCAGTGCCTGTATTTTCTGCGGACGGCGATGTCTGTTCTGTTTCTCGGGATTTGCCCTGCGTCTCGAGTCGGGCATTTAATTGATCAATCTGTGCTTGTTGCGCCTGGATGATTTTCCAAAGATCTCCGACGCTTTGTGGTGGTTCATCTGCGAATGCGTTGGCTGTTGATATAAAAAGCAGGTAGATTATTATTTTCTTTATATATTTCATTTGTTTGCCTCTGGCAATTATCTGTTCGGTTTTTACGTAATTCGAATAACGCATTTGCGTTATGATATTACAATTCGAATGCGTAATGCAAATGCGAACCATTCGCATAAAGATTTATGACGGGTTAAATATAAGCTGTTGACGAAGGAATGAAGAGTTTGTCCGTGAATGGGAGCCTTCCGTCTTGTATCCACTTCATCATTTGCTATAGTACTTCGCAGATAATGACTTTGGGTGTAATGAATTGGCTAATATTTTTCTGGTTTGGGATACTAATACACTCCGAATTTATCACCGAATCCAATCTGGATGGGGTATTAATGGGTAACAGGGCTTTTGCTGTAGTGTTTGCAGCTATGTTTAGCTGTACTCAGCGATCGATGGCTAGCAGGCTGATCACTAAGGAGCGAGAATTCAATAATATACGAATTTTGACTGGTCTTATTGTCCGTCTTCTGCGTTGTAGCAACAGTTGCGTAGCCCTGCTATGCGCCTGTTGCTACGCCTTGAAGACAAACAATAATCCTGCGTCAA
>Ga0209992_10004193_pt1 | contig 11484 bp, 8 predicted proteins | sample 2SBtaG_2_FD_182564 | JGI IMG/M metagenome (GOLD analysis project Ga0209992, IMG submission 182564) | Deep subsurface microbial communities from Kolumbo volcano to uncover new lineages of life (NeLLi) - 2SBTROV12_ACTIVE470 metaG (SPAdes)... | ecosystem: Environmental > Aquatic > Marine > Volcanic... | reverse complement strand
GCATTTGATCTTGCCACTAATTCTACTGACCATATTTTTGTTGCAGACAGAACTGGTAGTGATTCTATTCCGAAATTTACTTCTTCAGGCACTTATCTATCTTCTATTACTTCTGGAATTGATTCGCCCCATGATGTTGTAATTGATTCCAATAATAGAATAATTGTTACAAATGATGGTAGTGCATCAACTCCTGCAGTAAAAATTTATGATTCCACAGGATCTTTGGTTAATACTCTAACTGGTGGAGAAACAGGAGCTACTGCATTTTCATTTCCACATGGTGTTGCAGTAGATTCATCTGATAATATCTATATTGTTGATAGAGATGCTGGAACTTCGGGTATTGTCCAAAAATATAATTCTGCAGGAGTACATCAACAAACTTTTGATGGTGCTTCTGGTTCTTCTTTTGGTGGTACTGCATTTAATCAACCATTAGGTGTTGCAATTGATTCTGAGGATAGGATTATTGTTACTCAAAGAGAAGGATTTGATGGTTTTCAAATTTTTAACAATACTGGAACCTTTGTAAATAAAATCACTGTAGCTGCTCCTTCTGGTACTACAACATTTGATGATCCTCATGATGTTGCAGTGGATGAATATGACCGAATTTACATTGCAGATGAGGGTAATAGTAGAGTCCAAATTTTTGATCCACTTTTTGCATTTGAAAGATCAATTACAACTGGATTGTCTGCTTTGGTCTCGCCATCTGGTATTACAATTGACTCGACTGGACGAATACTAGTTTTTGATTCTGGAAGTTCTCCTCAACGAATTGTGATTTTTCAAGGATTGGGACCAACAATTTTTGCTACAGCTGCTGCCACCTTAACAAGTGTTCATAGTGATTCTTCTGAAAGCCAACTAGAAATTCAGCAAAGAATAGCTGATGCCCCAATTGCTGAATTTTACCTTGTAGAAGATTATGATGCAGCAGTATCTGAAAGTCTTGCAGAACCCATCATTGAGGCAGTAGAAGAACCAATAGTTGAGACATTTGAGGATGTTTCAGCTCCTGAAAAAGTGGAAGCAGCCCCTGAGGATACATCATTCAAACGACTATCAAAATCAGATGACAAAGAGGATGATGCAAAAAAGATGGGTCTTGAATACAAAGAAGGTGATGTCAGAGCTCTAGTGATTTTAGATGAAACATCTGATGCCGTAATTAATGAAATCAAGAAATTTGCAAACATTGAATCCGCCAACAAAGATCTTGTTCAGATAAATATTCCACTAGATGATCTAAATACCTTATACAAAATTCCAGATATTACCAAAGTACAACCAACAACTAAAGCAATTCAAAATGTTCTAACTAGTCAGGGGTATGACAATATTCAGGCACAAATTCCTCATGGATTAGGTGTTCAGGGTGATGGAATCAAAATTGCAGTATTGGATTTAGCTTTTGATGTTACTAATGATGAGATTAAAAATAACATTGCAGATTCTAAAACATTCCGTCATGATTTTGATGGATTAAAAATTCCACTTGATGGATTTGGAAATGAAAAAGTACACGGTACTGCAGTGTCTGAAATTGTAATTGATATTGCACCTAATGCAGAATTATATCTTTACACATTTGCATCTGAAGTAGAGTTTCTTGATGCAATGGATTATGCAATGAGTAAAGATGTAGATCTAATTACAATGTCTGCTGGTTGGGTAAACTATCCAACTGATGGAACATCAGAGATGACAAAAAAAGTTGAACAGGCAATTGACATGGGGATTCCGTTTGTAGTGTCAGCTGGTAACTATGCTGAAACTCATTGGGAGGGAAATTACATTGACATGGATTCTAATGGATGGCACGAGTTTGCACCTTCTGATGAAGGAATCTCAGTTGTGGCTTCTGAAGAGCGAGTTACACAACAAATTCCATTTGTATTGTATTTGATGTGGGATAGCCCAACTGGAACCATTTATGATTTTGATTTATCCATGACGGATGAGGAGGGAGATGTCATTACATATTCTGCCAATTTACAAGAATCTAAAAATGCAATTAATTTTGAGTATGTCTATTTTACACCAGAAGAACCTGGAACATACAGTCTAGGAATTTTGTATAGTGGAGATGTAGAACCTGATGCCTCACTGGAGATTTTTAGTCCATCTGACAAACTGGAATATCCGATCTCTACTGGAAGTGTTAGTGTTCCAACTGATGCCAAGGGAATAATTTCAGTTGGTGCCATTAATTACTATGATTCAAGATTAGAGCCATTTAGCTCACGTGGACCTACAAACCATTGTGTTCAGGCACCAAGTATTATGGGCCCTGATGCTGTATCTACTTTGGCATATGATAGAGCCCCATTTTTTGGAACATCTGCTGCTGCCCCTCATGTTGCAGGAATTGTTGCATTGATGATTGACAAGGTTCCGCAACTCACACCACTCCAAATTTTATCTGAATTAACATTAAACACTGATACTGAATTTGTTTCATATGAGAATCTAAATAATGTGTTTGGACATGGAGCTGCTGATTCAGAATTTATTGCAGTACTAGATGAGATTGTAGATCCTATAACTTTGGATGATGGTTGTATGTTGAGTAAATCTCAAACAAGTGAGAGGTACGGCTCTTCAGACCAACAAAGCAAATTCGCAGTAGCTGGTGTAATAACTCAGCAAGGAATTGATGTGGATAAAAAAGTTCCAATTCCTGAATGGGTCAAAAAGAATGCAGGTTGGTGGTCAGATGGAACAATGTCTGATGACACGTTTACAAATGCAATAGAGTTTCTAATTGAAAAACAAATTTTGGATATTCCAATGAAGGAAAACATTTCAGTTGATCCTGATGAGGAACCAGAAATTGTAGAAGAAGCGACTGTATCAATTCCTGATTGGATTAAGAACAATGCTGGATGGTGGAGTGATGGTACCATTAATGACGATGCATTTGTGTCTGCAATTCAATATTTAGTGGAACAAGGAATTTTGGATGTTTAAAAATTAAAATTTTATTCTAATTGATACAAGTCTAGTTTGCAATCAATACTGCAATCAGGAGTTTCCCAATCAAGTGAATCCTCTTGTGGAATCATCCCTAGTGGATCATAATTATCAAACTTTGTCATTCCTTGAATTGATGATAGCATTACTACTTTGGATTCATCATTTGTTTCCATATCTATTTGTGAATGTGATTCACTAACAATCCCACTTGAAAGATTATTAATTGAATTTAATACTCCTACTGGAATATCTGCTCCGCCAACTACATACATCATTGAGCGTTTGATTGAATTTGGTGGTGCGTTTTCATAAAGCATTTTTAGTGAATCACGTAAAGAGTCTTCAATATTTTGACCATCTTTGCTAGTTGAGAGAATGTTTGTTTCAGATATTTCTGATGTTTCTAGTGATTTTACTACATGATTGATTGCAGAATTTGCAATATCATAACATGCTTTTGGACTCAAGTCTGGGTTACTTTCAAGTAATGAATCATTATCAAGCACAACTGTGCATTGGGAATCCTCTCTAATTCTTTTTAGTGAAATTCCTGAATTGAAAATTCTATCTTTTTCATATTTGAAAGGCATTATTGCAAATGACATTAGTCCCTTGTCTGATTCTTTACAAATCTCTGAGACTACTGGAGCAATTGCAGCACCTGCTTTACCTGCCAAATTGCTCATTAGAATTACTGTGGAGTATTGTGAAATCTTTGATTTAATTTCATTAGATACTTTGTATGTAGAACCTCTGATTAGTTGAACAGATGGATTTACTACTGAATCAGTTGAAACACAAATGGATTCTTCAGATACACAGTCTTTCTCATCATTGCTAATTACTAGACAATCAGAATTTAGTGTCTTTTTTGCCTCAGAAGCTAATTTTGAGCCTGCGCCACCCAAACCTATTACTAAAACTGGTTCTTTAACTTGAAAACTCATTTCTGATCCTTTATTCAGATTTAGATAAAAAACCTTCTTACGTTTTTTTAATCAAATTTTAGATCGAAAAAAATTAGCTTGCGATCTTCCCAACTAGTCTTTTTACTGTTGCATCAATGATTTCAACAGTATATGATTGACCAATCTTGATGTCTCCATCAACAAATACAGGTTTGTATGCAAAGTTTCTACCTTTGATTCCTTCATCAGTTGTCTCATCAAAGAGGACTTTGCCTTTCCAGCCGATCCATTTTTGATTGCTCTCTATTGACAATTTGTTGATCTGCTCAAAAATTATCTTACTTCTTCGTTTTATTTCTGCTGCATCAATTTGTTTCAACTCAGCTGCATCAGTTCCAGGTCTTGCACTATACTTTGATAGATTGACCACATCCGGTTTAGTTTCAGCAATTAGTGATATTGTTTTTTGAAAATCTTCCTCAGTTTCAGTTGGGAATCCTACAATGATGTCAGTTGATATGGTAAACTCTGAGAATCTCTCTTTTACTTTATTTACAATCTCTCTGTATGTCCCTTCAGTGTGTCCTCTTTTCATATCGTATAGAACCTTGTCACTCCCACTTTGAACTGGAATGTGCAAAAACTTGAAGACTTTGTCATTATCAAATGATTCAATTAATTTCTCTTTGATTCTTGGCATGTACATTGGATTCATCATTCCAACTCTAATCATGAAATCATTTGGAATATCTACTACTGCATTAACTAATGATGGTAAGTCCGTTCCAATATCAAACCCATAACATCCATTATCAGTTGATGTTAACCATACTTCTTTACAACCATCATTGATTTCAGTTTGAACTTGTCTGACTATATCTCCCAACCTGTAGCTATTTAGATCCCCTTTGGAAATTTTAGTTTGACAAAATGTACATTCACTCATACATCCATTTGCAATCTCTACTATTCCTACTGCCGGATTTAGTCTTACTTTTGGTAGTCCTACCTTGGATAGATCAGAATCCTCCAATGCAATTTGTTTTGATCCCTTTAATGTTGAATTAATCACTTGGAGAGTTTTTCCCAATGAATTTGGTCCAAGCATACTAGCATTTTCTGAGAATTTTTCTACTGTCTCTTTTTCTGCTTTTGGAAGACATCCTGCAACAATTAGTGGTTTTGTCTTTAGCGAATCAATTCTATACATCATCTTGTTTGCAGTTGAATCTTTGACTGAACATGTAACTATGATATTTAGATCAGAATCATTTGAACTCTCAGCTAGGGTGTGACCTCCATTTAGAATTAATCCTGAAATCATTTCAGAATCTGCAAAACTAGCAGAACATCCGTAAGCTTCTACGAAAATCTTTGCCATTATCTATCCAAATAGAGAATCAATTTCTTTGTTACTCATTAGTTTCTTTGAAACAACAAGTTCTCTAATGGTCTTTCCAGTTTTTAATGACTCTTTGAAAAGTTCTGCAGATTTCAGATATCCTATTTTTGGAGTTAACAATGTAACAATCACTGGACTATTCTCAATGTCTGCACGTAACTTGTCTTTGTTTGCAGTTAGCCCATCAATCAAATTTGCAGAAAATATTGGCAAGAAATTCTTTAGCATGTCAGTTGACTCTAACATGCACTTTAGCATTCCAGGTAACATTACATTTAGCTCAAACTGTCCACCTTGTGCAGCTGATGTAACTGCAGTATCATTTCCAATTACATTAAAGCAAATCATGTTCATGCACTCAGCTAGGGATGGGTTTACTTTTCCAGGCATAATTGAAGAGCCCGCATGGACTGCAGGAATTCCTAATTCTGCCAAGCCTGCAATTGGACCTGATGCCATTAATCTAATATCATTTGCAATCTTTCCAATTTCTACTGCCAAGTTTCGCAAAGCACTTGATGCATTTGTTACTGCAAATTTACTTTGTAAACTGTGTTGCATGTCTTTTTCAGGTTTTAGTGAAAGTTTGGAAATTTTACCTAGTTCTGTGATTGCAATTTTTCTATACCCTTTTGGTGTGTTTGCCCCAGAACCAACAGCTGTTCCACCTAGTGCTACATTTTGTAATTCTTTTTGGGATGCTACAATTTCATTTCTTGCTTTAGTAATTGATGTGACATAAGCTGCAAATTCACTACCTAGAGTTACAGGTAATGCATCCATAAGATGTGTTCTGCCAATTTTCTTAAATGATGAGAATTGTTTTGCTTTTTTAGTTAATGATTTTATCAAAATATCAATAGCAGGAATTGTTTCTTTAAGATTTATCAAAATTGCAACATGCATGGCAGTTGGATATGTATCATTACTTGATTGTGACATGTTGACATGATCATTTGGATGTAGGAATTGGTATTGTCCTTTTTTCTTGTGTAAAACCTGTAATGCTACATTTGCAATTACTTCATTTGAATTCATGTTAAATGCAGTACCAGCTCCTGAGTTTATCATATCCACTACAAACTGATCAACATATTTTCCAGACAATATTTTATCACATGCTGAAACAATTGCTTTTCCACGTTTTGCATCAATTACTTTTGTTTTCATGTTTGCAACTGCTGCTGATCGCTTTATCATGACAAAGGATTTTATCAAATTCTCATGGCTTTTGTTTCCCGTTACATGATATTGTTTGATTGCTCTACCAGTAAATGCACCATAGTATGCATCTGCAGGAATTTTGACTTTGCCCAGTGAATCCTCGTCTAGTCTGAACTTCATGATGACTTGAATGAGTCATTACCTATTATTCATTCTTTTGAGATATCTTCATAATTTCCTAACTTTGGTAATGACAATTATTATATAGGATTTCTAATCCACGGTGCTTATGAATAAGCGCGTAAGCATGCTCTTTACAATTGCAGCAGTAGCTGTAATGGGAGCAACCTTATTCGGAAGCACATACACACAAACCCAGATTGCTGGACAATCCTTAGACATCAATCAAATGGATGTCAATGTGATTGAACAAATCCATCAAATGGGAGGTTTACAACTTGTAATGCCACAGGCATTCGCAGAAACTGATTGTGGTGCACTTGCAGATACTGGACGCAACGTAGTTGAGTTCAATCTAACTGGTGAAAGTGTTGAACTTCCAATTATGGGAGGAAAAACATACAACGCCATGACCTTTAGTGGACAAGTCCCAGGACCAACACTAAGAGTTACACAAGGTGACGTTGTACAAATGACACTTTCAATTCCAGCAGATGAGGTTACTGGTCACGGTAACGATATGCACGCATCACAAATGACAGCATTGGCTTTTGATTCTGTTAACCCAGGAGAGACAAGTCAATACTGTTACATCGCTGAATCAGCAGGTGTTTTCAAATACCACTGTTCTGGTGTCCACCTAATTGGTATGGACCAACACGTATTTTCCGGCATGTACGGAATTGCAATCGTTGATCCTGCAAACGGATACAAGAAATTAATGGTAGAGAAGACCAGCGGAAGCGGTGAACTTGACAGAAAGTTCTACGATGCAGACGCATTAGAGTTCCAACTACAGTTCAACCAATTGTATCTTAACGAAGATGGCAATTATGATGCAGGAGCAATGTTCCAACACCATAACTCTGCTACCGTTGTTAATGGTATCCAATTTGGTTATGTTCCAAACATGTTGCACAACATCCTTCTAAAGGGTGATGCAAACAAAAACATCTTTGTAGCACAACCATGGAATGGTCTTGAACTAGAAAATATGCAATCACAACTCTTGTATGTTGAAAATGATCAACATGTAAGACTCTTTGTTGAAAACCATGGTAACGAACCATTATTCTTCCACATCGTAGGAGAAATCTTGGACAGAGTTACACAAGGTAACAGAGTTCAATCAGCAGCAACTGAAACATGGTTGCTTGGTGGTTCACAGAACATGATTGTAGATTTGGTATTTGATGAACCAGGAGCATATGCTCTTGTAAACCACGACTATGCAGCAATTTACACTGGCGGTATTGGTCTATTCGTTGCAGGTGATCCATTTGGATTAAACCCACGATTGATTGATGCAGGTATCTTAACTGATGCTGTACCATCATATGCATACGCATTAGGTAACCCAAGTGATGCTGTCCCACCAATGGGAGCAAACAGTATTGCACATCCAGCAGTAAACATACATGGTCTATACACTGATGATGTCGTTTCTGAAAAGAAAGATGCAGGTATGATTCCTCTATGGGAAGTAATACCAACATTACCACCAGTACCATAGACAGGTACTACATTCAATCTTTTTCTTATTTTTATTTTCTAAAATTATAAGATTATATTCGGTAAATTTTTCAAATGATTCATGGGCTTTGATGACTCTGTTTTAATTTGTGATGAAGTAGATCCAATTTTAAATAAAATTTTAGAAGATAATGGTTTGAAAGTTTCATACGAACCAACAATTACTCCTGATGAAATCTTGGGAAAAATTTCTAATTTCAATATAGTAATTGTTCGAAGTAGAACAACCGTAACTAAAGAGATGATTGACAAAGCAGATAATTGTAAAATTATTGCTCGAGTTGGAGTTGGATTAGATAATGTTGATCAAGCAGCTGCCAAGGAAAAAAACATTCGAGTAATTAATGCAGTTGAAGGAGCAATGAATGCTGTTGCAGAATTAGTTTTAGGTTTAATGTTATCTCTAGCAAGACAAACTGCTCGCGGTGATAGAGGAATTAGAAATGAACAATGGCTCAAAAAAGAACTAAAGGGAACAGAACTTCGTGGAAAATATCTAGGAATTATTGGATTGGGAAATATTGGAAAAAGATTGGGAAGACTTGCTCGTGCATTAAACATGAATATAATTGGATACGATGTTGTCCCAATTGATGAGGAATTTTCTAAAGAAGTTGGACTAATGAAAGCTGACTTGAATACTTTGTTGCAAAGTTCTGATTATATCTCAATTCATGTTCCCTTATTAGATTCAACGTATCATCTCTTAGATGCACAAAAAATGTCTACAATGAAAAACACTGCAAAAATTATCAATACATCTAGAGGTGGTGTAGTTGATGAGGATGCATTGTATGATGCACTAAAGAATGGTACCCTTGGTGGTGCTGCATTAGATGTGTTTGAAAAAGAGCCAGCAATTGGAACAAAACTAGCAGAATTAGATAATGTGATTTTGACTCCTCATATTGGTGCTCAAACAAAAGAGGCTCAATCATTGGCTGCAAATGTCATTGCAGAAAAGATAATCCAGATACTTCGTGGCGTAATTTAGTAGAATTTCTGCCTGAACTTTAAAAACAAGCAAAAAAATTGACTCATACGTGATTAATTATCGTCTCTTTGTTTTTAACACCCTTTTGGAGGAAATCTAGCATGTTAAGTAATTCTAGGATAGAAAAGACACAAAGACTAGGTTATTTGCCAAATCTCAATTTACTGCTAAAAATCTCACTTGGATTAATTCTCTTTACTGGAATCTCTGCTGCTCTAGTTTATGCTGAAACTGAATCAGTTATGATTGATGGTACTTCTTATGATGTTAATTACACTGTAACTGGAATGTCCGTTTCTGGTATTGAAGCTGATACTGATTTTATCTCGTTAATTTTTACAGTTGATGTTACTGATTCTTCAGGAACTATGGATGTTACATTTGATAGATCCTTTTTTGATTCTCTTTATGATGGTGCAGATGATGCTTTTATTATTCTAGTTGATGGTGATGAGCCAACTTTTACTGAAACTCAAACAAATTCTGTCAGTAGAACTCTAAGTATTGAATTACCTGCAGGTTCTGAAGAAGTAGAAATTATTGGTTCTTCATTTAGTAATGCTGTAGTTGAAGAAACACCTGTAGAGGAAACACCTGTAGAGGAAACACCTGTAGAGGAAACACCTGTAGAGGAAACACCTGTAGAGGAAACACCTGTAGAGGAAACACCTGTAGAGGAAACACCTGTAGAGGAAACACCTGTAGAGGAAACACCACGAACACAATGTGGTCCTGGAACTGTACTCAAAGATGGTGCTTGTGTTTTAGATGAAAGATGTGGTCCTGGAACTACTCTTGAAGATGGAGTATGTGTTTTAGATTCAACTCCCCAACCAACTACTAGTAATATTAAATCACAAGGTAAAGAACTAATCATTGCAGTTGTTGCAGGAATTGTAATTGCAGGAACTGTTGGAGTTATTTTGGCAATAATGTCAAAGGCTAGTAAAAGTAGAGATTAGTTACAAGTCAAATCTTCAGCATTCATTAATTGATCAAACTCAAATCCTGAAATCTGTGTTGTTGTAGTGTATGGGATTAATCCTAGAATTGGTGTATCTGTACTAATTACAATAGCAAATTGGTTTGGGTCAAGTCTAACATTTCCACCATTAAATTCAAAATCAAATGTCATAAAGATATGTTGAGCTTCTGACATTTCTTCGGATTTAAAAACACCTGATTCTACAACTGAAGAAAATGGACTAATTGACATTGGTTGTACTGTAAATGTACCCAAAGTTTCTGACTGGTAAAATGATTCTATCTCAAATTTTTGAATACTCATCCAAAATGGCAATGTATTACAAAATTCCATTTCGCCATGGTTTAGCATATTAAAATAATTAAATTCACCCGGACTATCCCACCTGTATTCTAATTGTTTAACTCCAAGTATGCTGACTCCTGAATGAACAATTGGAATTGCAATCACAATTATTGCAATGATTGTGATGACTGTATGTTTATTCATATCTCGTTTTCAATTCCTGTGTTTGTTGTAATGATGTCTTGATTAACTAAATAATTTATTACCTCTGCAAATTCTTTATCTGAAACTCCTCCTTGAATCCACCAGTATGCAATATTTTTTACCCAATCAGGAATATCTATCTCATGAATATTTTTTTCATTAATTTCAAATGGTATTTCAATTAATTTTGAATCTACATATTTTTGCATTGCATCAATTAGATATCCGTCTGACATTTTTTCATTAAGCCATTCTATCAAAAATTGCTTTATTGCTTGTGGGATGCAAATGTTATCTGAATCAATTAAATCAAATTCTGCAGTAAACTCTGCACCTGAATATTCTACATCAACAAAATATTTCCCTAATGGAAAAATATTTTTTTCAAAAGCAATTAAAGATGGAATTGGATTTTGCAAGTTTGATATTTGAATTGGAATAGCACTACTTCCTTTACCTGACTCATCTCTGATGTGGATAATTGCAGGATCTCCTGTAACTTCTGATACCTCAATAATGTAAAACAGTCTTTCACAATAGGTGTATGTTGTTTTATCCATTGTGATGTTTACTGTTGGTTGGGCAAATACTGCTGGTACAAACAATCCGCTGGCCAAAATTACACTAAAAATCACAATTCTTGAAATCATGAATTTTCTGACAAAATTACTCAATAAAAGTCTCAAATCATTGTTAAGGAATCTTTTTTAATTACTTTGAAGGATCTCAATTATCGAGTTTTCTGTGGATACAAACTCTTTGAGTGGACGGCTTGTGAAACCATCCCTCAAAGAAAATTATTACTGATTAGCGTTGCTTGGGACTTTTTGCCGATTTACAGTTA
>Ga0209992_10004192_pt1 | contig 11486 bp, 11 predicted proteins | sample 2SBtaG_2_FD_182564 | JGI IMG/M metagenome (GOLD analysis project Ga0209992, IMG submission 182564) | Deep subsurface microbial communities from Kolumbo volcano to uncover new lineages of life (NeLLi) - 2SBTROV12_ACTIVE470 metaG (SPAdes)... | ecosystem: Environmental > Aquatic > Marine >... | reverse complement strand
TTTTGTATTAATTGCAGGTTTGATTCTATTTATGATTGGATTAATCCCATTCATGGGTGCAGCATATGCTGCAATAATTGTAATTATCATGTATTTTGGAATCAAAATCTATGTTGGAAAGAGAAAACAATCTATTGAGCAGGATGTCGGTGAAGGACTTTGTATGGAATGTGGTTCTAAAATTTTTGATAAAAAATGTCCTAATTGTGATAATTTTCAGGAATAATTTATTCGTGAGCCTTAATACTGAAAAACTCTAATGATTTTTGATGGTTTTAAGATATATGACTTTAACAATAAAGTAAGCCAAGAAAGTTGGACTTTTATTCAATAAATTAAACTAAATAATATGTTAACTGATGAGTTCCTTTCTTCTACAGAAAAAACAAAACAAAACATTTGAACAAAAGATAGCAAACCGATCCAAAAGAACTCGTGAAATTTTTGAAACAGTACAAAAATCATTTAATCAATTCTGCAATGAGTGTTATGATCAACGAACATCAAAAGAAATTTTTGAGGAACTATATGTATTAGATGATAAAGAAAGATTGGATGCAGTATTAGATATTCTTCAAAACTGGATTGATTGGAATTACAAAAAAGATGTCTTGACTTCTACATTGAAGGTGTATTTTTCAAAATTAAGAGTAATTTTTCACTATAATGGATTCAAGATTCATCCACAAGACATCAAAGATAATCTGATTTGGAAGAAAAAAATTCATGAAGAATTACATGCACTTCAAATGAGTGAAATTAGACAAATTCTTTCAGTAGCCAAACCTCGAAAGAGGGCATTTTATCTTGTACAATTATCTACTGGTGCAAGACCTAGTGAGATATTACAAGTCAAAAAACAGGACTTTGATTTGAGTACTTCTAGAATAAAGATCACAATTCATCCAGAAGGTACAAAAACCCATTCAGGCCGTTCCGTATATCTTACAAAAGAGGCTGCAGACTATGTGCTTCCAATACTAAAACAAAAAAAAGATGATGAACGAGTATTTGGAAAACATAATGACCCTATGATTGCTGAAAAAAATGAGAGTAAGTTATTTTCAAAATATTGTGATGATGCAGGATTTACTGAGAGGTATCATTCCAATAATTATCGCAAGATCACTCTGTATTCCTTTAGGTCTTTTTTCTTTGGAAAATGTGCTGATATTCATAGAGAAGGGTATGCTCATAAAATGATTGGACATGGTGGATATTTGCCTCAATATGATAGAATGGATGATGAAAAGAAAATCCAGTGGTTTTTGGATGTAGAATCAGAACTTACTGTGGACCAAACAGAACAATACAAACTAGAATTAGAGCATCAAAAGAAGGAAAATACTACAAATGGTGATGAGATTGCCAAACTCAAATTAGATTTAGCACAAATCAAGGCATTTCATGAATGGAAGAATAAGAATACTGTACCTGGAAAATAATTATCTCTCCCAGAACCAATTATCTATTCACATGTTGATTATTTCAGCATTATTTACTGAATGACAATTAATTTGATAATTATTACAATATGCTATCTTCCATGACTGGAATAGTCATGGATTTTGGTAAAATTCAATTCAGAATCTGTATCAAACTCTCTATTTCCTAATTGTGAAGTACATAGAAGTATCTGTGTGAGGGAGAATTTTAAAAGAGAAATGGATACTTTTCACTGTCTGTGAATTTTGCTTTAACTCCTATTTTTTTTAGTATGGCGCGAGCATCTTTGTTTGCATCTTTGATATTGATTTGTATACTGTGTGAATACCTCTTATCTAATACTGTAATCGGTTCAAATTCATCAATTTTTTCAAACTGAATCTCATGTATTTTATCAAACCACTCTTTGATGTATCCTGATAGAATATTTGATATGAAATAATTTGTTGGACTCATATTCTTTTCTTCCTGTTGATTAGATTTATGCTCTAAATTGATACTGTTTATAGATTGAGCGAGAATTTGTTGAAGTATGTGTAATCTGGTTCTAATTTTTAATTCTTTTTTTTCTAATTTTTTATCTGATATTGGTTTTTGTCTTAAATGATGTTCTATTTTTGATTCATGATCATTGAATTTGAAAATTTTTGCTTCAATGTTATTTAAATCAGTTAATTCTAAACCATCAATAACATTCTTTAACAAATATAGTGCAATATTGTATTTGATTAATTGAATGGTTATTTCTGGAATGTGCTGTCTGTTTGCATATTGTTCAAGAAACTCTGTATATTTTTTTATGATATAATTTTCTTCAAATCTTGTTGAGTATAATGATGCAATTAATCCTTTTAATGTTAGATAATAATATTTTTTAGTTTTACCTGTATTTCGATGTTTTTCACCTTTTACCACAATCAAAAAATCTTTTAACTTTCCTTTCAATCTCTCTTCGACTTTGCTTCTAGTGATTTTTTCTCCTTTTTTTTCTCCATTTTTTTCTATTTGATATGCAGTGAGTGGACCCTTTTCAGATATTTCTTCTAAAATTATATGTGAGTATTCATCTAAATCAAAAAGTTCATCAGTCATTTTCGAAATCTCGTCATTTATTCTAAATCCATTATTTATCATGAAACTTATGGGTGTAATTCCTTTCATACCTCTAATTATTGTGCTTAGTATATGAGTATTCAAATCCACATATACAATATCATCGTACTCAATTCATGAAATCAACAATAACATTAGAAAAAGACACAATTGCAAAATTGGCTATACGAGGAAACAAGGGAGATAGTTTTGAGAAAATACTCTCTGAACTCTTAAACCAAATGGATGAATTATGACTACTCAATGCAACAACCTTTGCCTTAGATTAAAAGTGATACCGCCACGTGATGAAGCCAGGTATTCTAATGGTAGAAAATATTGTAGATACTGTGGATGTTTTCTAATAACTAAGAAAAATCGTTGTGATTGTTGCAAACTTAGTTTACGAGTAAAGCCACGAAATAAGGGAATTCTAAATTGAAATTTTTATGTAATGATAATAATGTCAAGACAAAATATTATTTTTTTGATGAGGAATTATGGCTTTGTACTAAACATTATTTGCAACTCCAACATGAGGTGTTACAAAATAACTAAACTATATTTTACAAAAAAATTAAACCGTTGGGTGAATGTATTATAATTTCTAATAATTTTGATTTAACACTTTCTTTAACAGAATTAATTAACACATACCATGTTGGAAAAATAACTAGAGCACAAAGAAAATTCCTTCAAATGGCATATGATGTTAATACTAAACAAAAAATATCTTTTTGTGTAGAAGATTTTAGAGAAAATGGCTATACTGGTACTCAATTTCGACAATATATTCATCAACTAAAAGATATGATTATAATCGAAAAGAAATCTAACCCCGTGTTCTACAAATTAAAAGGAATTGCACTCTCAACTCATGATAAAAAAATAACAGATAAGGGCATGATGGTAGGGGTTGAGTTGTTAGAATACAATTTGAAACAACTGAAAGGTCTTGTTGCTATGATGCATGATATTGCATTGTCCTTCAAATCAGACAATCTACATATTCTTCTTCAAAATAATGGATACTTCTCTTCCACTTCTAACCATATGATAAAACTAAAACATTTTTTTGATGAATTGAATTCAGATGTTACTTTTTGTATTTACCCAAAATCTGTTCAAATTCACCTCTCCAGTACCTACAATCCAATTATCCATGATCCTGAAGGAATTCTGAAATTAGGCATGATTTTAGGCCATGTTCGTCAATATCTTATAGGAAAAAGTCAAGAATTAGCCAATATTCCATTGTGTGGGGATTGGATTGTGTACCATTATCATCTAAACAAAGATGGACCTGCATGTTCTGGAAAGACATTTGAGATTACTGTGAGTGATTTTGATTCTACTATGATGAGATATTATACTAAAAAGATGCCTGACGGAACAACAAAAAACAGAATGGAGGCAATTCAAACGCCAAATATCCATGTAACACAGTTTTTCAGAGATACACTAGGATTAGATGAAAAAAACAACATTACTGTAATTTTCAATGAGGGGTTTAGAACAATATGATAATCATGAAGTTATTTTTTAGGCACAAATTTTTGACAAAATCTGATTTTTTCTTAGGGGATAATTTTCATCTAAAATGACTCTAAATAAAAAAATTAATGCAGAGATTATCTATGCATTAAAATCGTATGCGTTCCCATCTGATCAGAAAATTGCAGACAAACTAGGTGTGTCCAGAGTAACTGTTTGGAATAAAAGACAGGAATTGGAATCAGAAATTATTACATATCTTGGTAAAGATTTCATCAATTTTAGAATTAAACAGATGACTCGTTCTCTGCTTCGATTACAAAAAGAACTTGACTATCTCGAAGAACTAAAAGAATCAACTAATCAAAAGATTGTAAGAAATGCCGCAGTTGATTTTACTATGAAAAAGGTTGTGCCATTTTTAGATATAAAACATGTGCCCATTTCTACTAGTGACAAAATCAGAATCGTAAAAGAACAAGTGAAAATTGAAGGCATGATTACTGATATTCTTACTTCTGGAATGTTGAAGGCTGCAAATTTTACATCAACATTAGATGATCCTATGTCAAAATGGGCGTAAAATTTCATATTGCAGGTTTGTATGTGGATTATAGACATGAGAAAATCATACTCCAATCTTTAGTGATTACTGAAAATCGTTTATCAGTTCATTTGCATAGAACTTGGGATGGCCTTGATTTTGATGCAATGATTAAGACTGTAAACAGTTGTTGTGTTTTAAAAAAATTAAAAAGAATTTACTATGATAAATATTCTCTAAGTAACAGTATTTGCAAAAAATTAGATAGTAAGTTTAGGCCTATAGTAATGAATCATGATACCCGATGTAAAATGGTTGAAACTGTCCAGTTTTGGGCCTCTTCCATTTCTTGCAATAGAAATTTACCCTTTTATGATCAACGCCATTTTTTGCACCCATGTAAAAACTCTCAGGAAGAAGTAATTTGTTATCCTATGTCTGATATTTTTATAGGTAATGTTGAGGCATTTTGTTTAGCCCTTTATGGTTCCAGAAAAGTAATATCAAAATATACTAAAATAAACAACGTTCCAGTCAAAGAAAACTAAATGTAATTCAAAATAATCATTATAGTCTATTTTTAGATGTTGATACAACATATCTACATCGATGTGCATGTACCAAGAACAGTAGTGCATGGAGATTTGATGGAAATTTATGCAAGATTCATTGACTTGGAAACTGAAAAATCAATAATCATTTCAAATATCTATTTACAAATTACCTCCACTAATGATCATGAATATTGGCCTACATCAATAATTAAACAAAATACATCTACACTACACATTGCTATTGGTACATTGGAAATGAAAGATGAAAAATATGTCATCAAAGTGTCTGACCATAAAGAGATGCAGTCATTTGGATTTAATCAAGTCAAAGTAAAAAATCACATGAAAATATTTTCAAAGAAAAAACAACCTGTCAAAGTTCAGTTTTGTTGAATAATCTATCCCGTATCTCATTTAACTACAAAACATATCTCAAAATCAGGACTTTTAGGTACAAAAACAAGTAGAATTGTGATTATACTAAATAATGATATGGTGTGATGTTCATCATGAGGGGTTTAGTTTTTGCAATAATGAGGTTCAGAAGATAATTGCATGTAAATGAAGTTCTTGATCATACGAAAAAAACAATCTGTTTTATTTTTAATAAAAATAGGAATAAAATTATCGGTACAGGGTTTTTTGTAGGAGTTAAAGTTCAAGAAGATGATGACCAATATCAAGTATATCTTGTTACAGCAAAACATGTTATTGCAAAAGATGAAGTTTTACCAGAACAAGTTTCAATTGCTACAAATAAACGTGAAGAAGAAGAGCCAATTTTTGGAACTATTGAGATTAAAGATACAACATACCTAACACATCATAAAGAATCAGATGTTATTGCAATTCCAATAGGCAATGACACTAGATTGGAATTTAAAATTATGGGAGAAGAAATCATTTGCACTAGAGAACTTTTTAAACATTTAGAAATTAAAAAAGATGATCCTATAGTTTTTGGAGGATATGATAAGAATCAAGAAAATATTGGTAAAGTGAACCCCAGATTCAAAACAGCTAAATTCCTTAGTCCACCTCAAGAAATGCAATTTGAAATTGATGGTTATGTGTTGGATGTAGAATTACTAACGCTGCGTGGAATTTCATATGGAGGATTTAGTGGGGCACCAGTTTATCTAGATGCTCGATTATCCTCAAAACCAGATTTAGATGAGAAACATCATTTTCTTTATTTTATTGGAATTTTAATTGGACATGTTGAAGAAGATGAAAGTGGAGAAAATATTGTCACCATTACAGTTGTTCCTTCACATATTCTAAGAGAAATTTTGTTTACATCTGATTCAGAAAAACTACGTGAGAAACAATATCAAACCTCAACTAGAAGACACTCTCATTAAAAATCACATTACAAGTATTTTATTCGCGAATCTGCTACTACGTCAGTAATTCAACACAAAATCTATCTCAAAATCAGGGCTTTTAGGTACAAAATAGATCTAAAAACTATGATCAAGTTAAATTAGTTCTATCTTATTTTATGAATATGTTCGGTAAGAAAAAAGAAAAAGAACCAGAACAAGAATTAGGATTTGATATTTCTGAATTTGATAAAAAAGAAAAAAGTGAGATTGAAAGAGTAAAACAGATTTTAGAAGTTGCAGAAATTATCAAAACAGTTGCAAGACAAAGTAAAGTGATGCCAGGAGGATCATTAGTTACTCCAAATATAATTTTTGCAACAGATAAGAGATTGATTATTAGAGATCCTACGTCATTAGGATTACGTTCTGGAATGGATTCCATACCATATAGTCAGATAAACAAAGTTCATTTGCAAAAAGGAGCATTCACATCAGAAATTGTTGTAGATGTAGGAAAATTTGAAGGGGATAATAGGAAAAAGATTCAAGCAATTCCAAAGAAAAAAGCATCAGAAATTCTTGCAATAATTAATGAGTTTATTCGTCAATCACAAGATGTAAACCATACCCCAAAAACAATTATTCAAAAATCTGATGATGATCCTTTAAAAATTCTCAAGGTAAGATTTGCTAAAGGCGAAATTTCAAAAGAAGAATATGATGAAATGAAATCAGCACTAGAATAATCAAAATATGAAATTTCTAATATTCATATCTGTAATATTATCTCTATTAGTAATTCCCATAGTTATTGAAGTACAAGCATCTCAAACACATTCTGTTACTGCAAGTGAGGAAATTTTTACAATTGATATTCCTGTCGTAGGAACAATTAGTGCAATAATGAAATATGACTTAGATTTTGAGGTGATAAGTCCAAACAAAATCCAATCTGGAAAATCAGATCAAATTTCATTATCTCCAAAACGAGGAGTTCTTACTACTTCTTTTTATCATGATGGGAATTTCATAGATTCAATTTCCAAGGATCTTAATCTAGGTAGTACAACTACAATGAATATCCCAGGCACCATAGTGGGAGAAATTTTTGGAACACCCACCTTGTTTGTATTGCCACAAGTTAGTGGGCCTGCACGCATGTCCATTTCAGAAGCACTTGAAATAAACACTATGACTACCCAAAGATTTACCGTCAGTGCAAATAATGAAATCAGTAATTCAGATTCAATATCTATTTCATTTCCAATGGCAATAGCGATAAATTTTGGTGGTAAAATCAATCTATACATTACAGATTATACAATTCTTGAAGATAAGATTCTAGTACAAATCAAACCCACAATATCCGAAAAAATTCCATTAGAAAAATTTGTGAATACAAATATGTCAATTGATGTCAAAGATGGATCAAAAGTTGGATTTGTCAAAGTATTTCCAAAGGTGACAGATAGTTCAGGAAAAAATATTTCATTTAATTCTATTTCTCTTTACATTGATGGAGTTTACAAAACTAAAATATCATCAAACCAATGGTCTCAAGACATCTATTCAAAATCTGGAACTCATAATTTTGAATCAGAATTTTCTCAAACTACTAGTTCCAATAACAAAGCAATAATCTACAAAAAATCTACAGATGTAACAAGTTTTACTGTAAAATCACCGCCCCCAAAACAAACTTCATCAACAACATCTCATTCAACTGAAAATTCTGGACTATCATGTGGAGATGGAACACATGAAGAAAACAATAAGTGTGTGAGAGATGATGTTTTAGGTGGAGGATGCCTCATTGCAACTGCCACTTACGGTTCTGAATTAGCACCTCAAGTCCAACAATTACGGGAACTACGAAATAACTCATTACTTCAAACAGAATCAGGAATAGTATTCATGAGTATATTCAATGATTTCTATTATTCATTTTCACCAATAATTGCCGATTATGAGCGTGAAAACACTATTTTCAAAGAAATGGTAAAGGTATCAATCACTCCGATGATTACAAGTCTGTCAATCCTAAATTATGTTGACATGGATTCAGAAATTGAAGTAGTAAGTTATGGAATTAGTTTGATACTGTTTAACATTGGAATGTATGTTGGAATTCCCGTATTTGTAATAATGAGGTTTAGAAAATGACGAGTTCAAAATTAGACAAATGTACTGTCCCTCAATGTGAACGTTGTAAATTAAATCAACCATTCGATTTACCTGATGTAATTGTTAATGCATGTAATACTGGCGAACTAATTGTTTTTGCAGGTGCAGGAATTAGTACTGAAAGTATGGGCGTATATCCTTCAAGTTTTTATCAAAACATTAAAGATGAATTAAAAATACCTGATACAAAAAATATCAGTTTTTCAAAACTAATGACACAATATTGTAAATCTCCAAGAAGTAGAAAGGAATTACTTTTAGAAATTAAACAGCGCATTGACTATGTTAAAACATTTCCTGAATTGTATAATCTCGCAACAAAATTTCATCAGGAATTATCCACAATTCCTCATATTCATGAAATTTTTACTACTAATTGGGATGATTTTTTTGAAAGAGAATGTAATGCTGTACCTGTAGTCACTGGAGAAGACTTTGCAATTTTTCAAGATATTCCTGGTCGTCGAGTTTTCAAAATCCATGGGTCTATCTACAATTATGGTTCAATTGTTGCTACAGAACAAGATTACAAAAAATGTTACAAGAGATTGAATACAGGAATCATCGGTGCTAAATTAAAAACTCATTTGTTATCTAAGGTAATGGTTTTTGTTGGATTTTCATTTGATGATGAAGATTTTCAACAATTATACAAATTATTAAAAAAACAGGTTAAGGGAATAATTCCTAATTTGTTTGTGATAACTTTAGACAAAAATGCAGACAAGAAATTAAAATCTATGAAGATTAATGCAACTCCAATTATTACAAGTGGTTCGTTCTTTCTGCACAGGTTAAAATCTAAGTTAGTTGAAGACATGCAAATCTTCCCTGATGACCATTTTGAAGGAATACAAAAAATGTTAAATTTAGTGATGAAAGAACATGCAAAACTTTCTAAATTAAGTTTGGTTACACATCCTGATGCACTATACTCTCTTACATTTCAGGATGGATTACAACATGCATTCCAACATATTTTGAGTAATAGACATACTGGGATATATTATCCAGAGAGAATAATGAGGGTAATTGATTCTTATGATTTTATAATTAAACAAAATAGAAAAATCGGAAATTATCCTGATGTATCTTATTTTGCAGGATACCAACTTGGACAAATACTTCTCATGTTGGAAAAAAAAGACAGGAAAAATTTCCCAATGTACTATATACATGGATACAAAAATGGCCCTGAGATAAACACCTACAAAGAATTTTTAAAAATTGAAAAGGATGCTGCAAAATATCATAAATCTGCACACAAATTTGCTACAAAAATTACCTCAAAATTCAAATCTGATGATTTGGTATATCATCGAACACCCTTCTTGTAACACGTAACTGAAGTTAAATCAATTAGTTTACCTTCAAACAGATTGGTAATTTTGATGAAAGACACATACATCATACAGTGTCTATAATTTTGAATAGAAGAAATTGCCTATGATCAATCGTAATACTGACAAAAATTTTTTGGAAAAATTCGAAAAAATGAAAGAAGAGATAAAATCTGAGGATGTTCGTCAAATGATTGTTCAGACTGAAGATGATTTTCGAGATTTGATTGACTCTGTCCTTACACGAACACATGGTACTGATTGGGAAGACATTCCTCAAATTGGTTGGTCAAAATCTAAAAAAACCGATTTGGAAGGTGTTAAAAAATCCCGTATTGAAAAGTTTCCAGATAAAATACATTCTAACAGATTACTTGACTATGGATACATTAACCATTTGACTTATCTTATTGATAAAAATAAAGAACTATTCAAATCTGTTTTTTCGAATATGTCTAGAACTTTACAACTAATGGATATTTTATCAGAAAACAGAAATCTCTTAATGCATTCTGAAATCGATATTGAAGAATACCAAAAACATCTTTGTTTGGGAATTTGTGGATTATTAAATCAAAGATATGATAAATGGAAAAAAGGTTATCGTAGTAAAGCCCAAAAATGGTCTTGTGATATGAGAGTTTTCCAACAAAAATCTATACCCCAAACAGATGCTAAAAAATTAATTGATGACAGCATTCAAAAAATGGTTGAAGTAATTAAAAGTAAAACTAACGGAACTATTTCTGAAAATATTGAAAATGAAGGAAAGAATTTTGTAATTAACCATAATCATAATATCACAAAAATAATGATTGGTAGACTGAATAATACTAATTTTCCTCCACATGGAGAATACTGGAATAGAAATGTTTCAATTCATACTGATGACTTTGATTTAATTGATGAATTTTTAAGAGAAAACAATGTAACCTATTGGACATTTGGTTGGCATATTCCTGAAGGATTAGATGCCGTTGCTACAATTGATAATATAGAAAGTATCAGAAACATGAAACATTCAGGTTCTCAAAGTCTAATTGATGGTAAACTTGTTGGAAAAGGAATTAATCATTATTTTGAAAACGGTGAAAATAGAATAGTTAGAGTAGATATTATGGGTGGAGTAGGTGTTCCTACAACTATTACTTTGGTTGCAGACAAAATTTCTCCTGATGGGGGATTTACCAATGCTCATAATGTATTTTCTCCTGATGAAATCTTAACGATAATGTATGGGGAGAGAACCCCAAACCACGTTAAAAAATTGATTGATAACTCATTTTAGATATTTAATTTTTAGATAGAATGATTCCTACGTGCTCTCTAAATACCAAAATGTTGTAAAATACGCATGAAAAACACCCACAAAGTCAGATTTTTCAGGTCAACTTTAACAATAAGCAGTTAACATCAAAGTCCAATAGATTCTCCTTTTGCTATAGAATCTATGAAATCTTTTACTTTTTGTTCTATCTGATCACGAATTTCTCGTACTTGCTCA
>Ga0209992_10004191_pt1 | contig 11489 bp, 18 predicted proteins | sample 2SBtaG_2_FD_182564 | JGI IMG/M metagenome (GOLD analysis project Ga0209992, IMG submission 182564) | Deep subsurface microbial communities from Kolumbo volcano to uncover new lineages of life (NeLLi) - 2SBTROV12_ACTIVE470 metaG (SPAdes)... | ecosystem: Environmental > Aquatic > Marine >... | reverse complement strand
CCGATAGTTTTAGAAATTGATCATGCAGAATTGGGACATATTCAATTAAAAACTGAAATTCATCCCCTTGATCAACCAATTCCGCCTGTAATCTATTCTAGACCATAGATCGGGTACAAGATTCTATAAGGATATTAATTAATTGTTTATTTACCCCGAATATTATTTGATGATATGGCAATCAGTAAATCAAGGCTAATTCAGGCACAAAAACTAGCAAAAGAGTCTCCAGCCTTTAAGAATTTCATGAGAGGTCTAAGTAGTGACTCTGCAATTTCTGATTATACCAAATACAATTTTGATTTCATGGAGTTTCATAAATTGAAACCAGACTTTGATAAATTAGTAAAAAATGATGCCAAAACAATATCCAAGATGATAACAGACTTTTTAGATTCATGTGTTGAAAGAGGTGTCAAAAATGCAACTTTGAGAACATACCTTATGGGAATTGAAAGAATGTTCATCATGAATGATTGTATTTGGCATAAGGATAGAATTAGAGCTGGAATTGGTACTGATGATTCTATTCCAGGTGGAAGAGTACCAATTGAAACAAGTGAAGTTTGGGATATGCTACAACATACAAAATCACTTAGAACTAAAGCCCTTGTTCATTTTATCGCCAGTACTGGAATGAGACCAGGTGCATTAAATGATCCAATACTTCGAGTCAAACATTTAGAAGAATTGGAAACTCCTGAAGGACAAAAATGCTATACTATCAAAATCTATGATGGTTCTAAATCTGGTTATTGGGCTTTTCTTACTCCAGAAGCTACTAAGACTTTATCCAGATATCTAGAAAGCAGAAAGATAAAAGGCGAATCAATTAATGATGAATCTCCTATTTTTCATAGTCAATATAGAAAAGAGAATCAAGACTCAGCATTAAAAACAGATTTTGCCAGGGTTACAATGGCCAATTTGATTAAAGCTTCAGGAGTTAAACGAGTCAGAGTATCAAAGCATAGTTTTGATAAATCAGTAATGTACATGTTTAGAAAACGATTCAATACTATTCTCAAATTAAACAATGATGTTAATTCAAACATTGCAGAAAAACTAATGGCCCATAAGCGAGGATTAGATGGAACTTATCTTCAGCCAACTATGAAAGAATGTTTTGCTGAATTTGTTAAAGCAATTCCAGAATTAACCATTGATCCTACTGAAAGATTAAAGATATCAAACAGGAAAAAACAAAAGGAATTAGACGAATTAACCAAAGTTACCCAGGAAAAAGATGAGATTTTACTCTCATATAATGACATGAAACAAGAACTAATTGATATGAAGAAAGATTTGGAGAATGATAAGAAAGCCTTTACAGAATGGCGAAATGAAACTTTAACAGGTTAAAAATAAAAAATAGTATGCATACCTCACTACTCTATAATACAAACTAAATTTCCATTTATTCAATGAAGCTGGGCAATACAACTTTACTACAATCGAACATTAATTCCACTAGTCTACCATCTATGCCCAGCTTCGTTATTGAGGTTCTTTGATAATGGAGTTACTTGTTGGGTATAACAGAATTTTATCCAGTAACTATTCAAATTCTCATAAAGAATGTAGATTATGTAATACTATTCTAAACAAGTCAAAAATCAATAACATTCCAGCAGTTTTGAAAGGTCGAAAAGGATCTTACTGTTCTGAATGTTGGAGGGTTAGAGGTATGGGAATATCTGAAGAGAAAATTAAGTTATTTTGCGAGATGGCCAAACAATGAACACTCTACAATCAATGAGAAATAAAAGAGTAGAAATAGCAATCCCATTTCTAAAAAATGGAATTAATCCATTAAAATTAGAAAAAATATTGGGATTAAATCAAAAACAAGTACATACTTTTTTGCATTATCTTAACAGTAAAGGATATTCTGTAATTCGATTTCAAGATGTGGTTAGACTACAAAGACCAGGAGATTTTGATAAATATTGACTGATTTTGAGTATAAACCAGCATACAAAACGTATGTTGGAGAAATCCATCATTTAGATTTAGAAGCATTTACTCATTTAGTGGTTAATCAAAATAATCAAAATGTAGTTTGGGTTAATGGTGTTTTATTTGTTGGAATATCTTATGAAGAAACTCCATTTACTCAGAAAAGGAGACTAGAAGAGAATACTAAAGACTATGAAATGGTGTTTGTTTGTAATTATCCAAAGTATACAAAAATCATCAAAAACAACATTCTAAATCTAGAAGCTCCAGTACATAATTTCTCAAATAATCTATACTATGTTGATTTGATTGAATGGATTATGAATCGAGTTGATGTAAAAACCTTGGAGGTTTTAGTGTAATGGGATATGCAGACACACCTTCAAACATCTTAGATGATAAAATTACAGAGACACCAGAACAAAAGAAAAAGAGAAAGAAAATCTATGATGGAGTTTTGTACTAATGTTTGGTTTTCAAATGACATGTTCTTGCTGTGGTAAGATTAACCGTAAATATATTCAAACTGATATTGTAAATGATGTAATTGTAAAATGTGACAAGTGCAATAGAATAATCATAGAGTTTACACCAGGAGATAAAGTAAATGCCTAGCAAAAAGAATAGTGATCCTTTAGGCCTTGGAGATATGGGAATCCCTAGTTTTAGTGATGGACCAGAACAAGATTTATTTGCTGATTTGTTTCCATCTGAAAAACCACAGAAAGTAAAGAAGGGAAAACAAAAGAAAGTAAAGAAACAACCAGAGTTCAAAGAAGTAGATATCTTTTCAGATAAAAACCTGTCAATGTTTGGTGATTCATCATCTGATAGTATGGATATTTTCGGTATGATGGATTATGCTAAAGATGATATTGATATTTTCTCATCAAACCCTCAAATGTCAAACACAAAGACACCAAAAAGAAAGAAGGACAAGGTAGTTAGAGTAAGCCAAACAGGTGATGTGTCTTTTGATTTGTTTGGTAATCAAAAAGAGATGAAACAGACAGTCAAACAAGTTCAAGATGCTTCTGTATTAGCTGGTGATGCGTTTAATCAAGTAGGTAAACGAATTAGAGGTGTTGTAACTTATGGTAAACATCAAATCAATGAAAGAAGAGGAAATCCAACTATTGATAGAACTAGTTTAGATAAATCAAATTTAGATGATCCTAATTTAGACAAGCCACAAATCAAAGATACAACTTTTGATGAGTCAGGTTCGACACACGATAATAGAAGTGAAGATAGAAAGTATGTCAGAATTGTAGTTACTGGATTAGAAAGAGGAGGCAATGTGAAATATCGTAAAGTCGCACAATCACAATTAGAAGCTGACCAAATCCAGGGCCAATTTCAAGCAGAAGGATTGAGAGGGATTCAAACCAAGGTGTGATATGATATACAATTTTGATTATCTCTTGATAGTAGGGGGTGTATTGTATGGGTGAATGTTTCGTTTGTGGCCGATCAGTAAAAGATTCTGAAGATGGTCAATGTGCAAAATGCAGAGCTGGAGATAGTATCCTTTGAGCTTTGATGAAATAGGTGAAGAATTAGACCATTTTTTTAATGGAGGACCAAGACCACAAAAAAGACCTTCTGGTTTAACCAAACCTTATTTTCAAAAACAACCAAAACGAAGAATAGAAGAACAACCTATTCTACGTTTTCCACCAGTACCTCAATTATCATTACAGGATAAAGTGAGCAGAGAATTATATCAAAAAGAAATAGCACACACTGAACATAATTATTATCTTACAATTCATCTTGGAACTAAAACATACCTCAAACTTGATGATTCACTAAGGGAAAATCACAGTACCGTTAGTATAGATAACTTCAGGTAGTTTAGGTGATGTAATTAATGATGCAATTACACTTCCAACAAAACCTAAACCCACACCACCAATTAAAGCAATGATGGACCATTTCGCATTTTTCTTATTTGCTTCATCTAACTTATCATCTAAATCTGTAATTGTATTGTTTAATTCTGTAATTGATTCTTGAAGTTTTTTAATTAAATCATGGTTTAACTTTTGAAGGTCAGTCTCTTTTTTATCAATGTCCTCATTAGACTGAGAAACAAATGATTTCCAATCCTTTAAGGCCTTTTGATATTCTGCTTCACCAATTTCACTTATCTTTTGTGATTTTGAAAATGCCTCTCCTTTTAGTGTGGCCTCTTTTGGTATTTGTTCAGTCTTTTCTAATGGCTCTTCTTTAGGAGGTTCTATTGCATGTTCCATAAAATCTTCATACTGTTTTGAAAGTATGTCTGCAAGTTTGGTCCTTAATCTTGATACTGTATCATCAAGTGATTCTTTTTCTTTGTCTAATCGTTTTACTGTTTCTTTATCATTGGCTTTTTGAAATGAATAAGAGAAATCATCAAGTAATGATTTTTCACCAGATAAAGCCTTGAGTCTTTTTTGTAACTCTTCAACTTGTTCTTTGATTGTTCCTTTATCTTCTGGCTTTTTCCAAGGCATGATAATTCTAATCCTTTGATTCTAACCAGTCTGGAACTATTACAGCTCTGATTAGTTCTTGAACAGTGATCCCTCTCTTCTTGGCCATCTTTTCTAACTTGGCATATACACTATCATCAATAGATTGAAGAAACTTTTTCATTTTACCTGTCATAATCAAATCCATAATATATCTAAAGATATCCTCATATTTAATATATCTAGAGATATTATGAGATATCTTTATATTATTATATATCTACAGATATCTAACAATGCAACAAGTAACATACGAATCCAGAGTAAAACATAACGTCTTTGATGCCTTCATTCTTGGCCTCTCTGTTATGTTTGCAATGGTGATTAGCAATGTTATCAATACTGTATCTGGTATTGATGGTGTTGGTGCTATGGGAATAGTAACAACTGTAATCGTTTTTGCAGTATCTATTATTCTTGGAGTCAATAGAGAGAAAAGATTAAACAAATAATCTTATTCTTTTTCTTTTATTTTTATTTCTATACTACATTATACTATCTTAACATAACATAACATGTTTTCATTATTACAATTGTACTAAGTATGTACTTGCAGACTAGATTATTATTTTACATGACTGAAATAATGTAGGCAATTAATATTACATTAGTACAAACTGAGCATTGATTAATTTCCTGTTTAGATTTAATCATATACTTTGTAGTTGAATAGTAAACATGTCATGTCAAATAGATGAATGTACTAACGAGGCACAGCATATTAGAACAGAAACAAGACAATTAGATAATGATCTAAATGAATTGTTTTCTTTTTCATTGAATGTGTGTACGTTACATAAAGAACAAGACAAACAATGTACTAGTGGTATAGTATCTTATTGATACATACCTTCTTTTTTATTTCCCTTATACGGAAAAACCCTAGAAAAAAATTTTGTACGTCATGAATAATTAAAAGCAAAGCATGTATCTAATATCCATTAGATACACGTTTTACGCATGGTATTTTGATGTTTTTTGCATTGCACACTTGGATAATTTAACCAATTCATAACTTTAATTCATTTACAAAGCAACTTCTTGTGAACAATCCACTCATCTATAAATTAAAAAATATATTATATCACTTTGTATATGCATACCTCACTACTCTATAATACTAACAACTAGGAAGTGAAACTATGACGAATTATTTTCAGAACTTGGATGCACAGTTAGGACAATTACAATTTAGTTTCCTATCACTTTATGGTGGAGATTCACCTAATCATTATTGGCGTTCAGCTAAGATGCTATATCTATTCAATATGAGTTTGCCACCAGATGCCAGAGTCACAGATATGAAACCATTGGCAATGACAGACAAATGCTATGACTCTATGATACAAGCAGAAGCACAGGCAATGGAGTATTGTGATTTATGGAGTCCAGCTATATTTTCTAGTGCCACAATCTACAGAGACAAAATGTTAAAGGAACTCAACCAGGAATAATGCCTACTTTAGACGAACTCCACAGGCATGAGCAAGATATCATTGATGGTAAATCTAAGCATTATCAAGGCCAGATCCTATATCGAGGTCATGAGATAAGACAGCAACACAGCATAAGAAGAGTAGCAAAAACACTTCATGGATATGTTTCTCAAACTCAATTCTGTGGTTTACAATTAATCGGATCTCCAGGCTCAGGTAAGACCACACTAGCTGTAAACGTAATTACTGATTTTGTAGAAATAGCAGAAAAGAACAATGAACGCTGGAATGTAGAATGGGCTGGAGGAGAAGAATTAAGAGAACTAGGAGATTATATTGACAATTTACAAAAAGGAGGTAATCACATTATTATCTTTGATGATGTATCCCAAGCATTACAACAGATATCCACAAAAGAACAAGCCCAAGTAATGGAATCATTAACCACTACAAGACATGTAACAGGAGGCAAATTAATTATTGTCTCGTTATTCCATTACTCATATTTTCAATTGAAAGGTGCAAGATCACAAAATGCAATATCAATTTACACTTCAGTATCCCTTCCAGAATTGGGAAATATTTCTGCACAACTTGGAAACAATAAACAGGCAAAACAAAAACTGAAAAACTTTGCCAAGATATATCAAAGCTCAATGGCTAACAAAAAATACCGATTACATATTTCAAACAACCAAGAAAGAGAATTTATTACTGGAGAACCATTTAGGCCATGCTTTGTAATTAGCATAACACAAGCTCATCTAGCTTTGTTTCTAAAATTAGAAAACGGATTTGTACCAAACTTTGAAAAAAAGGGCAGAGTAGATTCCAAAATTCTAATTTCTAAAATGGTCAAAGCGTATGGTCAATATGGAAAAATGGCACTAAGAACTTTCTGCATGTTAAAAAATGAATTTTCACCAGTACCAAAAAAACAAGCTTTAGCATGGTCCTATCTTAATGATTTAAAAAATTCGTATGGTATCAATACAAAACAAGTTGCAGAATTATTAACAGAAGGTGAAGTTAAGAAAGTTTACAGACCTAGACAAGCTGAAAAGGAATTAACTAAAGAAATAATCAAAGAATCATCAAATATTCAATAAAACAATTCTTTAAATATGACATAGTGTTATAGATAAGGTATAACATGATTCAAGCAAAACCACAAACCATATCAAAAGCAGAAGAGAGTATCCTAAGCGTTCTAGCCTCAAATGGCATAGACTCTGAAGAGTCAGCCATGTCATTGAGGCAGATCGCTAAACTTGGCTTGAATATTGTCACAGTTCAAAAACACTGTTCAACATTAGCTGATTATGGTTTGTTAAATCTTAAAGAAACCAAAACAGGATTGAGTAAAACTTTCAATATCTATATTACAGAACTTGGAAAATATGCATATCTAAAATCAATAACTGATGAATCATACAAAATCAATGGTCCATTAAAAGAAGTTAAAGAAGAACTTGATAATATTTTGAAATTGTTTCCATCAATAAAACAAATTGGAAGCAAAACAATGTTTTACAATATTTTAAGAACTGTAGTTTATGGTACTGATTTTGAATTTTCATATTTGAATAATGCATGTTTCACAGGAATTGTAATTCAATTGTTTGTTGATTCTAAAATACCTGGTTCGATTAAGAAATTTGCAATAACTGAAACATTTCAAATAAGTGAACACACTTTCAAAGATGTTTTAAAATATCATAAAGACGCATTGACATTCTCATTTTATTACGAGTACTTACAGAAAATAGATAATGAAATTGTAATGGATACCATTGCTTTGAAACATGGAAACAATAAACAATTGTTTAAGGATAGATTAAAAGAGATAAAGAAAACTCGATTAGAAATAATTAAGATAATAAAAAACTCTCCCGAATTACAAAAAATCAATGCAACTATAGGAGGAAACTATAAGATTGGTTTGATTAGTTCGGAGAAAGAAAAAAATGCTTAGAGACAATAGGACTAGTATCTTTCTAAGCAAACCTGTATCTGGAGGTTACAATGGTTAGCTCATTAAGACTATTAAATAATTATAATGAAAATATCAAGGGTGCATTTTATTGCCCTTTTCATAAACGAGAAGTTGTCTTTGATGACTTGACTAAACTAAAACAGCATATTATCATGAGTCATAACCCTGGACCTAAACAAAAGAAGGCTCTACTATCCTTAATCTCATATTGTACTATGGGCTTCATGATAGGCTTAGTGAGGTGTAAACCATGATGGAATCATGTCCAAGGTGTAATCCAATAATGGATAATGCCCACATGTTATGCACCTGGGTATTAGGATCTAAGGTGTTTGCCTGTGATGGTAGTGATGCAATGATTGATGATTCATTCCTTATGTTATTCCCTAAACTAAAACCTAGAAACGGATCAGCAGTAGTTATACTATTTCGTTCTGAGTTATGTTCACACTTTTGGTTTTCAATAACTGAATTTCATAAAGGTACAACATCAAGAATCTATGTTGAATTAACAATAGATGAAACTATCAAGTGTGGATTAAGCAGACGTTTTGAAATAAGGGAGATGTGGAGAGAATGACACCAAATGAAGGAGCTGATTATTGGAGATATCAAGTTGGTGTCAATGTAATCCCTGCAAACTCTAAAGATAAGATTCCTTTAGTTGAATGGAAGAAAGATACAAGAGGTAATTGGCAAATTAATCCAATACCTAAATCACTTCATGATGAATGGAAGAATGATAATAAATTCTCTCAAGGTATGGCTGTAATATGTGGTAAAGTATTTCATAATAAAGAAAAAGATGGATTATATCTAAATGGAATTGACTGTGATAACAAACTTGGATTAGATAAGATGTGTCCAAGTGGTATAGATAAGATTGCACAGATTACAATTGTGGAACAACATGCAAACAAAAACAAATGTCATATCTATTTTTACACTAAACAACCAATTGAATCAAAGCCTGGAAATAATGATAAGGATGAATTAGGTAAACCATTACCACAAATTGAGATAAAGTCTGGAGGTAGATTCCTTTTGTACTGTTCACCATCTATTCATAAAGATGGTAGTAGAATAGAGATACTTGGAAACCGTATATCTAAACAAGTCGATAAGGAATCACTAGAATATAGAATTAATGATGTATGTGATGAGTATTCTATTCCATATCTAAGTAAACAAACCATGAATCAATCTCAGGCCAGTGATATTATTGAGAAGATAGCTAAAGGTGAATATCAAAAGACTCCTGGAAGTGATAGACAAAAAGACCTGATTTCGTACCTAACATCAAAGAAAGTAAAAAACCCCGAGCTTGATGAAGATGATTTATTCATTATGGGTAAGCGATTCTCACAAAAACACTTTACAGAACAATATGATGATGACACTTTGAGACAAAAGGTGCATGCTTCATTAGGTTATGGAGAGCAAAACATCATTGAAAATCATACTACAGTAAACATTGAAGAGAGTTTAGAGGATACACCAAAGAGTAAGGAAGTAGATGTTTATGATATTGCAGAGCAATTAATGAAACAATATTCTTTTCTAACTATGGAAGGCTCAAAGAATAAGGAGATTATTGTTTTTGTTGATGGTGTCTTTAAGCAATTTGGTGAGGATGTTATCTCTAAGAGAAGTAGAAGATTATCTAAAGGTGTTAGAAATTCCCATATCGCAGAGATTAAAGGAATAATCAAAGATGAAACTGGTTATCATTCCAGGAATATCTTTGATAAGAAATCATACATGATAACTTTGAAGAATAAAACAGTTAATCTAAAGACTGGTGATATTATGGACCATTCACCAGAGTTACTTAGTAGGGTAAAAGTACCAGTGTATTATGATGAAACAGCTACATGTCCACGCTTTGACAAGTTCTTGAATGCTTCATTGGATGGTGATGAAAGAAAGATTAGAACCATTTTAGAAATGATGGCCTTATGTTTTATCAAAGATAATAGTTTACTTGAAAAAGGATTCATGCACACTGGAAAAGGATCTAATGGAAAGTCTGTATTGTTTGGAATACTAACAGCAATGCTAGGATTAGAAAACATATCTGCCAAAACCATTCATGATTTTGAACATGATACTCATTCAGCTTCTAGTTTAGAGGGAGTATTGGCCAATATTTGTGCAGATGTAGGAAAGAAAGGACTGTATGAAACTGAATTGTTAAAGAAAATCATATCTGGTGATCCAATTGATAGTAATAGAAAGTTCTTTGATAGTTATCCATTTTTACCATATTCCACCTTGATATTTTCAGCAAATGAAGTACCAACAGTCGAAGATGAATCAGATGCTTTTGCTAGACGTTTTGAATTAATAGAATGGACTAAATCATTCTATGGTAAAGATAGAGATCATACTGTAAAGAACATCAAAAATACTCCTTCTGAATTATCAGGTATTTTCAATAAATTAATCCCAATTACTAAAGAATTACTCCAAAAACAGTGCCTAAAGTTTGAAAGTACTGTAGAGGATGCAAAGATTCAATGGTTAATGAAGTCAGATTCTACTCAAAGATTCCTTGATGAAAAATGCTTCATTAATTCAGATGAATATTGTCCTGTTCCTGTAATTTTTGGAAATTATAATAAATTCTGTCAAAATAATGGTATGACTCCATTAGATAATAGGAAATTCAATGATAAATTAGAGAAAATAGGATTAATTAGAAAACCAAAGAAGGTTGAAGGTGTAGTCCTTAAAGTATGGGCTGGTATCAATTTGAGAAGCCAATTAACCAAAGGTAATTCAACTTTAGCGTAATTGGTAACCGAAGTAACCAAAGTAACCACTTTTTCAAAAGTTTATAATATTTTTTAATTATTATTTAATTTTAAAAATATTCCGTAGTTTCAAATAAGTGGTTACATCGGTTACCGTGGTTACCTTTTGATAAAATAGAAGTGTCGAAATCATAAATACTATGTTTGTTTAATCTAAATGTCTTAAATGACTGCACTCATCTGAGGATAACTGATAAGGTCACCGTAGATGAGATTTTTTAGCATTGAAAACCGAAATTAGGCGTTATATCTGGTAAGTTAATAATATTATACAAGATTCTATCTAATCCAAATTATCCACAAAAAAGGTTCAAGCTTCTACGGATTCAAAACTATCACTAAACCAGTTCAAATCTCTAAAGACTTGAACCTAGAAATACAGTTGAAAATTCTTTAGGTTGAAAGAAAAAATGACTACAGTTGACAAAGCAGCAATTTTTTGGTCTATTGGAATTGTTGCAATTGCAGTAGCAATCTCAATTTATAATCCAAGTTTACAGCAAGTCTCTGATGAAATAGTTGTAAATTCTCCTGTCCTAAAAAATGATATTTTTTTCACTTTACAAGGAGATGATTCAGTGGGGCGTATTAATGGTGAAACATTTGATGCTGGACCCAAAATGACGTACATTAGTGCATCATCTGATGGAGAGTTAATTTTAGCAACAAGTAGTGCAAGTGATACTGTTTTTGCTTTTGATAATGATGGAAACAACTTGGCATCAATTAAAGTCGGTAAAACTCCAAAAGGTGTAAAGATTCA
>Ga0209992_10004189_pt1 | contig 11503 bp, 9 predicted proteins | sample 2SBtaG_2_FD_182564 | JGI IMG/M metagenome (GOLD analysis project Ga0209992, IMG submission 182564) | Deep subsurface microbial communities from Kolumbo volcano to uncover new lineages of life (NeLLi) - 2SBTROV12_ACTIVE470 metaG (SPAdes)... | ecosystem: Environmental > Aquatic > Marine > Volcanic... | reverse complement strand
CAATGCGATTTCAGCTATATTGAGCAGCAAGAGATGCTTGGCCTTGGTCATGCCATTTATACGGGCAAGCCACTGATTGGTGACGAGCCATTTGCGGTTATCTTGCCGGATGACCTATGTACAAGTGATGGTGATTCGGTGCTTAAGCAAATGACAAAGCTTTATGAAGAGCACCCAGAGTGTTGTATTGTTGCTATTGAAGAGGTACCAATGACGCAGGTGGATAAATATGGCGTGATTGATGGCGAATTGTTAGAGGGCTCAGATAATGCTTACAGGGTTAACTCTATGGTTGAAAAACCATCCCCAGCAGAAGCGCCAACCAACCTCGCTATAATTGGTAGATACATCTTAACGCCAGAGATTTTTGATGCGCTTGAAAACACTCAACCAGATAAAAATGGCGAAATTCAAATTACGGATGCACTGATGACATTAGCCAAACAAGGCAAGGTAATTGCCTACAAGTTTGAAGGCACAAGATACGACTGTGGCAGTGTTAAAGGTTTTGTTACAGCCACCAATTATTTTGCTCGATCCCAGGGGTTGGTATCATAATGAATAAGCAACATATGAAAGAGGTGTTATGTATTCTAGGAGATCGTAAGAGTAGGTTACCTTGGCTAATAACAATATTCTTATTTTCATCAGTATTAGACCTTTTAGGAATTGGCCTTATAGCCCCATATATTAGTTTAATTATTGATCCAGAGAGCTTTATTCAAAGTGAGTATTTTGAAACGTTAGCTATAATTGGATTCCCTTATCAAGCAGATAAACTTATATTAACATTTAGTGTTTTATTGGTCGCGATATTTTCTTTGAAAGTCTTAAGCTATCTGTATATTAATAAGGCTATTTTTAGTTTTTGTTTTAAACTGGAGTCAGGGATTCGATTTCAATTGATGCATAGATACCAGAACATGAAATATCAAGAGTATATTCAAAGAAATAGCTCTGAGTATAACTATAACATTATGCAGCTTTCGACACAATTTTCTTTAAAATATTTACAATCTATCTTGAGGTTGGCTAGTGAATTTATAGTTTTTATAGTAATCTTATTTTTATTAGCGTGGAATAATATTTATGCACTGAGTTTGTTAGTTGTATTATTGTTTGTAATAATTTTTATTTATGATTATATTTTTAAAGTTAAAGTTCAAGAATATGGGGCGACCTCTAATAAAATTTCTACTAGGATGATTCAAATTGTTAATGAAGGTATTGGAGGTTTAAAAGAGATAAGAATTCTTGGAAGAGAGGAATATTTTCTCAATATATTGAGGAATAGAGCGGAAACGTATGAAGAAATCAATGTCAAGGCAAGCATGGTATCTGTAATGCCACGTTACTTTTTAGAATTTGGTTTAATTTTATTTATAGTTTTATTGGTATATGGTTCACTAGTTTTTGAGTATGGCACTGCCTCATTGTTGCCCTTGTTAGGTATGTTTGGTGTTGCGGCTATGCGTTTAGTTCCATCTACGAATCAAATTATGAGTAGCCTTATACAAATTCGAAATAATTTCAATACTGTTTCGATACTTTATGAGGACCTGAAAGACTATAAATTATTTAATAAAAAAAATTATGACTTAGTTGTTTTTAAATCACTTTATTTAAAACAAATTGTGTTTACATATTTTGGGGCTGACAAGCCTGCACTCAATAATATTACTATAAAAATCAAAGCTGGAAATTCTATAGGTTTAATTGGTAAATCAGGATCAGGAAAAACAACTACAATTGATTTGTTATTAGGTCTATTAAAACCTGATAGTGGCAAGATATTTTATAACGACTCATTAATAGAAGATTTATCGTATTGGCAATCTAAAGTAGCCTACATACCACAGAATATTTTTTTATTAGACGATACGCTTGAAAAAAATATAGCAATAAATTCAAAATATAACATAGACAAGGCAAAAATAGAAAAAGCCATTATTCAAGCAAGATTAGTTGATTTAGTTCAAGACTTGCCTATGGGCATTGGTACAATTATCGGAGATCAGGGAATTAGACTTTCTGGAGGCCAGAGACAACGTGTAGCCCTTGCGCGTGCTTTTTATTATGATCGTGAAATTCTTATAATGGATGAAGCAACCAGTGCACTTGATAATGAGACAGAATCTGAAATTGTTGAGGAGATAAAACAATTAAAAGGAATTAAAACAGTCATTGTAATTGCGCACCGATTAACAACACTCAAATATTGTGATTGTATATATCGTCTAGATAATGGGAAAATTGTTGAATATGGTAGCTATAATTCAATTATGAATAAATATAATGCATAGAAATATCAAAATTTTAGATTGTACATTGCGTGATGGCGGGTATGTTAATAATTGGGGTTTCTCAAAGTTTCAAATCTCTAAAATTACCGACTCCTTAGAAAAATCCAATATAGATATTATTGAATTAGGTTATTTGCATGATAAGAAGGGAGGTAAAGAAAATTCAACGCTATTTGATTCAATTTCTGCGGTTGACAATATTTTAAGTGACGTATCTAGTAATTTTATAAAGGTGGTAATGGTTGATTTATTTGCTTTCGATATAGGTAAATTACCCCCAAAAAACGATACAGAAATAGACGGCATTAGGCTGGCTTTTCATAAAAAAGATGTGGAAGATGCCTTGTTATCAGCTGAAAAAATAATTGATTTAGGGTATCAGTTATTTTTTCAGCCAATGGTCACTAAAATGTATACAGATGACGAATTTCTGTCTTTAATAGAAAAAGCCAATCAATTGAGTGTTTATGCGTTCTATGTTGTAGATAGTTTTGGCTCAATGTCGCTTACTGAGTTTAAGTGTTATATTGGTTTAGCAGACTCTCATTTAAATACTGGCGTTCAGTTAGGGTATCACTCACACAACAATATGCAGTTGGCATTCTCTAATGCAATTGATTTGTGTAATAGTCAGCTTGATAGAGGGGTGATTGTTGATAGTAGTATTTACGGTATGGGAAGAGGTGCCGGTAATTTGAACACCGAATTGATTGCTAATTACCTAAATAACCAGTATGGTAAAAAGTACAGTGTTATCCCATTGCTAGAAGTTATTGATGAGATTTTAGTTTCTTATTTTAAGAAACAGTCTTGGGGCTTTTCTCCAGCGCAATATTTATCGGCATCACTTGATTGTCATCCTAATTACGCCTCATATTTGGTAGATAAAAAAACTAATCATATTACTGATATTAGAGAAGTATTGAAAAAAATTCCTTTAAATAAAAGAACTTCATTTAATGAGCAGATAATCGAGAACTTATATCAGCAGTTTTTACTAACCAACAAGTCAAAGGCTCAAGGAAAATTAAATATTCCTGATAATAAAAAAATATTATTAATCGCTTCTGGCGGATCTGTTAATGATAATTTAGATTTAGTAAAACAAAAGGCGGATGACGATGATTATTTTGTTATTGCCTTAAACCATATTCCAGAATTTGATTGCGACTACTATTTCTTTTCAAATCAACAAAGATTTGATGAGTTTAATGAACAGTTACCGGCAGAAAAACAGGTTATTACTACTAACATTAAGCATAATAAAAAAATTGATATCGTTATTGAATTAAAAGACATTGTTTATGTTGAGAATGATTTTATTACCAATGTTGCTATATTGATGATTAACTATCTCATATTGCAAGGTTCCAATCAAGTTGAAATAGCTGGTCTAGACGGTTATCAAGTAGGAAAGGCTAACTATGCCTATGATGAAACTAATGTGATTGTTCATGAAGACTTATTTTTTGAGTTAAATCATATAATTAACAATTCATTGCAAGCGTTAGGCTTATTGATCAAAATTAAACTCATTACACCCTCTATTTATGCACAGGATGTACCTTTAAAAATTATAGGGGTTATCCCTGCAAGGTATAACTCTAGTCGCTTTCAAGGCAAGCCGCTTTGCTTGATTAATGGAATTCCAATGATTAAAAGAACTTATGAACAGGTTAAAGGATTAAAGTTACTAGACAAGTTGGTAGTTGCTACTGACAGTGTAAAAATTCAAAATTATTGCAAACAAGAAGATATTCCTGTTGTTATGACAAGTGAAAAGCATCATACAGGGACGGATAGGTTGGTTGAAGTGGCACAAATGGAGGATTTCGATTTATATATTAACATTCAAGGGGATGAGCCTGTAATTGACTATAAATCAATAGATCAAATTGTATGTGAGTATAAGATCAATAGAGATGCTTACGATGTGTATAACTTGTACAAAAGAATTGATGACATAGAAGAACTTGAAAGTAGTAGCATAATCAAGATAGTTGTTAACAAAGATGATGAACTAATTTATATGTCAAGGCACCCCATACCATTTAATAAATCTAAAGACCAAGCAGAATATAACAAACAAGTCTGTGTTTATGGCTTTACTAAAAAGGCGTTAAATATCTTCTCTAATAGAGATAAAACGCATAATGAACGATTCGAGGATATTGAATTACTCAGGTTTTTGGACTTAGGATGTAAAGTCAAAATGGCAGAAACTAAAGTAGACTCTATTGCTGTTGATACCCCCGAAGATGTTAAGAAAGTTGAAGACTTTTTAAATAGAAACAATTTGCCGTAGTGGTAAAAAATATTTTATTTGATTTTGATGGTGTTATCTTAGATAGCATGCCTATTCGAGATTATGGGTTTAAAAAGATATTTGAATACTTTGATGATGCTTTAGTTAGTCAACTATTGAACTATCATAATGAAAATGGCGGACTATCTCGTTATGTAAAAATTAAATATTTTTACAATGAAATTCTTGATAAGGAAATCTTAGAGGAAGAAATTGACGACTATGCCTCTAATTTCTCAAAGATTATGAAAAAGGAATTAGTAAATAAGAAGTACTTAATTGTCGATACATTAGAGTTTATTAAAAATAATTTTAAAAAATATAATTTACATATTGTTTCGGGCTCTGATGAGAGAGAGCTACAATATCTATGTAAAAAATTAGAAATAGATAAGTATTTTCAATCAATTAATGGCTCTCCAACAGAGAAAAATAAATTGGTTGAAAGTGTATTGTTAGATAATGAATTTCTTATAGAAGAAACAATTTTAATTGGCGACAGTATTAACGATTATGTGGCGGCAGAGGTAAATGGTATTGGTTTTTATGGATTTAACAACACTAGTTTGATTAATATATCAGAACAATATTTAGAGAATTACAAGGAGTTTGTATGAATTATTTGGTTACTGGTGCAGCGGGCTTTATAGGATCAGGTATAGCACAAAAATTGTTAGATTCTGGCCATCAGGTTACTACTATTGACAATTTATCTACAGGCTACCAATCCAATATTCCAAAACAGTGTGTTTTTGTCAAGGGAGATGTTAACGATAGTAGTGTTCAGAAATTAAGTAGCGAAAAATTTGACGCCATTTTGCATATAGCAGGCCAATCATCAGGTGAAGTTAGTTTTGAAAATCCAATTTATGATATTGAAAGTAATGTAATTTCTACACTTTGTCTTTTAGAATATGCAGTTAAAACTAGTTGTAAGCATTTTATCTATGCTAGCACAATGTCTGTTTATGGTGAACAGGACAATAAAGAGCAGTTTAGTGAAGTCGATGTGGCAAGGCCAAAATCATTCTACGCTGTTGGTAAGTTAGCCAGTGAACATTATTTGAGAATATATCAAGAGCAGCATGATATTAAATATACAGCATTACGCTATTTTAATGTTTATGGTGAAGGACAGAATCTCGCAAATCTAAAACAAGGGATGATTAGTATTTATTTAAAGCAATTTATTGACGATACCTTTAAAGAAGTCCAAGTAAAGGGCTCTATTGAACGTTTTCGTGATTTTTCGCATATTAATGATATTGTGGAAGTGAGTATTGAGGCAATTAATAATAAAGGTTTTTACAATCAAATTGTTAATATTGGCACGGGTAAAAAAACCAAAATCAAAGAGATATTAAAATTAATGAAAGACTATTTAAAATCAGATAAAGAAATTATTGTATCAGAGGGGACAAAAGGAGATCAATTTGGTATATATGCTGATGTTAGTAAATTAAACTCACTTTATCCTAAAAACTTCATAAATTTTGACGAAGGATTGAAAAAAACGGTAAGAGGGATAGCTGATAATGAAATGTAGAATATGTAATGATAGCGGCAAGTCTCAAACTATTCGGGCAGACCGTGTGTTTGGTGGCCAAGATGAACATAATTTTTGGCAGTGTTCTGAATGTGATGCGATTTATTTATATCCTCTATTAACAAAAATAGAGGAAAAGTATTTTTATAAACAAGAGTTTGAAAAATATATGTCAACACGTGTTGGTGATCATAGGGATTGGTCAAATGCAGAATTACATATTAAAACTAATCAAGACCAAGTGAAACGTCGATGGAAATTTTTAGAAAGGCATATTTCTAAAAATATAGATGTTTTAGAAATTGGCTGTTCATCGGGCTTCATGTTGGATAGATTCAAATCTAGCGGTTGCAATGTAGTAGGGGTAGAACCGTCAGGAGAATTTTTAGAATTCATAAAGAGCAAAGGGTATGTGGCTTATGAAACATTAGGGGAAGTTAAGAAAAAATTTGATTTGATTTGCCATTTTTTTGTTTTTGAGCATATTGCAGACCCATTTGATTTTTTAGAAAAACAAATGGCAATATTGAATGAAGGTGGCGTGATTATTGCCGAGATTCCATCTGCTACCGACCCATTAACCTCTATCTATAATATTGATGCTTTTGAGAGATTCTATTGGTCTATTGCGCATCATTATTATTACACACCAAAATCACTAAAGTATGTGCTTGATAAGATGGATTTGAATTATGAGTTAATTCCTGAGCAAAGATATGATTTATCTAACCACATTACATGGATGACAGATGGAAAGCCTGGAGGACAGTCTAGATTTGATAATATTTTTAGCAGCGAGTTAACTAAAAAATACAAACAAGATTTGAAAGATAATTGGTTGTGTGACACTATTTTTCTTAAGATATATAAGTAAACATGGTTTTTTTTGCAATTAAAAAACAAACGAAAAAACTTTAATTTTTTTATTTATGAAAAATTTAAAAACTATATATTTTGTTTGCTCACCTAGCTTAGGAATTTTGGATAATTGGCTTCCGGTTATACATAAATTGAGAATTAAATATCCAAATTCAGAACTGGTTTGTATTATCACAAAGCCTGGAACGGCCGAAGTAATAGATTTGAATAATATCTTGATTAAAATTGCTGACGATTTGTTTGATTTGATAGTTTACAAATCAAATGCAGAGCAATGGTTTGAGTGTATTTCTTTTAGCGCTGCAAAGGAACAAAATACACCATCATCTCTAAGAAGATTTATATTTTTATTTAAAAAAGCTTTTTTAAGATACCGGTTGTTATCTTCATTATTGTGTGTTGTTAGATTGATATATGGGCTTTTAGATTTTTTTTCGCCCAAGAAAAAGATTAAACTAAATAAGTTTGAACTCCAAGATAGTGTTGTACTATATGATATTTATGAGGAGACTAAAGAATACAATAGAGAATTATTGAAATACTTTATAGGCGTGACTAAATTTTCTATTAGTCATGGTGCTCATATAGAGCAACAGGCAATAGAGCACAATCGTATTACTAACTTGAGTAGGGGCTCTGATGAAGTAAATGTTTTTTTGTTCTCTAAAGACGAAAAGGAATTTTATAAAAATACATACTCCCTTCAAGATTCTGATATTTTTATTGTTGGAGTGCCAAGGCACAATCAGGAGTGGGCTTCGTACTTATACTCTATGTCTAATGATAATGATAAAGAATGGAATCAATACATATTTTTTATTTCTCGAACCGTGTCTGAGTATTTACCGTTAGATAGGAAGATACAAGCAATTCAAGACATAAGAAAACTAGCATTTGAGAATCTTGATTTAAAGATTATAATTAAACTCCATCCTAAAGAACACTCAAGTGAGTTATATGAAAAAATTCTTGGCAAAGACAATTATGGCATTAAATGGAAATTTTCAAGCGCTCATCCATTTTTATTAGGAAAACGTTGCGCCTTCGCAATTACCTTGTTTTCTGGAGTATCAGTTGATATGGCGGCACTGAATGTTCCAACTATAGAATGTCTTAATCTTCATGGATTGAAAAAGTTTGATAATAAAGACTCATTGAAAGACGAAAATGGTGTTTCTGTACTAGAATACCGTCATATGAAGATAGTTCTGGGGTCAAGTAACTATGAGCAACTAAAAAGACAAGCTAATTACATTATGAGTAATCGTTCTGTAGTTATAAATAAATTTTATAAGAGATATTGCGAGTTATATACAAAACCGGATAAATCTATCTCCTTGATCGTTGATCAAATTACCAAGGATAGAAATCACTAAATATTTTTTTTAAAAAAATAATGTTGAAAATGAGATAAAATTGGTTCGACTAAAACAAAGTAAGTAAATTCTACAATTAGAGAATTTAAAAAATACAGGGAAATAAATGTTAACTAATTCTTCAATTTTAATTACTGGTGGAACAGGATCTTTTGGTCACACTTTTATACCAATGACTTTGAAAAAATATAATCCTAAAAGATTGGTTGTATTTTCTCGTGACGAAATGAAACAGTGGGAAATGGCTAAGCTATTTAAAGATGACCCAAGAGTTAGATTTTTGATTGGCGATGTGCGTGATAAAGATAGATTGTATCGTGCATTAGATGGCATTGATTATGTTGTGCATGCCGCAGCCACTAAGATTGTACCTACTGCAGAATACGATCCATTTGAGTGTGTAAAAACCAATGTCTTTGGCGCAATGAATCTGATTGATGCTTGCATAGATAAAGGCGTTAAGCGTATTGTTGCATTATCTACTGATAAAGCTAGTAGCCCTGCTAACCTTTATGGCGCCACTAAATTAACTTCTGATAGATTGTTTGTCTCTGGAAATTCTTATAGTGGTAGTCATGAAGCAAGATTCTCAGTAGTAAGATACGGTAATGTGATGGGCTCTCGTGGCTCTGTTATCCCATTCTTTATGTCGATTGCAGAGGATGGGGTGCTGCCAATCACAGATAACCGTATGACTCGCTTTATGATTTCTTTGGAAGAGGGTGTTGAGTTAGTATGGCACGCTTTTGAAGATATGGAAGGGGGTGAAATATATGTTAAGAAAATCCCTTCTATGAAGATTACTGATGTGGCATTGGCAGTTGACGAGAGTGTCAAGCAAGAAGAAATTGGTATTCGTCCAGGTGAGAAGCTACACGAGCAAATGATTGGGCCAGAAGATGCGATTTATACTTATGAATATCCAGAATATTTTAAGATATTGCCCTCTATTAATAAATGGAGTGACGATCCAAAAAGAATTGGAGATGGCATTAAAGTTAATCCAAATTTTGTATATAGCTCTGACAATAACGCAGAATGGATGGAAATTTCAGAACTCCAAGATTGGATTGAAAAAAATCGTAATAAAATAGGTAATATTTAGGAGTGATACCGTACGGCGAACAGGATATTAATCAAGCTGACATTGATTCAGTTATTAATGTTTTGCAATCGAATTTTCTAACCCAAGGCCCACAAGTTCCTTTATTTGAAAAAACAGTTGCTGGTTATTGTGGTGTAGAATTTGGCGTGGCTGTGAATAGTGCAACATCAGCCTTACACATTGCCTGTCTTGCGTTAGGTCTTGGAAAAGGTGATTATTTATGGACAAGTCCAAACTCTTTTGTCGCTTCTGCTAACTGTGGCTTGTATTGTGGCGCAAAGGTTGATTTTGTTGATATTGATCAGAAAACGTACAATCTGTCAGCTGTGGAATTAGAGCAAAAATTAATTCAAGCAAAGAAGGAAAACAGACTTCCAAAGATTGTAATACCTATTCATTTCGCTGGACAATCTTGCGATATGAAGAAAATTTATTCACTTGGCCAAGAGTATGGATTTAAGATTATTGAAGACGCCTCTCATGCGATTGGCGGTAAGTATCTAGATCAACCAATTGGTGGCTGTCAATATTCTGATATTACAGTATTTAGCTTTCACCCGGTCAAAATAATCACTACAGGCGAAGGGGGTGTGACAACAACAAATGATAGAGAGCTTTCAGAGCGTATGCGACTATTCCGTAGCCATGGGGTAACCCGTAATCCTGAGTTAATGGCTAAAGAGCCAGAAGGTAGTTGGTACTACCAGCAAGTTGATTTAGGGTTTAATTACCGCATGACTGAACTGCAGGCTGCATTAGGAGTAAGTCAAATGAAAAGGCTTGATGAGTTTGTTACCAAACGTCATAAGCTACAAGAGAGATATGATTTATTGTTAGAGGATTTGCCAATAACTAAACCTTATCAAGATAAGGATAGTTATTCTGCATTGCATTTATATCCTATTAAAATCCAAACAGGTAAAGTAAAAAGCACAAGGAAAGAAATTTTTGCAGCATTACGAAAAAATAATATCGGTGTAAACGTCCATTATATTCCCATACACACTCAGCCTTATTATGAGAATATGGGGTTTAGAAAAGGCGACTACCCTAATGCTGAACACTATTATGAAAGCATAATTAGCATCCCAATATTTCAAGGGCTGACTATTGAAATGCAAGATGAAGTGGTAAATATTTTAAAAAAGGTTATAGTATGAGGCTGTGTGTGATTCCAGCACGTGGAGGAAGTAAACGTATTCCTCGTAAAAATATCAAAAGTTTTTGCGGTCAATCGATGATTGGTTATTCTATCAAAGCTGCAATTGCATCAGGATGTTTTGATAAGGTTATTGTGTCAACAGATGATCAAGAAATAGCTGAAGTTTCTAAATCATTTGGAGCAGAGGTGCCATTTATTCGGCCTAATGAATTAGCAAATGATTACACTGCTACCATTCCTGTTATCAAGCATGCGATAGAATGGTTTGACGATCAAGGGCAGTCACCATCTGAAGTGTGCTGCCTTTATGCTACGGCTCCATTTATTCAAGCAGATTCCATTAGAAAGGCTTATAACAAAATGAAGCAAGAGAAAGCAGATTATTGTTTTACAGTAACTAGTTTCGAATTTCCAGTTCAAAGAGCAATTGAGATTACAGTAGAAAATCGAATTGATATGTTTTATCCTGAACACTTTGAAACGCGATCACAAGATCTGGACGAGTCCTATCATGATGCGGGTCAATTTTATTGGGGTAAAGCAGAAGCTTTTAAACAGCAAAAACCACTCTTTTCAAAGAGCGCTACGCCGTATATTTTGCCACGACATTTGGTTCAAGATATTGATACTACGGAGGACTGGATAAGGGCAGAGGCTATGCACAGAGTTTTACAAGAAACAGGGCTGTTGTCATGAGAGTTATTTTTCGCGTTGATGCTTCTTTACAGATGGGTACAGGTCATGTAATGCGCTGCCTAACCTTAGCCCAAGCCCTAAAAGAAAATGGAAAAAATGTTGAATTTATTTGCCGAAAACACGAAGGCAGC
>Ga0209992_10004187_pt1 | contig 11506 bp, 13 predicted proteins | sample 2SBtaG_2_FD_182564 | JGI IMG/M metagenome (GOLD analysis project Ga0209992, IMG submission 182564) | Deep subsurface microbial communities from Kolumbo volcano to uncover new lineages of life (NeLLi) - 2SBTROV12_ACTIVE470 metaG (SPAdes)... | ecosystem: Environmental > Aquatic > Marine >... | reverse complement strand
CAACCATAGTAGGTCCCATCAAAAGAATTCCACCTAAAATTACAACTAGTACTCCAATTGCGGCACCTACAAAGATTTTAGAATTCATTATTTTAGCAATCTCTCTTGATATCTTAAATGTTGAGATAGTTATTATACCATCGGAAGCAAAAAAAAATATGCAATATTTTCAAGCAGTACAAAAAGGAAAACAAATAGCAAATAAATCTCAAATGAAGATGTTTGATATTGCAGGATTTGCAATGCTGACATTAACTACCAAAAAAGTAGATGGTAATTTCCTACCAGTAGGGGAAGAAGAATTTACTGCAGTAATTAATTCTCCAGAAGGGTATGTTGCAATAATTACAGATAAAGATGGATTTACAAAAACTCAATCAAAAGCAATGCCAAAAGAAGAGGCAATATCAATTTTCAAGAAACTCAGAGAGGCAGGAATGGATGAATATCCAGAAAAAGAGATTCAAATTTGGTCTGAATCAAGACCAACAATTCAAAATGAATAATTAAAAATAATTACTTGGGAAGAATAATTTCAGTACCTACATTGCCACCTTTAATGGCCTTTTCAATATTTTTTGTAGTAGATTTTAGAATTCTAGTCTTAATTTTTGAGCGTTCGATGATTTTTAGAGCAACAATATCCATCAAATCATATCCTCCAGCAACTGAATCCTCATGAACTAGCATATTTTTTAAATTTTTTAACTCAATTCGTTTGAATTTTTTTGCTTTTTTGAATTTGTTTGGATCCATATCATAAACACCATCAACATCAGTGGCGTTGAGGAATTGTTCAGCTTTTACTTTTTCTGCAATTAATGCTGCAGTTCCATTTGTACTTTGGCCCGGATGTAAACCACCTGCAACAACAATTAAACCGTCATCTACTGCATGTTTGATTTCTTGTAATGTTGTTGGAGGATGAGAATATGCTTTGTGTTGCAGGGCATAAATCAATAATTTTGCATTTAATCTAGAGATTTCAATTCCAAGTTCATCAAGGGTTGATTCATCAGCACCTGATGATCTAGCATGGGAAATGTAATGTCTTGCAATGTTTCCCCCACCAGCAATAACAATTGGTTGGCAAATTTTACTGATTTTTACTAGAAATGTAGCATAGTCTTTTAGTGCCTTTACATTATCCATAGCAAAAACTTTGCCTGATAATTTTATTACAATTCTTTTTTTCATTTTAGATCACCTAGGATAGATTTTGCGGCAATTTCAACTTTTTTCCTGTTTTTTTGATGTGTATAGATTCGGAGTATATTCATGAATCCAGAAATGGCTGAAACCACAGGTATTTGAGAAATTGGCATCTCTTTTGCCGTAGATTTTCCGTTTTCATTTGTAATTAGAATAATTGATGTTGACTCATTTTTGGATGGTGCTAGAGGTATTGATGGGGTAACAGAACTATCAACAAAAATTTCATTCTCATCAATTTTTGATTTTTTTGAAATTGATGTTCGAAGTTCGTCAGTTCGTGTTTTTTTCAAATTTGTTTTACCTGTCAAAATTCTCTCAAATACACATTTTAGTAATTTTCTATTTTGATAATCTTGTGCCAATTGCCTAGCACGTTTTAGTTTTGATGATTTTGATGAAATTAATGTAGATAAAACGTATTCATCTGTAAGATTGACAAATTCATTTACGTTAAAATTAGTAAAACCAAATTCATCATCAGATAATCTTAATGCCTCAAGTAACATTACTTCAGCTGATCTAACTGTTTTATGAAAATATACAGCTTTGAACATTTGATATCTTGAATGCATCATTGATTCAAAAGAATACAATGCTGAGCGTTCCAGAGCTAATTTTTTCTTATGTACATCAAGGGATTGTGTAATTCTTTTATGATCTATTTTTGCATGTTCTGCACCTGTAAAATAACCATCTCGAAGTAAATAATCCATCATATCTGCACTTAATGCACCTGAAACAATTTCATTCATGTATTGAAATTTAGAATCTCCAAAAGCAACTTTGGTGATTAATTTCTTATCATATCCATTTTGGGATAAACTATCACCAATATCAGATTTTAAAATAATTTCTTTACCGAAATCTTCATGTGAAATTTTTTTTTCTTGAATTATTTCCTCAAAAAGATGAGAAAATGGACCATGTCCTATATCATGTAAAAGACCTGATAATCTAAGGGTTTCAATATCATCAGATTTCAAAATTCCTTTTTCATGTAGAGCATGTCCTGCCAGACTAGCAATGTGCATTACACCCAAAGAATGCTCAAATCTTGTATGCTGTGCAGCAGGATATGTCAGATGTGCCCCTGATAATTGTCTAATTCTTCTTAATCTCTGAAAAATAGGATTATCAATAATTGATAATTCATGGTCATAAACACGAATGAAATCATGAATTGGATCAATAATGTCTAAATGATTTTTTTTCATATTCCTATTTTCTTTGAAAATAATTTTAAAATTTCTTCATGAACTTCTTGTTTTGTTTTTGTTGCATCAATTATCTTCCAATGTTTTTTCTTGGCAACTGTACGATAAATTTTTGAGATATTTATTGAAAATTCTTTATTTTTCTCAAACCGGTCTCTTTTCATTTTTTTTCCTCCAATTTTATTTTGGGGAGATCTTGAAAATGATTCTTTTTGTGTTACATCAAGTAAAATTACAAGATCAGCTTTTGGTAGACCTACATCTAAATTCTCAAGCCATTTTGATTTGATTCCATTGGCCATTCCATAAACTAGATTAGAATGGTAATACCTGTTCATTATCAAAACAGAGTTTTTGCCTTGTGCTGCTTTAATTTGATCTAGTTTCTCCCATCTATTTGCAGCCAATAAACAATGAATTACTTGTGGAGGGAATTTTCTTTTTCCATCTAGATATTTTCTAATTTCCTTTCCAATTGGGGTATCATAATCAGGAAAATGAAATAATTTTGTTTTAATTTTTCTTTTTTTTAGAGCTTTTTCTAATAGAGTTGATTGTGTTAATTTGCCTGCCTGATCTCCTCCTTCAATTACAATTATCATAAGATATCAAAATAGAGAAATTAATTGATTAAAAATCTATCATGTTTAATAATTTGCGAATTGTTTAATATCTCCTTTATCAGATTTTAATTATGGCAGAACAATATTCATGTCCTTATTGTGAATCAATTTTTGAGAGTAAAGAAGATCTTTCAAAACATATTGATAGAATTCATGGTGATTCTGGAATTCTTGAAGGTTCAAAATAATCTAACTCAACTAATTTTTCTAAAAAATTTTAATTTGTTAGAGGTAAAGTAACAATGAATTTTTTTGGATTATTACTTGCAGATATAGTTCCATTATGTGATTCTATGATATTTTTACAACTAGCCAAACCTAATCCTGTTCCACGAGGTTTCGTAGAAAATAATGGCTCAAATAATTTTGTTAAATCAGATATTTCAGGACCAGAATCAGAAATTGTGACTATCAAATCTTTTTCTTTATCTAAATAATCAACAGTAATTTCTCCGTTTTCAGATCCAATTGATTCTATAGCATTTTTTATTAAATTTCCAAAAACAATCTCTAGTTTTCTAGGATCAGCTTGTATAACAAAATCATTTTCAGGAATTTTTATTTTTATATTATCTGTAATTTCTGAAAATTCTATAGAATTTTTAAAACATAATTTTATCGATGTGTTTTTTTTGACTGGTGTAGAATCTCGGACATAATCTAAAGTATCTTTGATTAAAGATTCCATTCTATTCATTGCTCGATGAATTCTATCTAATTCAGGAGAAGATTGATTATTCATTTGATTTTTTAATTCCATTATTTCAAGTGAATTAGAAATTACAGCTAGTGGATTTCTAATATCATGTGCCAATCTAGAAGAATATTCACCAATTTTTGAAAATTTTTCTGCTTTTAAAATTTCATTAATTTTTTTTTCTACTTCTTCTGATAAATTATTGTTTAGATATTCTAAATCATCTATTTTATCTGAATACATATCAAACAATTTTGTATTGAGTTTTCGTACTTGTAGATGATTTTTATTTTCAGAAAGTAATTCTGCTTGAGTAATTTCCAATTCTGTATTTGTAACTTCTAATTGATTGATTTTTTTACTTAGAGAATTTATCAGATGTTTCATCATTAAATCTACTTGTTGATTTTCAATTAAAGAATGAAAACTCTTAGATAATGAAATTTTGTCACTCAAGATACTAATTTTGAGATTTGTTTTTCTAATTCATCTACTTCAATAGGTTTTCTAATAATTCCACGAATTCCTTTTGCAATAAATTCATTGATTTCAGAATCAGATACTGAAGATGCAGTAAATAAAATAATGTTATAGTCAGAAAGATTACCCCTTGTTTCTAGTTCTCGTAGTACATCAAAACCTGAAAATTCAGGCATTGCTAAATCTAACAAAACAGCATCATGTTTTTTTTCAGCAATTAATTCTATACCTTCCTTACCAGAATTTACAAATGAGAATTCATGACCCATAACACTTAATGTCATAGATAATAATTCAGTAATATCGACATTATCATCAATTCCTAAAATTTTCATAATTAATTTCAATGATTGTGATATAAAAAATTCATTATTTTGAATTTGTTAACATATGTTATACATGCCTATCAAGACTTATAACCAAAAATTTTGCATTTAACTCAAAATGGGTCTTGTAAAAGAAGTAATCAAAGAAATTGGAAATAAATCAAGAGAATTTTATGAATTTGTTTTACCACCAATTGACATGTATCTAACTGAAGATAATCTCAAAGTTGTAATTGATATTCCAGGATTTACTAAAAAACAAATTGAATTAACTTTGTGTGGAGATATTCTTTCAATTAAAGCAGAAAAAGATATTGTGGGAAAAGAATCTGATTCTCTAATTTTAAACCAAAGACCTAATATGATTGATAAAAAAATTAGGCTCCCAATAGATATCAAACAAGGTGAAGAAAAAATAGAATCTGCAAAATATGAAGATGGTATTCTTACTCTAATAATTCCTGTAACAAAAAAAGGAAAAAATATCTCAATTGATTAGAAATTAATGTTTTCTAAAAAATCCTGAAACTGTCATAATTATTCCAGAACTAATCATTCCCAATATACCAAAAAATTCATTTGATTGGAATAAAAATGCAGAACCAAGAAAAATTGCAGATGCAAAAATACTTCCACTAACTAATACCATAGGTTTTCTTTTTTTCATAAAAATTTGAACTTCATTCATTAACTCTTTCATTTCAGGTCCTAACCTTATAGCAGTATCAATTGATTTTGAGAAGTTATCAAATGATATCTTTAATTCTTCAACATATGCTCGTGGGATCAAATTTTCTTCTTCAAGAATATTTCTCAAAACTTTAACAAATTTAAAATCAACATCATGTGTTTTGTAAATTCCTTCAATGATAGATGCCATTCTCATATACAAAGCCAAATTTTTTGGTAATACAAATGGGAATTTACTCATAGTTTGGTTTGCAAGTTCCATCAAGCTTTGAACCTCCATTTCATCGGGCTTGTTTCCATGCATTGCACGAATTGAAAGTTCGATACCCTTCTCTATGACCATTCTATTGTATCCTGGTGTAAGCATTCCAAGATCATTCATTGCATTAACCACTCTAGGAGGGTTTTTTTCAACTAGTGCAAGGTATAGTCGAATCAACTTGAATCTAGTCTCATTGTTTATTTGCCCAACCATCCCATAATCATACAAAATGAGTTTTCCATCATCAGTGACTGAAATATTTCCAGGATGAGGATCTGCATGAAAAATTGAATGTTTGAGAAGCATAGTAAAAAAGACCTTGTGAACATCAATGACTAGTTGTTCTCTATCTATTCCCATTTCATCTAATGCTTGAACATTTGTCACTTTGATGCCTGGCAGATACTCCATAGTTAGGACGTTTTTTGAGGAATATTCTTCAAAAACTGATGGGACAATAACTTTGGAAACATTTTCCATATCTTTTTTGATTTTTTTGAGATTTTTAGATTCATGTGTGTAATCCATTTCTTCATGAATTGTTTCAATAAATTGAGAAAGCATGGCCTTTGCTGAATAGCGTAAATTTGGATCAACAAATCCTAATGCTAATGGTAGAATTTTTTTTAATACTTTGATATCCTTTGCTACAACTTTTTCAATTCCAGGTCTTTTGACTTTAATTACAATTTGTTGACCAGAAATTGTTCCACGATAAACTTGTCCTAGTGATGCACCTGAAATAGATTCAGTGTCAATCTCATCAAATTTTTCATTAATTGGTCCAAGATCTTTTTCAATAATTGGTTTTATTTGATTAAAAGGTGCAGATGGAACACTATCTTGAAGTTTTGCAAGTTCTTCCAAATAAGGTTGAGGTAAAATATCTGCTCGTGAAGATAACCACTGTCCTAGTTTTATGTACACAGGACCTAAAGTAATGAATGTGTCAAGTGCTCTTCGAGCATTTTTTCTAAACTGTTCTAGATCAATTTCATTTCCTTCTTTATTGATCCATTTTTTTCTATCTTTACGTAAAGCAAAAAATGTTGGTAATAGCTTAACTAGTACATGAACTGTTCTAAGAATAATCATTTCACTTTCTCCAAATAATTTTTAATTTTTTTAGTTGCTACATATCCTAAATATCCAGAAACAATTGATGATGTTAAAGCAGAGGCAATTACAAATTTTTTTGGTTTTTTATCAATAATTTTTTTTACAGTTTGTGAACCAGTAAATATTGCACAAGCCAAACCAATCAAAACTTCAGGTGCATCATAAACTAAATGACCTATTGGATCTTTTCTAGGATCAATTTTATCAGTGTGAACTAGAAAATTATCACCATATTCTCTAATGTGTAAATTTCCATAACGGTATTGTTTTTGTGCTCCGTTTTTTTGTCCAAGGAATGTTTCTTCAGCTTTTTCAAGCATAAATTCTCTTAATTCCTTTGGGACTTTGATTTCATCCCCAGGCATAATCGCAAGATCAAGTAATTGCATATAATCTTACAGGAACAAAGTGAACCTAATTCAGTTAGAAAAATAATTTGTAGAGTAAAAAATTAAGAATCCATTAGTTTATCTTTTGTAAACATAATAAAACTCGTTGATAACACTACCAACATTGCAATTCCTGGAATATAGGCATAGTTGAATCCAACACCAGGATGAACTTGCTGATGATAGTAATTAATTAAAAGTGTCATTGCCAATAATACAACTCCAATGATTGTTAATTTTTGATGTGTTTCCAATAATTATGACTTTGTTAATTACTATATGAATTTAGAAAAAATTAAAACATGGATTGTTAAGGTTCGGGTTTAATTTGAGATAATTTTTCTATTACTTGTTCAAGTTCTGCACTGTTTTCAGTAATTACTCGATTAATTACTTCAATCTCTTCAGTAATCTGTTCTAAATGAACATTATCAGAATTTTTAATTTGTGATTCAAGATCTTGTAACATTTCAAGATTGGATTGATTAATTTTTTCTAATTCAATTTTGTATTTTTCTAATTTCTCATATTGACTAGAAATTTCAGAAATCTCAACAATTTCTTGATTTGTTAAAAAACCAAATGAAATTATAATAATACCTACAACTAAAACGCCAAGAAGGACTAAAATACTTGATCTCAATTAATTTTGATTGTATATTTTAGATTAAAAATTTAGTTGTTTGTCTCTATTGATGCTTTTTTACGCCTACGTATTACATAAATTCCGACTCCAATTGCAATTATAATTGGAATAATTACTAATGAAGAGTCAGTACTTTCCTCATCACTTGTAAATTCTTTAACCAAAACAGTTGTATCATAAGTTAAAAAGATCTCATCTCTAACGCTGTCTTTGTATCTAACAGTGATAGTAATGTCATGTTCTCCATATCTTGGTTCACCATCAAACTCAATTGGAATGTTAAATGGTACTGGTGCATCAGTTTCAATTTCATCAATAAATTGTGTATTTGATTTTATATTGGAATTTTTTCCAGAATCAACTGTAACAAAACCAAACAATCCATCTTCATTTCCTTCATTAATTATTTCACCAATAACCATTTGTGTGCCTGATAATTCTATAACATCTACATTGAAAATACTAAGATCAATTAATCCTTTAATGTAAAAATCAACTATTTTTGAAATTTCATGTTTATCACCATGAGCATTATAATATGAAATTAGTAATGGAATTCTTAGAGTATCGCCTTTTAGTTCTTCAGGAACATATACTGTTGCAGTAAGATGCTTTGTTGATTTTGAATCAATATTTCCAATATCCCAACTTGATTCTAACAGTACAATATTTTCTACATTTGTAGTTGATGATGATGTTGATGCAAGTTCTGTTGAAGTATTTGTTGCAGTAATATCTACACTAGAAATTGGAGCTGTTCCATCATTTGCAATTTCAATTACTATATCATTTGATTTTAATGATGTAAGAAATGGTTCTAGTGCTCGTACATTTATCACACTATCACCCGTTACCTTAAAAGTAAAATCTTCAAATGCTGTTCTAATTCCTGATTCCCTTAATCTAGAATAATCAACTTTTACAGTTCCAGGGTATTGTTGTATGTTTACATTTTTATCTAAATTTACAAAAAATGTTAAATGAAAATTATCACCTGCATCAGAATTAGAATTACTATCAGCACGAATAATTGAACCTGGTCCATCAGATGCTGAAAATCCTAATGGTAAAGACAGTTGACCTTTAATTCCAGTAATATCTTGAGTTCCTACGTTTGCAAACACAACTGTAAATGGTACGTTTCCATCACCTGCTTCGATTTCTATTTTATCATCTAGTGTTCCAAAATATGCATCTAATAATTTGACATCTCCAAAATCTCTTTCAAAAGGAGAATTACCAAAACCACCAGAAGTAATTTGTGCAAATGAATCTTCAAAAATTAGCGGTGTTAATACAAATGAAAATAGCAGTAAGAGGAATTTTAGATTCATTTTACTAAAACCTCCATTGCTGATGGTTGTTCACCCTCAAATGCTCTACCATCTTTAATTGTAATTATTCTATCTACATCTCCAAAATGTTCTCTATCGTGTGTGACTACAATAAATGTTTGATTTAATTTTCTTGCCATGGATTTCATTAATTGAACTATAGTATCAGATGTTACAGAATCAAGATTTCCAGTTGGTTCATCAGCTAAAACAATTGATGGTTTATTGATTAATCCTCTAGCAATTGCTGCTCTTTGAGCTTGACCACCTGAAATTTTGTTTGCACGTTTATTCATTTGATCTTCTAGTCCAACTGCTTTTAACAAATCTCTAGCTTCTTTTTCAGCAATACTATTTGTTCCAGCAATTTGTATTGGCAATAATACATTTTCTAAAACAGTAAGATCACTTAGTAAATTAGAAAATTGGAAAATAAATCCTAATTTTTTATTTCTAAATGAAGAAATTTTATTATCACCAAGTTTTGTAGTGTCAATTCCATCAATGAAAACTTGACCATTTGTTGGACTATCTAACAATCCAATCATGTTTAGTAATGTAGATTTACCAGAACCAGAACTTCCAACAATTAATACAAATTCTCCTTGATTAATTGAAAATGATGCATTATCAAGTGCCTTTACTTTACTTTCACCATCGCCGTAAATTTTACTTAAATCATTGATTTCAAGTACACTAGACAGTTCGCATCGCCTCCACAGGTAAAAGCTTGGTCGCCCTATACGATGGATATAGTGATGCAATAATTGCCAAGACAAATGAGGTCAAAGCAGTCTGCATAATCTTTTCCCAATTATAGGTTACCTCAAGGGGTAGACTGTTGTTAAAGGACATTTTTGTTTCTTTTGCATAAAAAGTATAACCCAAGCCTGTAGCTGTGCCTACTCCAGCACCAATAGCACCTATAATCATTCCCTGAAAAATAAAAATTATTAGAATATCTTTTCGTTTAGCTCCAATTGATCTCATAACACCAATTTCTTTTGTTTTTCCATTTACTAACATCATTTGAATTGTTACAATAGCAAATGCAGATGACATCATCCCAAAGTATCCAATCATGTTTATCATTGCAATTCCTGATCTAAAACCAGCAAGTTGTTGTTCAGCTGATTCTTCAATAGTTTCTGCAAGAAAATCTTCATTTGGAAATGAACGTAAAAAGAATTCTTTTACTTCAAATGCTTTTGTTGGATCATTAAGTTTTACCATAAATGAACCTGTTTCACCTTGTCGATTCATCATATCACGTAAAGAATCAATATGAATAACTGCAGTATAATCAAATCCTTGACCACCAGGTGATTTTGCAATTCCAGAAACTGTAAATCTTCTAACTTGATCCTCACCCCATCTATCAACTACAAGAACTTTAGCACTATCACCAACTTGAGCTCCTCCAAGATCTCTTGCAACATTAGAACCTAGTACAATTGAATTTCTGGAGAAAACATAACTTCCTTCAGAAACAGTTTCATGAACAGTTGATGCTCTAACATCTCTAAATGGATCAATACCAACTATTGGAATTCTAGTTTCTTCAATTTCTTTTCCATTTTTTGTTAGAGTAATTTCAGCCGTCGACGAAAGTCGCGGCGCAGCCGCTTCGACATAGGGGATTCTTTCAAACCAGCTAACTATTGATAAATCAGATTTATCGATATAATCAGCTTCATCAGTTACAAGAACATCACCATTTCTATAATCACTGATATCCCTTACAATGGCATCAAACAATCCTTGAAAAATTACAAAATTGACATGAATTACCAGAATACCAATGGTTACAGCAAGAACTGCACCAATCAAACTCCCCTTTTTATTGAATAGCATTCTTTTTGCTAATCGTAACCGATAGTCCACAATAATAAATGAAATGTCTGATATTTAATGTATTTGATGTATTATTATGTATTCTAGACAATTTTATATGTAATTAGTTAGTTCTTTATGCTATTGGAGGTATCTAAGTGACATAATGGACAATTTAGATATGAATATTCTAAGTAGACTATTGAATAATTGTAGGGAATCTGATAGACAAATTGGAATTGAGTTAGGGATTTCAGGTGGTGCAGTACGAGCCAGAATTAAAAAAATGGAGAATAGTAAAGTGATTGAAAAATTTTTCATAAAAGTTGAACCACCAGTGCTAGGTAATGGTGTTCTATACTTTGTTGTGTCTGGAGAAAATATGGATGAGGTTTTAGAACAAATTAGTCTAGTTGGAGAACCATTTTTGGTTGCTCCATGTATTGGTGGAGTTACAGTTTGCAGTATTGTAATAAAAGAAAATTTGAAACAAAAAATCGAACTTGCAAATAAATTGATGAAAGATGTAAGAGTGTTGTCTATTTTTGAAGCAGAAAATCCAGGTTTTAATTCTAGTTTCACAAAAACAGATTTAGAAATACTAGAAGAGTTGATTAAAGATCCAAGACAAAAAATTGAAAAAATTGCAAAAAATACAAACATGTCAACAAAAACAAT
>Ga0209992_10004185_pt1 | contig 11506 bp, 10 predicted proteins | sample 2SBtaG_2_FD_182564 | JGI IMG/M metagenome (GOLD analysis project Ga0209992, IMG submission 182564) | Deep subsurface microbial communities from Kolumbo volcano to uncover new lineages of life (NeLLi) - 2SBTROV12_ACTIVE470 metaG (SPAdes)... | ecosystem: Environmental > Aquatic > Marine >... | reverse complement strand
GATAAAGGTTGGAAAATTATTTATGCAACCGCTAATGATGGTACAAATCCAGACATAGCAGAAATTACTGTTGGTGGATTACCAGGTGGTTCAGATACACAAGTTCAATTTAATGATTCAGGATCTTTTGGTGGAGATGCAAACTTAGTTTGGAGTGCATCAACAGGATTGAATATAGGTTCACAGAAAGAATTAAGACTTCAGGATAGTTCTGGAGGAGAGTACATAGGAATGAAAGCAAATGCAACGACCACGGATTATACTCTTACGTGGCCAGCAGGTGTAGCCGGAGGAAATGGTTACGTCTTAAAATCAACAACAGGTGGAGTTTTAACTTGGGAAGAATTAGAAGCAGGTGGAACATCTTGGGCCGCAGTAAAAGTAACAGGGGATTCTCCTGTATCTGGTGCAGCAGGAGCAGGATATTTTATGAACACTACTTCTGGAGCCATAACTTTAACTTTACCAGGGTCACCAACCCTAGGAGATGAGATCTCGTTTATTGATTATGCAGGTACTTTCGATACTAATAATTTAACCATTGCAAGAAATGGTAAAAATATTAATGGATCAGCAGCAGATTTAACTGTTGCAACAGAAAGAGCTGCTAATACTTTAGTCTACACAGATACTACTCAAGGTTGGTTACTGAAGAGTAATTAATAGGAGTTGAAGTGTCAACTTATAGAGAAATAATAGGAAAAAAAATTAAAAAGGTATCATCTGATCCTTCGTCAGGTCTTGATGGAGAAATGTGGTACAATTCAACTACTGGGACTTTAAGAGGTCCAGCAATTCTAGAAGCATGGACAAGTGCTTCTCCTTTAATTACAGCGAGATACGAAACTAGAGGTGCAGGCACCACTACGGCTGCTCTTTGTATTGGAGGATATACAACAACTACTCTAGCAAATACTGAAGAATTTAATGGCTCTGGTTGGGCAACAGGTGGAGCTATGCCAGGTGTAAAAAGCGCTTCAGCTACAGGTGGTACACAGACAGCAGCTTTTGTAACTGGAGGTTATCCAGGACCAGGTGGTAATACTAATACATACGAATATAATGGAACAGCTTGGACAGCTGCTAATGCTTTAGGAACAGCAAGAAGAAACTTTGTTGGGGCCGGAACACAAACTGCAGGTTTAGCTTTAGGTGGAATGTATGACCCTCCTGATACTCCTTTAACTGCTACTGAAGAATATGATGGAACAAACTGGACATCTGGTAATGCTATGGGAACAGCTGCATCTAATTCTGGATCTGCTGGAATTCAAACAGCAGCTTTAAATATTGCAGGTTTTAACAAACCAAGTAATACAGCCGTCACTGAAGAATATGATGGAACAAACTGGGCTACAGGTGGAAGCGTAAATACTACAAGACAGTCTTTAGGAGGAAGTGGTACTCAAGGAGCAGCTTTAGCTGTTGGAGGAGGAACTCCTAGTGCTTCTACGGCTACAGAAACATATGATGGCTCTTCATGGACAACTAGTCCAGCTTCTTTGGCAACAGCAAGATTACAACAAGGAGCTGCACAAAGCGCTCCAGGATCTACAGGTTTAGCATTTGGTGGTCTTGCTCCATCACCTTACCTGAGTGCTACAGAAGAATACAATAAATCAACAACTGCAGTCACAGCTGCAGCATGGTCAAGTGGTACTAATATGGGAAGTGCTAGATATGGTGGTCAATATTTTGGTACAGGTAAAACATCACAAGTAGCAGTTAGTGGGCATGTACCAGGATCACCACCCATTACAGCAACTTCAGAAACATATGATGGTACAACTTGGACAGAAGGAAATAATATAAATACTGCAAGATATAACGGAGGTTCCGGTGGAGTAGAAACAGCGGGATTAGTTGTTTGTGGAAGAGATCCTTCTTCAGCTCCAGCTCCACAAGTATATTATTCAAACGTAGAAGAATATAATGGAACATCTTATTCAGAACAGACTGATTGTCCTGAAGCAGCCTATGGTAAAGCTGGTGCAGGAACACAGACAGCTTGGGTGGGAGTTGGAGGTTTTTTGGGTCCAGCACCTTCACCTTCTTATTCAACAGCATCACAAGAATACGATGGAACTAATTGGACAGCAGGAGGCGCAGCCCCCTTTCAAGCAGTTTCTATGTCTGGTGTAGGTATTACTACTGCTGCTGTTATATTTGGACAACAACAAAATCCTGCAGCAAATGATAAGGTTTATGATTATAATGGGACATCTTGGACTGCAGCTAACGATATGAATCGTAATCATGGGGGTCAACACTCAGCATGTGGAACAGTTACTTCTGCCCTTGTAGCGGGTGGTAGTGGACCTTATGCAGATTCTGCGGTGAGTGAACTTTATGATGGAACAACATGGTCAACAAGTGCTACCCTAGGCCAGAGTGGACTTAGAGGAGGAAAAGGAACATCTTCTCCTGCTGCTATTGGAGCAGGTGGTTATGGGCCTGGATTTTTTAATGCAACAGAAGAATTTACTGCAGAAACAGAAGCAACTAATATAGAAACATTTACAACGAGTTAATTATGAGTACATATAGAGAAATACACGGTAAAGCAATCAAATCAGTATCAACTGATCCATCTGCAACAACAGACGCAGGACAAATTTGGTATAATACATCAAGCGATACTTTTAAAAGTATTGTTTCTTTATCAGCATGGTCAAGTGCTTCCCCTATGACTCTTGAAAAAGCTTATCGTTTTGGAGGAGGAACACCAACAGCAGCTTTTGCTGCGGGAGGTTCTCCATACGTAGCAACAACAGAAGAATACAATGGATCAGGATGGTCAGCTGGTGGTGATATAGGAACTCCAAGAGCACAAGGTGGTTCTGCCGGAACTTTAACAGCAGGTTTAATTTTTGGAGGATATTTTAATCCTCCTGCATCTACTAAAAATGAAACAGAAGAATACGACGGAACATCTTGGTCAGAACAAAGTAATTTAAGTAGTGCTAGATATTCTCAAGGAGGTTTTGGAATTCAAACAGCAGCTGTATATACAAATGGATATTTTAATCCTCCCTCTGGAACAGTAGCTGATACTGAAGAATATAATGGATCAAGTTGGAGTGAAGGAAATAATTCGTCTACACTTAGAATGGACGTTGGAACTGCAGGAACTTTAACAGCAGGTATGATTTTTGGTGGACAATCTCCACCTCCAGCAGTACACGCTAATACAGAATTATATGATGGAACTAATTGGACAACAGGACCATCAATGAATAGTGCTAGATCACAATTAGGAGGATCAGGTACTCAAACATCAGCTTTAGCTTATGGAGGTAGATATCTTTCTGGTCCAGGTATAAGGGCTTATACTGAAGCTTATGATGGAACATCTTGGTCAGAAACAGCTGATCTTGCAACTGAAACAAGATGTTTAAGTTCACCTAGATCTAATACCGGAAATTCTGCAGCTTTAGCGATTGGTGGTCTTGCTCCATCAGCGACGGCTAAAACAGAAGAATTTAATAACTCAGCAACTGTTATTACAGCCGCAGCATGGTCATCAGGAGCTGTTTTTCCAACATCCTCATCATCACTAGCTGGTGCTGGACCTAGAGATGCTGGTTTAGGAATTGGTGGTTATCCAGCAGGCTCACCGCCAACAGGAAAAAGTTTTGAATATAATGGAGTAGCTTGGTCAGCGGAAGCAACTTTAAACCCTAGTACTGGTACAAAAGGTGTTGGTTCTGCAGCTGGAACACAAACAGCTTGTATTTGTGCACAAAGTACTTCACCCACTCCACCTTTTACATATGTAGCAGCAGGTGAATATGATGGATCTAGTTGGTCTAATGCAAATAATAGACCTACAGATAATTATTCACAAGCAATGTGTGGAATTCAAACTGCAGCTTTACTTTTTGGTGGCTCTGCTTCTCCATCATCATATACAGCCGTAACACTTTCATATGATGGAACTAATTGGACGGCAGAAGAATCTATGGGCACCGCAAGATCAGAACTTGGTGGAAGTGGAACTTCAACTGCAGCATTAGGAAGTGGTGGCTATTCAACTCCACCAGCAACTCGTTTTGCTAATACAGAAGAATATGGTGGCGAATCTTGGACAGCTTCAGGAGCTATGCTATTTGACGTAAGAGGTCACAAAACATCCGGATCTCAAACAGAGGCTTTGGCTATGGCTGGAGGTACTTCATCTTTGCCTTACGGTACTACTGCTTGTTCTAAATATGATGGAACATCATGGGCAACAGAACCTAATATGGCAGTAGGAAGACTTCTATTTGGAAATGGTGCTACATCACCTGTCGGTGCGGCATGGGGAGCTGCAGGATATTATCCAGGAAGTACTCCTAACAGAACAAATACAACGGAACATTTTAACGTAGAAACAACAGCGATAAATGTCAAAACACTTACACAAAGTTAAAAATTATGATATACAAAATTAAAAAGGAGGAAACACTATGGCACACTTTATATATGGAGTAGCTACTAACACTGGAAAAGGATTCTTTACTGCAGAAGACAGAAGAGCATTCTTTCTTAGAGGTTATCCCGCAGATGTCTGGATGGTTGGAAACAACGTCGCTGGCGCTATGTGGTTAGCTGAAAAGAACGGTGTTGAAAAGACAAAAGCAGAAGCACAAGCTTTGATTGACGCTGACGTTCAAGCGTCACAGGCGGCTTACGATGCATTGTCTGACGAAGAAAAAGCTACACACCCAGGCGGAAGACCAACAGACATAACATTGCCATAAGAAATTTTTAAATGGCAACATACGAAGAAATATACGGAAAACGTGTAGAGGTATTAGACGCTGACCCTACGCTCAATGCAGCGTATGAGGGACAGGTGTGGTATAACTCTACTACAGGTACTCTTAAGACTGTAGGGACAACTGCTGCATGGGTTAGTGGTACTCCTACATCAAATACTTATGATCAAAATGGTGGTTGTGGAACTCAAACTGCAGCTTTGACTGGAGCAGGAAGTAATAAAACCAGTATGGAAGAATACAATGGAACTGGTTGGACTGCTGGAGGAGTTGTACCAGCAGCACAAGAATTACAATCACAATTAGCAGGGACACAAACCGCAGCAATTATGAAATCCGGTTTACACCAGAATCCAGATAGATATAATACTGAAGCTTATACTTATAATGGAACATCATGGTCAAGTATTCCAGCAGCCCCAGGTAATAGAGTAAGAGGCGCTGCAGCAGGAACAACGACTGCTTTTTTATGTGCAGGTGGCGCAAGTGGTCCGCCTACATTTACAAATAGATTATCTACTTCAGTAGAATACAATGGATCAAGTTGGACTGCAGGTGGCGCACTGTCTACTGCAAGAGCGTATCTTGCTGGTCTAGGAATTGAATCTGCAGCTATAATGGCTGGAGGTGCTGTTCCACCATCTTATACAGGTACAAATTTAACAGAACAATATGATGGAAGTTCTTTTTCTAGTCTTCCAACTTTAAACACAGCTAGACATGGTTTATCTGCAGCTGGAACAACAGCTTCTAATATAGTATTTGGAGGAGGAGCTGGTCCGCCTTTTGAAAATAAAACAGAATCATATGATGGATCGGCTTGGACTGTTCAACCTACAATGGGTACAGGTAGAACTTATCTTGGAGGAGCCGGAGCTGATTCTACTGCTGCGGTAGCTATGGCTGGAACTACTGGTTCTGCTACTTCTTTAGTAGAAGAATATAATGTTTCAATTAATACATTTACAGCCGCAGCATGGTCAGCTGGTGGAGCTTTAGGTACTGCTAGAAGAAATCTTGGAGGCGCTGGAACTCAAACAGCAGCATTAGCAATTGGTGGAGAAGCACCTAGAACAGGAAAAGTAGAATCTTATGATGGTTCATCATGGACAGAAGGACCTGCTTTAAATACTGCAAGAAATACTTTAGGAGCAACAGGTAGTTCAACAGCAGCATTAGCATTTGGAGGTGAAGCACCAGGTCCATCAAGTGCAACTGAAACTTGGAATGGATCATCTTGGACAACATCACCTAATTCTTTAAACACAGCAACAAGATCCAATGCTGGTTTTGGAACTACATCTGCTGCAATCAACATGGGTGGGTATAATCCTGCTCCAGCTGCTCTTTCTACTGTTGAAGAGTGGGGTGGTTCATCTTGGACAACTGCACCAAACTCATTACCTGCAGCAACTGCAGACCTAATGGGATTTGGAATAGAAACAGCAGGAGTTGCATGTGGTGGATACGGTGGTGGTACTTATGTAACTACTACTTCTGAATGGGGTGGTTCATCTTGGACTAGTAGCGGAGCTATGATTACTGGAAGATCACATGCTGCTGGAGGCACAGGTTCACAAACAGCTGGATTAATATCGGGTGGATATATCGCTACAGGCCCTACAAGTAATGTTGAAGGATATGATGGAACAGCATGGTCAACGCGTCCTTCACTAGGTACAGCTAGATCACAAACAGGAGGTCTTGGACCAAGTTCAGTTTCTACAGCTGGATTAGTTTCAGGTGGCTATATAACAACAGACCAATCTATAACAGAAGAATTTGATGGAGTAGCAGAAACGATAAACGCTAAAACATTGACAACTTCTTAAAAATAGTTATATTAGAAAGTATACATGAAAGGAACAGTATGACAGAAAAACGTAATATACATGCATTAATAGAAAAAGAAGCACCAAGCTTAAATAATTTATTGGACCCAAATGATGTTAAGGAGTTTAAGGCTATGACAGCCGAGCTTCGTGACACATGGACCAAGAAACAAGTATTTAGAACTGAAACAGAAATGAGAATGTCTGTTCTACAAGACATGAAATATCCAACTAAAGCTGCAAAGTATTGGCAGTGTGTTAGAGAACAAAATGTATTTTTAGAAAACTTAATGAGTTTATCTTTTGATTGTAGACGTAATGAAGCTAAAATTAAATGGTTAGAGAAAAAAATAGAAACAGAAAAAGATGACTATAAATTAGAAAAATATAAAATAGATTTAGACGAAGCTAGATACGGTCTTGCTAACATGCAATTAGTTGCAAGAGATCGTATGAGAGAAATTAAACTTTGGTCTACATTAAAAAAAGAATTTAATGATGGGTCGTTTGATACTAAAGATGTTAACAGACACCAATTAGAATCTTATCATCACATTATGAAAAATAAGGCAGAGACATTAACTTCTGGTTCTTCACAACCCGAAGTGTTTAATGTGTTAGGTCAATTAAAAACTATAGAAAGAGTTAAAAAATCAGGAGAAATGATTTATAACAAGAAAGAACAGTTAGAGCATGACCTCGGAGCAAAAGAAAAATAAACAGTTATTCTTTTTGGTGGCGCAACCTAGATCTGGTAATACTTTATTTGCTAGTATTATGAATCAAAATCCTGAGATAGCTTGTACACCCAATTCTATTACATTAGAAATAATAAAAGATTTATATTTATTAAAAACAAAAGATTTATTTCAAAATTTTCCAGACCATAGATCTTTAGACAATGTTATAAATGTAGTTTACGATTTTTATTATAAAGACTGGCCACAAAGAATAATTATAGATAGAGGTCCTGTAATGACACCAGGTAATTTTGGATTAATGCAAAAACATTTTAAGGGTACGTTTAAATGTATAATATTACTAAGAGATTTAATGGATGTTTTAGCTAGTTATATGAAATGGTACACAGAGAACCCCGATGCATTTGTTAATAAACAGGGCTCTACTGATGAAGAAAAACTTACGTATTTAATGAAAGATGATGGGGCTATTGCTAAAGAACTAAAAGCTATAAAAAATTCTTTTAATTATAAGGACAGATGTTGCTATATTAAGTATGACGACCTGTGCCAAGACCCTGAAAAAGAAATTAAAAAAGTATATTCTTTTTTAGAAGAACCCTATTTTAATCACAGGTTTATTAATCTAGATCAAATTAATATTAATAGTTTATCTTATGACGATAATGTGTTAGGAAGAAACATGCATACAGTGAAGAAAGAAAAAATAGAAAAAACATACAACCCTTACATAGAAAAAATACCTCAAAGTATTAGAGAGAGATATGAACAAATTAAATTTTAACTTTACATTTTTAGGTCAGTCGGTATTAAAATATCAAGTACCTCTTGATATATACTACGCTATTAATAAAATTTATGAAACAAGAAGACATGAATTACCTCACGCTAACCCACAACTTGTAGGTAAAATTAACAACGAACATTCTTTATTTTTTGATGGTCCCCCTAATAATAAAATGCACCCGCATAATCATTTAACAAACGATGTAATGCAATGGTTTCATGTGGCAATGAAACATTATCTAGATTGGAATAAAATTAAAAAATACAAAATGCATTTTAATTCAGTATGGGTAAATGAAATGATGGAGCATGAATACAATCCAGTGCACGTGCACCAAGGATCTTTATTTACAGGACTCTCTTCGGTAATGATTTTAAGTTTACCGAAATCTTTTGGCGTAGAATACTCAGCTTCAGATAAGCCACAAAATGGAAAGCTACAAATATTAGGTTCATCTTCTGGACAATTTTCTAATGTTGATTATGAGCCTAGAATGAAAGAAAGAGATTTTTATATATTTCCATATGACATGAGACATTGTGTGTATCCATTTAATGGACCAGGATTTAGAAGAACACTTGCGTGTAATTGTGATGTAGAATATGACCCAATTAGAAATAGAGGAGTTACAGATGTATGAAAATATACATATAAGTGAACCAAAATGGAAGAGTTGGATAGTGCAAACTACAACACCATTGTTTACACCAGAACAATGTAGAAAAATTATAGAATCTGGTAGAGCACAAAAACCACAAACAGCACAAGTTGGTATGAATAAACCAGGTGGTGGAACAGATACAAAGAAAAGAGTTACTACTATTTCTTGGCTACCCTTTAAGGAAATGGCGCCTATGTATCACGATTTAAATATATTTATTCAAAAATGTAATGAGAATCATTTTGGTTTTGGAGATATTAGAATTACAGAAAATGCTCAATTTACAGAATATCCAGAAGGAGGATTTTATGACTGGCATATGGATTGTGATGTAAATATGCAACACGAACCACCGGTTAGAAAAATATCAATGACATTATTATTAAATGATCCATCAGAGTTTGAAGGTGGTGATTTAGAATTAATGGCACCCGGTAAATTTGCAGAACTTAAACAAGGTCATGCAATTGTATTTGCATCTTTTTTAAATCATAGAGTAAATAAAGTTAGACGAGGGGTTAGACAATCTCTTGTTGTGTGGTTTGGAGGTAAGCCTTTTAGATGATTAAAGAAGGATTTTTTCCCACACTTATATACGCACAAGATTTTAAATTAGACACAAATCAAATGGCTCAAAATATTATTCAATGGTCTAGAGAAGATGGAGGTGTTACAAAAACAAATGTAAATGGCTGGCATAGCAAGACTGATATGCATACCAAACAAGAATATAAACCCTTAATAGATGAATTATTCAGAATGGCATATGAAGTATTTAATGAAGAATTTTTAGATGGAGAACCTAAATTAGGAAATATGTGGGCAAATATAAATCCACCAGGTGGATATAATAAACCTCATATACATCCTAATAGTTTATTTAGTGGTGTCTATTATGTAAAAACTCCACCTAATTCTGGTCGTTTAATTTGTAATGATCCTCGACCGGGTATTCAAACATGCATGCCTAATAGAAAAAAAGGACAGCCTCCTAAACATTTATGGAGAGAAGTTAATTTACAACCACAAGAAAATAGAGCAATAATGTTTAACTCTTGGTTATGGCATACAGTAGAACCTAACAAATCTAATGAAGACAGGATATCTGTTAGTTTTAATTTTTTACAAAGCGGTTTTGATAATAATGTTTAATAAATATCAAGTAATTAAAGGTGCACTTAACTACGAGTTAGCTAATTTTATATTTAACTATTTCCTACTTAAAAGAGATGCTGTCGATTATATGTATAAAAATAATATAATTTATGACACAGGTATGTGGGGAACATGGTCAGACAGGCAAGTTATGGATACTTATTCTCATTATTCAGATCAAGTTATGGAAACACTCTTAATGAAAATGCTTCCGGTAATGAAAAAAGAGACCGGATTAGATCTTATTCCAACTTATTCATACTCAAGAATATATAAAAATGGTGATATTTTAAGAAGACATAAAGACAGACCTAGTTGTGAGATATCAACTACCCTCAATTTAGGGGGTGAGCCTTGGCCTATATTTATAGATGGTACAGGTGCTGACTCTGTTATCGATGAATACAAAAATATACATAAACCTAACGCTCCTCCAGGCACAAAAGTCCTACTTGATGTTGGCGATATGCTAGTATATAGTGGATGCGAATTAGAGCATTGGAGAGAACCGTTTGAAGGTAATACTTGCGCACAAGTGTTTCTTCATTATAACCATGTAAATGGTCCTTTTGCTGAAAAGAATAGGTTCGACAAAAGGCCGATGTTAGGTCTTCCTTCATTTGGGAAGGCATAATATTATGGAGTTATATGTTACAAAAATTAGGTTTTTTACCTGGATTCAATAAACAAGTCACACCTACAGGTGCAGAGTCTCAATGGACACAAGGAGAGAATGTTCGTTTTAGATATGGAACACCTGAAAAAATAGGTGGTTGGAGTCAATTAGGGGAAAGTAAATTAACAGGGGTTGTTAGAGGGCTTCATCATTTTGTTAATAAAGATTCAATTAAATACGCTGCCGTAGGAACTAATAGAATTTTATATGCATACACAGGTGGAGTTTATTATGACATTCACCCTTTAGTTAATCCATCAGGTACAGCTATTACTAATGCATTTAGTACAACTAATGGTCAAAAAGTTGTAACAATCACGGCTTCGTCTCATGGCTTTCAAGCTGGTGACATTTGTTTATTTGGCGACTCATCAACCTTCAGTGCAATAACAGATTCTGATTATGACGCGACAACTTTTTGTGATAAAAAATTTATGGTTACTGAAGTTGTTGATACAGATAATTTTAAAATTACAGTAGAAAATAATGAAACAGGAAGTGGTGCTACTACTTCTGGAGGTATTACTTATTATAGATACTATCACGTAGGTCCAGCTGAACAGATAGGAGCTTATGGTTTTGGTATATCATTATATGGTGGTAAAGTTTTAGGTTCAACTACAACTACTTTAAATGGAGCATTATTAAATGATACTGCTGGTACAGGTGGATCAGGAACTACAATTAATGTGGCAAGCACCACAGGTTTTCCATCATCAGGTACAAATTATTTTCAAGTAGGAACTGAAGAAATTTCTTATACAGGTGTAACAGCTACAAGTTTTACAGGAATTACAAGAGCAGTAAGAAACTCTACACGAGCGGCTCACTCAAATGGCGCAACAGTTACTAACACATCTAGCTGGACTGGATGGGGTTCTGCTGCAGCTAACACAGATAAAGTAACTGACCCAGGTCTTTGGTCATTAGATAA
>Ga0209992_10004183_pt1 | contig 11514 bp, 7 predicted proteins | sample 2SBtaG_2_FD_182564 | JGI IMG/M metagenome (GOLD analysis project Ga0209992, IMG submission 182564) | Deep subsurface microbial communities from Kolumbo volcano to uncover new lineages of life (NeLLi) - 2SBTROV12_ACTIVE470 metaG (SPAdes)... | ecosystem: Environmental > Aquatic > Marine > Volcanic... | reverse complement strand
CCACCTTCAGCGCATGCACAAACGGACCCAGATCGCGGCAAAGGTCAATCAAACGCTGCAGACCAAAATGTTCCTCATGGGCGGCAATCTGAAACACGCTGTCTGCTGAGGTATAACAAATCGGCCGACCACTTTGGATATGCGCCGCCGCGTGCCTGTTGATGATCGGAATGCCCGAAGCATGGCAATTGCCCAAAATCCCCTCAACCCCCGCCAATTGGCAAACGTGTTTGGTCAGGTCCGCTGGAAACGCCGGTTCTGTTTCCGGAAAATAATGCCAGTCCCACGGCACCGGTACGCCCGCCAGTTCCCAGTGCCCTGACGGCGTGTCCTTGCCGCGCGACACTTCCGTTGCCACCGCCCAGCGCCCTTTCGGCTTTGCCTCCAGCCCCGGGGTTTGACAACCAGAGGCCAGCCGAACCGCCGCCCCCAACCCCAGCGCGTCCAGATTTGGCACCCGCAACACACCGCTGCGCCCGTCTTCCGCGCGACCCTCAGCGCAGGCGGCAATGATATGGCCCAGCGTGTTTGACCCTTCATCGCCAAATTCCGCCGCATCGGGCGCACCACCACAACCAACCGAATCCAACACCGTCAGAAAAACCCGCGCCATCAGTTGATCCTGCTGACAATCAGCGGGTTTTCGTCAGGCGCGACCTCACCCATTGTTATCGCCGCCGCCGCTCTCTTCTGCGCGGCTTTCAAAGCATCAGCGTCCGCTGCATGAACAACGGCCAGCGGCTCACCCTTTTCCACAAACAATCCCAGCCCGGCAATCTGATCCAGCCCGACACTGTAATCCAGCTTATCCCCTTGCGTCTGCCGCCCGCCGCCAAGCCCAACCACCGTAAGGCCCAGCGCCTTGGTCTTCATCGCGCAAACAAACCCCGACCGCGCCGCCACAACCTCATCAACCACCGGTGCGCGTGGCAGGTGTTTCAGATGGTTCTCCATAAAATCTACCGGTCCGCCCAGCGCTGCAACCATCTTACCAAAGCGTTCTGCCGCCGCGCCGCTTTGCAGGGACGCCGCGATCATCGTTTGCCCCTCGGCAGCAGTCACCGCCAACCCGGCAATTTCCAGCAATACGCCGCCCAGCGCAACCGTTACGTCCCAAAGCCGAGTGTCAACGGCATCACCACGCAAAAACGCCACCGCGTTGGCCACCTCCAGGGCGTTGCCCGCGCTGCTGGCCAGCGGTTCGTTCATATCCGTCATCAGCGCCGCCGTTTTGCACCCGGCCCCACCGGCCACAGACACCAGCGAACGCGCCAACGCCTCGGTTTCTTCCAATGTACCCAAAAACGCACCGGTCCCGCATTTGACATCCAGCACCAGCCCGTCCAGCCCCGCTGCCAGCTTCTTTGACAGGATCGACGCGGTGATCAGGTCCAGACTTTCCACCGTCCCTGTCACATCGCGAACCGCGTACAGCCGCTTGTCCGCGGGGGCGATATTTCCGGTGGCACCAACAATGGCACAGCCGACGTCTGTGGTCACCTGACGCAGCTTTTCGTCGCTGACCTCTGTCGTGTACCCCGGAATTGCGTCCAGCTTATCCAGCGTCCCGCCGGTATGCCCCAGACCGCGCCCCGAAATCATTGGCACATAGGCCCCACACGCCGCCAGCGCCGGGGCCAGCATCAAAGACACGTTGTCGCCCACACCGCCGGTGGAATGCTTGTCCAACACCGGTCCGGGCAGGTTCCATTGCTGGACATCGCCGCTGTCGCGCATGGCCAATGTCAGCGCCACGCGCTCGTCTTCTGACATGCCCTGCAACAAAACCGCCATCGCAAAGGCACCCGCCTGCGCCTCTGTCACCTTTCCATCAGCCAGCCCATTGGCAAACCAACCTATTTCAGCCGCACTGAGCGCCTGGCCATCGCGTTTTTTGGCAATAATGGCGCGGGCGTCCGGCCCCGTCATGTCAGGACAGTCCCAAATGCTTGGTGGCAAACGCACCCGGCAGCATTTCACCGATGGTCATTCGCGCCCGCTCGCCCGCTAGATCCGCCATGATGACGTTTACATCAGCGGCACAAAACTCTGCCAGTTTCTGACGACAGCCGCCACATGGGCTGACGGGGTCGTGCGCATCCGCAACAACCATCACTTCGGTGATTTCGCTTTCACCGGCAGCCACCATCGCGGCGATGGCGCCGGCCTCGGCACAGGTGCCTTCAGGATAGGCGACATTTTCAACGTTACAGCCCACATATACGGTTCCTGAGACGGTGCGCACAGCGACGCCAACTTTGAAATTAGAGTAACGCGCATGGGCATTTTCACGCACATTTTTGGCCGCTTCAAACAGTGACATCAAAACCTCCGTGTTTACCCAAGCGTAATAGTGCGGTCAGGCACGGCCATACGCAAGCCCGAAAGTTTTATCAACCGGTCAATTTCTTTTGCCAGCGCTCCAGTTTGCGGTAGATGGTCGAGGGCGACACATCCAGTTCGCGCGAGGCCTGCGTGACAGAACCGTCATGCCGCGCCACGCATTCCTCGATCGCCTGACGCTCAATCTCGGCCAGGGTTTGGCCGGTTGCCCGTGAAATAACCGGCTTTAGCGGCAGCACCGGATTAAAATCAGCATCCTGACCTAGCTGCACATCATCCATATGCAGTATTTCCAGCGGTATCATTTCCATGCTGACCAGATTGCCTTCGTTCAGCACCACAATACTGCGCAAAACATTCAACATCTGACGCACATTGCCCGGCCAGTTCAGTCGCAAAAACAGCGCCTTTACGTCGTCATCCAACCCGGTAAAATTGCGCCCCTCGTCCTTGGAAAACCGCCGCAGAAACTCTTCGGCGATTTCCAGCACGTCACCGCCTCGCTTGCGCAGCGGCGGCAAGTGAATTGGCACCACGTGCAGGCGGTAGTAAAGGTCTTCGCGGAACCGCCCCTTTTTGACTTCCTCAAACGGGTCACGGTTGGTGGCGCAGATAATTCGAACGTTGACTTTCCGCGCGGTCGTGGCACCCACGGGCTGAATGGTGGAGGTTTGCAGGAACCGCAAAAATTTGGTTTGCAGACTCATGTCCAGTTCGCAGATTTCGTCCAAAAACAACGTACCGCCGTCTGCTGCGGCTGCGGCACCCTTTTTGTCAGCAATCGCGCCGGTGAAAGAACCGCGCATGTGGCCAAACACCTCGCTTTCCAGCAATTCATAGGGAATTGCGCCGCAGTTCAGGGGAACAAAGGGCGCCGTTGCCCGGTTGGATGCGCGGTGTACCGCCAGCGCGCAGACTTCTTTGCCGGTACCGCTTTCGCCGGAAATGAACACTGTCGCCATAGAGCGGCTGATCGAGCTGATTTTGGAATAGATATCCAGCATGGGCGACGAGGAACCAATAAATCCCAGATACCCGTTGGCGGCCTTCTTTTTGGAAATCTCGACCGGCTTTTTGCGGTCTGAGGAATGCAGGGCGTTTTCAATTGCGTTTAGCAAACGGGTTTCGTCAAACGGCTTGACCAGAAAATCAAACGCGCCGCGGCGCATGGCATCCACCGCGCGGTTGATCGAACCGTTGGCAGTAATCACGATCACCCGGACATTCGGCGCAACGGCCAGAATATCCTTCATCAAATCAAGGCCGTCCCGGTCAGGCAGCAACAGGTCCAGCAGGATCACATCCGGAGTTTGGGTTTCAAATTGCGACAGCCCCTCAGCCGCCGTTCCCGCCAGCACCACCCCGTACCCGGCGTTTTTCAATATTGCCTGATACACCATCTGCAGGGACGGGGTGTCTTCGATCAATAAAACCGGTGTTGTCATTTAGGCCCGCATCAAATTCGCACGGGTTCGCCCGCGACTGTTTTGTCCTGTTCCACTCTTATAAACGCCTGAAGGTCCGCAAGACCAGACAGGCAATCCCGGCACAATTGATCTATGTCGTTTGCATCCTGCCGGTTGGCCGCGCCGTTCAGCCGCTGCGCGATTGTCTGCAGATTGGTGGCACCAATGGCACCGGCCACGGATATCAGAATATGGGTTTGCGTGCGCAGTTCGGCAAGATTAAGCGTGCGCCGCCCCAGATTGATCCCCTGCGCAACTGAATCGGTATCAGCCTGCAGTTTCCCCAACAGTTCCAGCGCGGAATCCGGACCGATGATTTCAACCAGATTGTCAAAAATAATCCGGTCAACAACCGTTTCGCGGTCCTCTTGTTTGCTTGTGTCAACTTCGCTCAGCAACGCCGCCCGCTCAAGGGCAAGTTCAGGTATGTTCCGATTGTGATATTCTAATATACCGCGACCCAAATCTTCTATGCGCATCAATGGCTTTGCAATTATACCGTCGGCACCGGCCTGATATATCCGCTCGCGGTGTTTGCGCATTACATATGCGGTCAGCGCGATCAGCGTCATCTGCGCCTGCTTTCCTCTCATGCCGCGCACATTGTTTATCAGCTCAAGCCCGGACATCCGGTGCATTTCAATATCCAGCAACACCACGTCAAACTGCTGGTGCTTCAGAAATTCCAACGCCTCAACACCGTCAGATGCCACACGGATTTCGGCGTTCATCGCCCGCAACATCTGGCTGGCGACCATTTGATTTGTGGTGTTGTCCTCGGCCAGCAGAATTTTCAGATGCGAAAGATCAGGCAGTGCCAGATCAGGCACCGGGTCGGACGAATGAATTCTGATCAGGCTTCGGTCAAACCAGGATTTATGCGGTATCTGCAACGAAACAGCTGCACCGCCGTCCGGCAGGTTTTTGGCGGTCACATCTCCACCAATCCTGTTTGACAGGTCTTTGGCTATGAACAGACCCATGCCAATCCCCGGTTTGGTGGTGTCAGTCGGGCGGCCTTTAAATTCAAACAACCGTTCAAACGCGCTGTCTGAAAACCCTCGCCCCTGATCAATAACGTCAAAGCACAGATCATTTTGGTCATTGTAATAAACTGTCAGTGTTACCGTACCCGCATCTGTATATTTGATTGCGTTGTTGACGAGATTCGCAATTATCCGGTCCAGTGACATCCGGTCAACAGTGATGATGGCCGGCAGTTTTGACGATTTATCAACGACAAACTCGATCCCTTTTTCACGCGCCAGACCAATCCAGCGGTGTTGGGTGTCTTCCAGAAAATCCGATAAATTTACATTCCGCGCTGAACCCGACGTGCCTGCCACGCTGATTTTATCTTCTGACAGCACCCCTTCAAGCAGGCGGGCCAGCGCTTCGCCAGAGGCGGTAATACGTTCCAGCTGAATGCGCGCGTCATCGTCCACCTTGCTGGCATCCAGCATCCGAACGCCGCCAACCACTTCGGAAAGGGCAGACAATATATCGTGCGACAAAAGGGAAAACCTCTGCGCGTGTGGCTCGGTATCGTTACTTTCCTGGTCAGTCTGATCCCGTACCTTCACAATCCCGCGTCCTTTGTTCACTCCATTTCAGCTGCCCTGAGGACAACATTACAATCCTCTACCTAAAGTTGCAAACTAATTAACCATTTTGAATCTAAGAGGCCAAGCGCATGAAACCGGATCGCTTAATGATTTTAATATCAATCGGAACATCGACAACCTCGTCAAAATCATCCGGGTTCTGTGGCCGCCCGATCGCCACCAACATAGCATGAGGGTAAAGCGTGGCAAACTGTTTGACCAGCGATGTTTCAATGTCGCCCCCCGCTTCGATCAGCACCACGTTGGGTGTCACATTGCTATCTTCCTCAAGCACGCGAATATTCTCGGCTCGTATGGTCGCTTTGCAGATGGCTTTCAGGGCCGCAGATTTGGTAACGATGGAAATATTCAAGTGGTCCAGCACCAATTCCTGTGTAGGTACGCATACCAAAACGGCAATCCGATCCTCTGCCGGACAGTGCAGCCTTGTGCGCCCACCCATATGCTCAACCAGCGCGCGCGCAACGGCGGGCCCAAGGGCAGCCGTGGCAAACTTGTCACCCTTGCGCTGTGGATCACCCATGATCAATTCCGGCTCCCAATCGCCGGAAACTGAAGAATAGTCAAACGAGATCGATCCAATCAGCCGACCGTCCTCATAACTCAAATCAAAACCAATGCTCTGGGTGCCTGCTGTTTCCAGTAAGTAGCTGGCCAGATGCGTATAGGCCTGCCGTAACCGCATAAAATCGCCCATCACGCGCTGTGGGCAGGACGGATCAAGGCGGGTTTCAAAAACGATGCCCTCGCGGTCTGCAATCGGGTTAAACTTGTCCTCGATGGCTTGCAGTAAAAGCGCTGGCTCAAATGGCTTTTCGTCCAGCTTCAGAGTGTTGTCCTGCAATGCTGAAAAATCCAGAATATCGCCCAATAATTCATTCATATGGCGCCCTGACCTTTCCGCCATTTCAACCAGCCGAAGCTGAGATTTTGACAACCCGTTCTGGCTGATCAGTGCCAACATGCCCAAAACTCCGTTCATCGGGGTGCGCAACTCATGACTCATCATCGTTAAAAATTGCGATTTCGCTTCACTGGTTTTTTTGGCCTCCAAAAGCAAAGTTTCGTTTTGCTCGGCCAACAGTCGGAAGCGCTGCGATTCTCGGGCGAAAATAAACAGCAGAACCAGACTGGTGATCATGGTGATAACGCTCATCAGGCCCAACAGCTGCGAATTGGTGTTCAGTTCTTCGCGCAGCTTTGCCGCCTCCGCGTCTTCGCCGTGTAATACATCACGGCTAAAATTCCGCAGGTCGCCTCCGTGGGCATCGTACATCGCCATAATTTCCCGCGCTTTGGCGGACTGCCCGTCCTGCAGGCCAACGATTGCCGCTTCTGTTTGCTCCATGGTTTCTTGCAGCCGGCCAACCCGCGATTTCGCCTGATCATATTCTGAAAGCCGTGTCCCTGCCGTGCCTGAATCAAAAAGTGAAACGCGGCTCCATAAAATGTCAAACCGTTCGTTAACCACGTCGGCCGTAACCTCACTGCCGGAGAGAGAAAAATCAGCCAATGTTCTACGGAACCGCAGCAGTTCGATTTCCGTCTGGACAGCCGACCACAATATCGTTTCGTCGCCCGATGTGCTGACGTCAATAATATTGCCGCGCACCACAAAGTAACCAAGCGACGCCACTGCAATCATCAGGCTGACGACCAAAAAACCAATGTAATGTGCCGCACGGCCAAATAATCTCAATTCAGTTCCATTTTAATAAGTTGCCAGACCAGATGGCTGTTAAAAACCGGATCGCGAAGTTCTGCATGGTCACTCATCGGATAAATCACCCAAATCGGGCCCTTGTCGCGCAACGACAGTGGCTTGCCGTCGATTTCAAGTGCAAGGATAACATTATAGTCAAATAACTCACGCACGGGGATTTCCACTTGATAATCATTTGCCGCTGTTAACTTGATACCCGCGGATACCTGAATATCCATTGCGGTAAGAACATCGCGTGCCAACGGACCACGAAACAGTTTTTGGCCGTCAACAAATTCATTCGCGGTGAGGATTTCGACTTGATTAAGATTTCTGAGATCTTCAAGTGTAAAAACCTGCTCCCGGCTGCCGGTTATTTGCAAAACCGTCAGCGCTGTCTGCGCACGCACCAACGGAGCGGTAAAACAAGTTACCAACAACAAGATCAACAGAAACAGTCGGTAGGTCATGTCCCGTCCGAAGATTAACCGTTGGCCGATTTAACCACCGAAAGTTGAAAATTCCAAACAAATTCACGCACACAGCAGAAGAATTCTTTACGTTTTGCCAATTTGACCACAGCTGCTGATCCGTTTGCACTAATTTTTCATCAGTGGAAAACCCAGGCCCGTCAACGCCAAGGCTATTTCCTCTAATACAACCGGATCCTCAATTGTGGCGGGCATTTTCCAATCGGTACCGTCGGCTATTTTGGCCACGGTCCCCCGCAGAATTTTACCGGACCGTGTTTTTGGCAGACGGTCCACCACCACCGCCAGTTTAAAGGCGGCGACGGGACCAATATTGTCTCTTATCAACGCTTTACACTCTGCAACGATCCCATCGTGATCACGCGAAACACCAGCGTTCAGACATAACAATCCCAGCGGCAACTGCCCTTTTAACGTGTCCGCCACACCAATCACCGCGCATTCGGCAACATCCGGGTGATCCGCCAGCACCTCTTCCATTTGCCCTGTCGACAAACGGTGCCCCGCCACGTTGATCACATCATCGGTGCGCGCCATGACAAACAAATATCCGTCTGCGTCCAGAAACCCCGCGTCGCCGGTTTCATAATACCCGTCAAAAGCTGACAAATACGATGAGATATAGCGCTCGTCCGCCCCCCACAGCGTACTTAACGTGCCCGGTGGCAAGGGCAGTTTCACCACGATCGCGCCCAGTTCGCCCGCTGGCATCTCTTCCCCGTCAAAATTCAAAATCCGCACATCATAGCCCGGCATCGCCACGCATACCGAACCCGTTTTTACCGGCAACTTCTCGATCCCCAAAGGATTTGCGGCAATGGAATAGCCGGTTTCGGTCTGCCACCAGTGATCTATCACCGGCACGCCCAGCTTTTCCTCGGCCCAGTGTATCGTATCAGAATCCGCCCGCTCACCCGCCAAAAACAGGGTTTTCAGACAGCCAGTATCGTATTTTGCCAGCAGTTTGCCGTTTGGGTCCTCACGTTTAATAGCGCGAAAAGCCGTGGGCGCTGTGAACAGCGCTGCCACGTTATGCTCTGAAATCACCCGCCAGAAAGTGCCCGCGTCCGGCGTGCCCACCGGTTTTCCCTCAAACAACAGCGTGGTTGCGCCCTGAATAAGCGGGGCGTAGCAAATGTAGGAATGTCCAACCACCCAGCCCACGTCTGATGCGGCCCAGAACACATCTTTGGGGTTGATGTTGTAAATGTTTTTCATGGTCCAGTGCAGCGCCACCAGATGTCCGGCGGTCGGACGCACCACGCCTTTGGGCGCACCCGTGGTGCCGGATGTATAAAGAATATAAACCGGATTATTGCCGCCAACAGGTACGCAAGCGGCAGGGACCGCGTCTTTTTGAAACGCCTCCCACTCAAAATCACGGCCGGCAATCAATTCGGCAATCTGCTGCTTGCGCTGCAATATCACGCAAAACTCTGGTTTGTGTGCTGCCAGTTCGATGGCCCCGTCCAGCAGCGGCTTATAGGCGACAACCCGGGTGGGTTCCACACCGCAGGACCCGGCGATAATCGCTTTGGGCGTGGCATCATCAATCCGCGTGGCCAGCTCTGCCGCCGCAAATCCACCAAAAACCACCGAATGCACCGCCCCGATACGGGCGCAGGCCAACATGGCAACCAGTGCCTCCGGCACCATCGGCATATAGATGATCACACGATCGCCCTTGCCAACGCCCCTGGTCTGCAGCGCCCCGCCCAGGCGGGCCACACGGCCCAGCAGATCACTGTAGCTGATGTTTTCTTTCACGCCGGTGACCGGGCTGTCATAAACAATCGCCGCCTGGTCACTGCGCCCGGCCTTTACGTGCCGGTCAACCGCGTTAAAGCAGGTGTTGACCTCTGCATCGGCAAACCACGTGTAAAACGGCGCTTTGCTGTCATCCAAGGCGCGACCGGGTGCCTTAATCCAGTCGATATCCGCCGCCGCCTGCATCCAGAAGGCTTCCGGATCACCTTTCCATCCCTCATAAATCTTGGAATAGCCCATCTATGCCCCCGTCTTTTTCGTATTGGTTTTGCTGCCCGGCGTTATCATATTCAAAATATTCCTTGCTGCCTTGGGGATATTCGTCCCCGGCCCAAATATCGCTTTCACGCCCTTGCTGTACAGAAAATCATAATCCGGCTGCGGGATAACCCCACCGCAGATCACAACAATATCGCCCGCACCGGCTGCGTCCAGGGCCGCCACCAGTTTTGGGGCCAGCGTCTTGTGCCCGGCGGCCTGTGACGAAATCCCGATCACATGCACCTGATTGGCAATGGCGTCCGCCGCCGCCTCTTCCGGTGTCTGAAACAGCGGACCGACCACAACGTCAAAGCCGATATCAGCAAAGGCCGTGGCAATCACCTTGGCGCCGCGGTCATGGCCGTCCTGCCCCATCTTGACCACCATCATGCGCGGCAACCGCCCGGTTTTGCTTTCAAAATCCTGAACATCCGCTTGAATGCGGGCGAATTCCGCATCCCCTTCGTAGGCAGCTCCATAGACACCTGACAGGGTACGAACCTCGGCCTTATGCCGCCCAAACACATTTTCCATCGCCTGCGAGATTTCGCCCACCGTTGCCCGCGCCCGCGCCGCCGCAATCGCCAGTTCCAGCAGGTTTGCCCGATCACCTGCGGCCCCATTTTCCAGCGCCTTCAATGCCGATGCGCACTCTTTTGCGTCACGGGTATCGCGAATTTGCGCCAGCCTTTGCAGTTGCGAGCCGCGCACTGCCGTGTTGTCAATTTCTCGGATGTCGATCCTGGGTTGCTCGTCCAGCGTAAATTTGTTGACCCCGACGATCACCTCGTCGCCCCGGTCAACCCGCGCCTGTCGCCGCGCCGCCGCTTCCTCGATCCGCAGTTTCGGCATGCCGCTTTCAACCGCGCGTGTCATGCCGCCAAGCTTGTCCACTTCACCGATCAGTTCCCACGCCGCATCGGCCAGATCCTGGGTCAGTTTTTCCACATAATAAGACCCCGCCAGCGGATCGACCACATTGGTCACGCCCGTCTCATTTTGCAGGATCAACTGGGTGTTTCGCGCCAGCCGGGCACTGGCGTCTGTTGGCAGGGCAATCGCCTCGTCAAAAGAATTTGTGTGCAGGCTTTGCGTGCCCCCCAGAACCGCCGACATGGCCTCGTAAGCGGTGCGCACGGCGTTGTTATAAGGGTCCTGTTCCTGCAGTGAAACACCGCTGGTCTGGCAATGGGTCCGCAGGATAGAGCTTTGCGGCTTCTTCGGCGAAAACTCCGCCATGATGCGGGACCACAACAACCGAGCCGCCCGCAGTTTTGCCGCCTCCATGAAAAAATTCATCCCGATGGCAAAGAAAAAGCTCAGGCGGGGTGCAAAATCGTCCACGTCCATACCCCGCGCAATCGCTGTTTTGACGTACTCTTTGCCATCCGCCAGCGTGAACGCCAGCTCCTGCACCAGCGTGCTGCCGGCCTCTTGCATATGATAACCGCTGATCGAGATGGAGTTGAATTTCGGCATCTGCTTTGAAGTGAATTCGATAATATCCGCCACAATGCGCATGCTTGGCTTGGGCGGGTAAATATAGGTGTTGCGCACCATGAATTCTTTCAGAATGTCGTTCTGAATGGTGCCCGACAGCACATCGCGTTTGTGGCCCTGTTCCTCGCCCGCCACAATAAAGCAGGCCAAAACCGGAATAACCGCGCCGTTCATGGTCATGGACACAGAAATCTTGTCCAGCGGTATGCCGTCAAACAGGATTTTCATATCCGCCACGCTGTCAATGGCAACGCCCGCTTTGCCCACGTCACCGATCACCCGAACGTGGTCGCTGTCATAGCCCCGGTGGGTTGCCAGATCAAATGCCACAGACACGCCCATCTGGCCCGCCGCCAGCC
>Ga0209992_10004177_pt1 | contig 11539 bp, 10 predicted proteins | sample 2SBtaG_2_FD_182564 | JGI IMG/M metagenome (GOLD analysis project Ga0209992, IMG submission 182564) | Deep subsurface microbial communities from Kolumbo volcano to uncover new lineages of life (NeLLi) - 2SBTROV12_ACTIVE470 metaG (SPAdes)... | ecosystem: Environmental > Aquatic > Marine >... | reverse complement strand
TAAAATGAAGAATGTCTCGATTTTTTATAATCGATTTTCCTGATTCTGCAGCATCTAGTAAATCATCTATCGGATCAGACATACTCACACACCTTTGTTTCCTGTCAACAATAACACAATCATATCTGAATTAAGAGAGTATAGAATAGAATAGTAATAGTAGTTTAGTTTGTAATTAATTATTTTTAGTTAGTTTTAGATTTTCTTTTAAAAAAAATAAAGAAAAAGATGGAGTGGAAATATTGGTGTGTGGGTTGAGTCTTAATTGAATGATGAGTTAACATTTTTGTTAAAATTATGTTAAGAAAAGCTCTGAAAAGCCCATTTTGACCCCTTTATTTCCATTCCAGGCGTTAAGATGGATGTTAACACTGTGAATATATCAAATCTAACCCCTTCATTTCCATTCCAGGCATAAAATTATCATAATTTAGGGGGCTAATAATGGATAACTTGTTAATAACAAAAAACAGGCTAGGCGTGGGCTAGGCAGTCAATGTTAACAAACCATTTAGTTAACAAACATTCGCGGATCATTTGAACTGTTAACATTCGATCCGTTAGATCTCAAAGATGGCTAAAAAACGGATTAGAATAGACATGGAGGACTCTGATGGTGCTCGGTATGACATCAAATTAGAGGGTAATGTTACCAGGGATAAAGTTCTAAAAATATTTGAAATGATGGACTTGATGAATATTGAAGAAGAACAAGAAGTTACAAACATGGATTCTGTAGGTTCTAAAATTTGGAATATTGTAGACAAGTTCTTCCCAATGGGAAAATTCACATCAACAAACATTCTTGAAAAATATGAAGACGAATATAACGAACCTGTAAAACTTAGTGTGATCTCCACATACTTGTCAAGATTTTCCACAAAAGGTAGGGTAAATAGGACCAGAACTGGCAGAGAATGGACATATCAAACCATCAAAATACCCCAAAAACAACAATAACAAATTAAGAAATAGTGACTTTTCTAACCAATAATCGGTCTTTTCCAAGAATTACTTTAACATATTCTCCTTTTTGGATGTCCATATACTTTCTGAACTGTTTTGGGATGGAAATTGTACCAGCTGAAGTGATTTTTACCAACACTTCATTCTCATTTACTGACATATTGGTATTATAATTTAATAATATATATAATTTAATATATTATCTAATTCTATTTTCATTATAAAATACGAGTAAATTATACAAAATAACGGTAAATTGTCTTTGAAAATACAAAAATTATTTTATTCTACTATCGGATTTGCTTCTATTTTGTCTACTTTTGCCATTCCCTTTTCAGTAATTGAGTAAGTATATGGTTTTGATTCAGTATTTCTTTGTACAAATCCTTCCTCAAACATCTTTTTCATTAGGCGTGAAGTATGTTCTCTACTCTTCTTTAATGTGATTTGTATGTCACGTGATGTCATAGCTTTGTTTGTGATTAGATGCAACACATAATCAACAGGGTTTGTAGGTATGACAGAAGGTACACTAGGCGTAGAAATCACCTTTTCAGGTACAATTTCAGGCTTGTTAACAACCTCTACAGGTCTTTCTTGAACTTCATTCTTTGCTAGTTTCTCTAAGAATTGTTTTAGATCAAGATTAGGATCCTCTACTTTTTGCTCAATCCCTTGAATTTCTAAGGCATCTAGGCGTATTTTCATATCAATTAATTGTCTTTCATAATATTCTAGGCGTTCTGCTTGTGATGCATCAAATACCTCACTCTTAGTTTTAACAAATGGACGTATCTTGAAATATGCATACAAACCTCCAATTCCCACAATAAATGCTAAAATCACACTTAAAATCACTTCAGGGTCAGGAATTTCTACTAACATCACAACATCTATGCCTACAACGTGATTTATCGTGATTGAACAACATTAATTCACACTTTAGATTAACAAACTCACACAAATTATCACATACATTCAACCTTATTGCTAAACTATCATATCACACCCATCACATATTGCATGCCTGACGGATGAGCCTATCTATCACACTAATCACTTCATCTTCTCTTTCAGGAAAAATATCACTCTCATTAATCACACTAATCTGTTCAGAAAGCTTTGATATCACATCAATATCATCAGGCAAAAGTATGCCTAGACCACGAAAAAGTATGATTGAATAGAATAATCCAATTAACTTATCTCTAGATTGCCCAACTTGTCTATAATACGCACCTTTACTTATAGAAAAATTAGATTCTAGAAGATCCTTCTGATTTAAAATAATTTCAACTTGTCGCTCTGTAAACAGTGATTTTTTGATAATTTTTCGTATAATGTTGTTAAAATTAGATCCTTCCAACTGGTCCATAGCTATACAAATCTGTATACAGCATTCCAATTAAACTTTAAAGAGACATACACAAACCCCCTTTATGGCTGGAGACAAAGTTGAATCATTCCTAAAATCAGAATTAAAAAAGAAAAATGCATTACTATTCGTATTAATCGACTCAGAAGTATCAAATTTAGAGGCATCAAGTAAGCTTGCTAAAGACGTTGAGAAGATTGGAGCATCTGCAATCTTAGTTGGAGGCTCATCTGCTACTGATCAAATTGAAATGGCCCAGGTGGTCAAAGGTATCAAAAAAGGTCTAAAAATACCAATAATTCTATTTCCAGGCAACGTTACAGGTGTTGTACCTGATGCTGATGCCATATTGTTTAGTTCACTAATGAATTCTGAAAATCCATACTTTATCACCCAGGCACAAGCTTTAGGAGCTCCAAGTGTTCTTAAATTTGGATTAGAACCACTCCCAACAGCATATCTTGTGATTGGAGATGGTACATCTGCGTGGTTTGTTGGTTCAGCAAGAGGAATTCCATTTGAAAAACCAAAAATTGCTGCAGCATATTCACTGGCAGCCCAATTCCTTGGAATGAGATTTGTATATCTTGAAGCAGGATCAGGTGCTAAAACCAATGTTACACCTGAAATGGTACAGACAGTCAGACATGCATTTAATGGATTTTTGATTGTTGGTGGTGGAATCAAAGATGAAAAAACTGCTGCAAGTCTTGTGAAAGCAGGAGCTGACGCTCTAGTTATAGGAACATTCCTTGAAAAGGGTGGAAGTCTCACAAAACTCGAAAAAATAGCAAAAGCAATTCAAAGTAGCAAGCAGTAGAGGACTGTATTATGTCCGAAAATGATGCAATATCTCGAATTAGTGATATTCCAATGCCAAAACACTATCTAGATTACTATTCCAGTCTATCCACTGAAACATATTCAATATTTGAGCACGCTGCAGCAGCAAAATCTAGTCTAGCGGACTCTTCAGGAATTATTGAGCCTAAAATCGCATTTGATTTGGCAGATAGAGTTGCAAAAATGCACGAAATTGATATTGCTGATCCTCTACGAGAAATTTTAAAAATTAATGGAAAAGAACTTTCAGCATTAATCCTAGCAAAGGAGATTGCTTCAGGTAAATACTGTCTTCCAGATGCAACTTTAGAAGACAAATTGGATCTTGCAGTTCGTGTAGGATTGGCAATCATTACTGAAGGAGTTACCATTGCTCCATTACAAGGAATTAGTGAAGTAAAAATTAAGAAAAATAAAGATGGAACTGAATATCTTTCTGTTTCAATTGCAGGTCCAATGCGTTCAGCTGGTGGAACAGAATCTGCAGTTACTCTTCTAATTGCAGACCATGTAAGAAAAATAGCAGGTCTATCAAAATTTCAAGCAAATTCATTTGATGATGAAACTGGGAGATTTGTCGAGGAACTACGAATCTATGAAAGAGAAGCAAGCAGCTTCCAATTTCACATATTAGATGAAGATATTGAACATGTAATTTTGAATCTGCCAGTAGAACTGGCTGGTGTAGATACTGATCCATATGAGGTTGTAAATCACAAATCAATGGCTAGAATCCAAACTGATAGAGTAAGAGGTGGAGCTCTACGTGTTCTAAATGATGGATTGATTGGAAGATCAAAAAAACTACTCAAAAGAATTGAATTGTATAATCTTGATGGTTGGGAATGGCTCAATGATCTAAAAGGAGCTGTTCAAACTGGAGATAATCAAGAGGATGCTGCAGCAAAAAGGATGCGTGAGGTAATTACAGGCAGATCAGTGCTTTCTATGCCTAACAAATTGGGTGGATTTAGGCTTAGATATGGTAGAGCATGTAATACTGGATTTGCAGCTGTTGGAATTCATCCAGTGATTGCTGAGATTCTTGATCATACAGTTGCCGTAGGAACTCAAATCAAAATTGATATTCCTGGAAAAGGTGCAACTGTAGCCTTTGTAGATTCCATTGATACTCCTACTGTTCGTCTAAACAACGGAAATGTTGTAAAAATTAGAGATGTGAAACATGGTTTAGAAATTAAAAATGATATTGAAAAAATTCTTCATCTTGGTGATATCTTAATTTCATTTGGAGATTTTCTAGAAAATAATGCACAACTAGTTCCATCAGGTTATGTGGAAGAATTTTGGATAGAGGAACTAAAACAAAAAATTCAAAAATATGAACCAGACGATCAATATCTAAATCAATTTTTGAATAGAATTCCTACAATAGATGAAGCACTAAAAATTTCACTTGACTTTAAAATTCCATTACATCCACATTACTTGTATTTCTGGGATAGAATATCATCTGAAGATCTACTCAAACTATTGCAACCAAGAAAAGTCAATGAAGCATCTATAGAATATTCTAATCAGGTCAAAAAAATTCTTGAGAACTTGGGCACTCCACATAAAGTTGAAAACGACTCAATAATTCTAGAACATCAAGAGGCAAAAATTTTCTTTAATCTCCTATTTAGAGAAAAACCTATCATTAATGATCTATCTGTCCCACAAATTTTAACAAAATCATCAGGCATTCAAATTAATAATAAATTTTCAACTAGTATTGGAGTTAGAATTGGAAGACCTGAAAAAGCAGCAGCTAGACAAATGAAACCTGCCACTCATGTTTTGTTTCCAATAGGTGAAAAAGGTGGACCTACTAGAGATCTTCTCAAAGCTTCAAGAACTGAGCACTTTTTTGCCAATATTTACAATCGTCATTGTACAACATGTAATCAACCATCAATTGGGATCAAATGCTCAATTTGTGGCACTAAAACGGTTGTCACTTTTAGATGCTCAAACTGTCGTGACTCACTTGAAGAACCATTTTGTGAAAAATGCAAGCGTAAAGCTCCTGCACACTCTCACAAAGAATTTCCATTAAAGAAAAGATTACTTTTGGCTCAGGAAAAGATGGGAATTCGTGCAAAAGAACCATTCAAAGGAGTCAAGGAATTAATCAATCAAGATAAAATTGCTGAACCACTAGAAAAGGGACTGGTAAGACAGAACTTTGGGTTAACCACATTCAAAGATGGAACAGTAAGATTTGATGCAACAAATTCTCCATTAACACAATTCAAACCATCATGGATCGGAACATCTATTGAGAAACTAAAACAACTTGGGTATACTCAAGATATTGATGGTAATCCTTTAGAATCTGCAGATCAAATTATAGAACTTCGAATGCAAGATGTGGTAATTCCATATGAAAGTGGGAATTACCTTGTCAACACATGCAAGTACATTGATGTTTTGTTACAAAAATTCTATGGAAAATCTTCATTTTACAATGTTAAAAATTCTGAAGAGCTTATTGGACATCTAATTATTGGATTAGCTCCTCACACATCTGTTGGTATTGTTGGAAGAATCATAGGTTACACTGAAACCCATGTTTGTTTTGGAACTCCTAATTGGCACTCTGCAAAAAGAAGAGATGCTGATGGAGATGCTGATTCTATTATGCTACTCATGGATAGTCTACTAAATTTCTCAAGACAATTTCTTTCTGACAGAATTGGTGGATTGATGGATGCACCATTACTTGTTCAACCTCATGTGCTACCTCATGAATCCCAACCTCAAGCACATAATCTGGAAGTGACCAAGATTCTTCCTTTGGAATTTTTTGAATCTACATTTGAACAAGTTAAAGCATCTGATGTATCTTCAATTGAAATTATCAAATCACGTCTTGATACTGAAAGACAATTCTATGACTATCACTTTACACATCCAACTTCATCTTTAACAACTTCAAAATCTAGAAGTGCATATTCTACACTTGGTTCAATGCTTGACAAATTTGACATGCAAGTTAGAAATGCAGAGATGATCAATGCTGTAAACACATCTGAGATAGTTTCAAATGTTATCTCAACTCATTTGGTTCCAGATTTGATGGGGAACCTTAGAGCATATGCTCGACAAAGCTTTAGGTGTACTGCATGTGGAAAATCATTTCGTAGAATGCCTCTTATCCAAACATGTGTTTGTGGACATAAACTGATTGCTACGATCACAAGGGGTTCTGTAGAAAAATATCTCAAACTTGCAAAAAGATTAGTTGAGAAATATGATGTAGGTGAATATCAAAGAGGGAGAATCCTTGCACTATCTGATGAAATCGAACTAGTATTTGGTAAAAGTCAAGGAGATCAATCCTTACTTACTGATTATGCATAAAATTATCTTAGTTTGACGTATTCGTAGGCACCCAATTTATTATCAAAACAGAATTTTACTTTTTGATAATCTTTTCTGAATGATTTTACTTTTGATAGTAGTTTCTTTGGATCTTTTTTATCAATTACAACTTGTTTAATCAAGGAAGCAATCTCTTGCATCTCATTCTTTTTCATTCCGAGTCTTGTAATTTCAGAAACTCCTAATCTGATTCCACCAGGATGGAAATAATTTCTTCCAGCTTTAATGTCACCAGGAATAAGTTGTCTGTTTACAATGATGTTTGCTTTTTCTAAATCAGCTTCAACTTTTCCTCCATCTGAATAATCTAGAACATTAACAGCAATTTGATGTGATTGTGTAAATCCTCTACTTTCACCTAAAACTTTGAATCCATTATCACTCAAGGCTTCAGCAAATATTTTGGCATTTTTGATAACTTGAACTGCATAATCTTTTCCATATTCTAAAGCTTCAGCAAAAGCTACTGCTTTTCCAGCCATATGGTGAATGTGATGACTACTGGTTAGACCAGGGAATGTAGCTTTCTTGATAACTTCTTCATGTTCTGCAGAACCCAAAACAAGTCCTCCTTGAGGTCCAAACAACGTCTTGTGGGTACTCATAGTCATAGTGTCTGCCCCTTCTCGTAATGGATCCTGGAATTTTCCTCCAGCAATTAATCCTGCAACATGAGCTGCATCATAATTGATGTGCATACCATAACTCTTCAAGAAATCTGATAATTCTTTGACAGGATGAGGAAATAAGAACAACGAACCACCAAACATTGCCATTTTTGGCAGACGATTTGCTTTTTTAAGATCTTTGACTTTTTGTTTTGTTTTATCTACATCAATTGTCATCTCTTCAGCATCAAATGGATAGAATTCAATCTCTAAACCATGTACCAAACCTGCAGTTCCAGAATGTTCTTTCTTTCCATGTGAAATATGCCCACCTGCTGGAATTGAAGGTGCCAACATTATATCACCAGGATTTGTAAATGCTGAATAAACTGCCAAGTTTGCAACAACACCTGATATTGGTCTAACATCTGCAAACTTTGCTTTGTATAATTTTTTAGCTAACTTCATACATTCAAACTCTACGTCATCAATGTACACACATCCTGCGTAAACTCTTTCACCAGGCCAACCTTCTGCATATCTATTTCCAAAATCAGAAATTATTGCTTCTCTTACTGCAGGACTAGGAACATTCTCACTTGCAATCAATGGAATTGAATTTTCAAACCATTTGTGATGATCCTTTAATTTTGTAAAAATTTTATCATAAGATTGTCGATTCTGTGATTTGGCCATATTTTCCATCTTGATTTTCCCAATTTAAAAACACCGATATCATTTCAAAATTATCGATCTTGATCTGGAAGGTATAAAAGGGGAATCCCGAGTTTTGGCATCTATGGGAATGCAAGCAACTTCAAAAGGAAATATGCCCGTTGTATTGCTCAAAGAGGGCGGTTCTGAAGTCAAAGGAAAAGAAGCCCAAAAGAACAACATTGCAGCAGCAAAAATTGTCGCTGAAATTGTTCATACCAGCCTTGGTCCACGAGGCATGGATAAAATGCTAGTTGATTCATTAGGTGACGTTACGATTACAAACGATGGTGCTACCATCCTTAAAGAAATTGATGTTCAACATCCAGCAGCAAAAATGCTAGTTGAAATTTCCAAAACCACAGATAATGAAGTTGGTGATGGTACAACTTCCGCTGTTGTATTGGCAGGTGCATTACTTTCACAAGCTGAATCGTTAATTGATCAAGAAGTTCACCCAACAATCATTGTAGATGGATATAGAAAAGCTGCAAGAAAAGCAAAAGAGTATCTTGAAGAAATCGCAGATACAATTACAGCAAATGATAAAAATATTCTAAATAAAATTGCCAAAACTTCAATGCAAACAAAACTTGTAAGAAAAGACTCAGATCTACTTGCAGACATTATTGTAAAATCTGTACTTGCTGTTTCAGAAAAAACTGGTGAGACTTTTGATGTTGACATTGATGATATCAAAGTTGAAAAGAAAGCAGGAGGTTCAATCAAAGATTCTATGATTATTCAAGGTATTGTGCTTGACAAAGAAATTGTTCATGGTGGCATGCCTAGAAAAATTACTGATGCTAAAATTGCATTAATCAATACTGCATTAGAAATTAGCAAAACTGAAACTGATGCTAAAATCAACATCTCAAATCCACAACAACTAAAATCATTTTTAGATGAAGAAAACAGAATGCTAAAAACAATGGTTGACAAAGTCATTGGCTCTGGTGCAAATGTAGTATTATGTCAAAAAGGATTAGATGATATGGCTCAACATTATCTTGCAAAAGCAGGAATTATTGCAGTTAGAAGAATTAAAGAAAGTGATCTTACAAAATTAGCAAAAGCAACTGGTGCAAGAATAGTTACAAATCTTGATGATCTTTTTGAAAAAGATCTTGGTTCTGCTGAAGTTGTAGAAGAGAGAAAAATTGAAGAAGACAAATGGGTATTTGTTGAAGGATGTAAACATCCAAAATCTGTTACTTTACTTCTTCGTGCAGGCTCACAAAGAGTTGTAGATGAAGTAGAACGCTCTGTTCATGATGCTTTAATGGTTGTAAAAGATGTAATTTTAAAACCTGAAATTGTTGCAGGTGGAGGAGCTCCTGAAACATTTGCTGCAACAAAAATTAGAGGTTGGGCTAAATCTTTAGAAGGTAGAGAACAACTTGCAGCAGAAAAATTTGCTGACGCATTAGAAGAAATTCCATTAACATTATCTGAGAATGCTGGAATGGATCCAATTGACACACTTACAATTCTTCGTTCTAAACAACAAAAAGGAGAAAAATGGACTGGCATTGATGTCATGAAAGCAAAGATTGGAAATATGAAATCAAGTGACATTATTGAACCACTTGCAGTTAAACTCCAAATTGTTTCAGCAGCAGCAGAAGCTGCATCCATGATTCTTAGAATAGATGACGTTATTGCTACTCAAAAATCCGCAGGTGGACCACCTGGTGGAGAAGGAGGAATGCCTGGTATGCCACCTGGAATGGGTGGTATGGGAGGAATGCCTGGAATGGGTGGTATGCCTGACATGGGCGGAATGATGTAATCATTTTGAAAATTCTTCAAAACTTTAATTGTTAATCAAATTTACGAACAACATTGAATCAAACAACATCTAAGGCACTTACTGGATTCAAGTACATTTACCTAGTTGCATTCTTTGCATTACTAGCAGGACTTTTTCATCCACTTATCACAAACTCAAGCTTTGATGGAGTGATCAGTGGTGTACTAATTTTGTTTGTGGGACTTGCAGGTGGAGTTTTGTTATACCGAGCTGCTACATCTGAAAGCAAAAGAGGAATATTTCTTGGAAGTGGATTTGCTTTAATGGCTATTTCATTATACTATATCTTTCAATTTACTGGAAGAGCTTAGACATCAAAGTATAGATAAAATTCGTGTGGGTGTGGTCTAATTGCTATCTCACGTTGATCTCTTCTTTCTAATTCAATGACCTTATCAATAACATCATTTGTGTAGATTGGATTAAGGAATTTTCTATCACTTTCTAATTCATCTAATGCTTCACCTAGACTTTTTGGCAAAACTCCAATTCCTCTCTTATTTCTATCAGATTTTGTCATCTTGAAAATGTCGTCACGTACTTCATCTCCAGGATCCATTTTTTTCTTTACCCCATCCATTCCTGCTGCAGTTACTGCTGCAAATACAAGATATGGATTTGATGAAGGATCTGGTGCTCTAAATTCAAGTCTTTTAAGATTAGCATAATTTTTTCCTTTGAGGTGTTTTGGAACCCTAACTATTGCAGAACGATTTCCTGAACTCCATGCAATATATGCTGGAGCCTCATATCCTGGAACTAATCTGTGGTATGAGTTAGTAGTTGGATTACAAATGGCAGATAATGCTTTTGCATGGTTAATTATTCCTCCACAGAAGTATCTTCCAAGTTGGCTTAATTCAATTTCATCATCTGGATCATAAAATGCATTTTCCTTTCCTTTCCACAAACTAACATTAACGTGCATACCAGAACCTGAATCCATTGCTATTGGTTTTGGCATCATTGTTGCAACTTTTCCATATTTTTGTGCAACATTTCTAATTACATACTTGTAGGATTGTGCAGCATCTGCAGCGTTTGTCATATGATCATATTTGATATCAATTTCACACTGTCCTGCTGTTGCTACTTCGTGATGATGGTTGTCACATAAAATTCCGAAATTTTTATTGAGAATATTTACACATTCATTTCTGTATGGTGTAAGAGTATCTGCTGGAGTACTTGGATAGTATCCTTCTTGTAATCCCATAGGATATCCATCACCTGATTGATTCCATGGAGCTTCTTTTGATTCAATTGAATATGATTGACCTTTGTATGGTGTTAGAACATCCCAATGAACTTTATCAAATACAAAGAATTCAACTTCTGGACCCCATGTACTATAATCATATCCTTGAGTTTTGATATATTCTTCAGCTTTTTGAGAAATTCCTCTTGGATCTCTTGATAATCTACCTCTATCTTCACCCCAATAGACATCACATAGGAGTCTAGCAGTTTTGTTTTCAGTCATCCAAGGAATTATTGCAAATGTATTTGGATCAGGTTTTAAGAGTAAATCTGAATCATCAATACTTGTAAAACCAATAATTGATGAACCATCTAATTTTGGTAATCCATCTCTCATTTGTTCTGGAGTAAATGTATTTGCTGAAATTGTAGTATGATGAAAATGACCTGTAAGACCTGTAAATTGTAAATCTATGAATTGAATTCCTTCATGTTGAATTCTTGAGAAAACTTCGTCAGATGAGTATGATATTGGGATTGCTTTACCGTGGCTGACTTTATATGGCAATTTATTCTTCAATCAAACACAAATACATCAGCCATTTAAGGATTAGGTAAGAAATGTCAGAATCA
>Ga0209992_10004176_pt1 | contig 11541 bp, 10 predicted proteins | sample 2SBtaG_2_FD_182564 | JGI IMG/M metagenome (GOLD analysis project Ga0209992, IMG submission 182564) | Deep subsurface microbial communities from Kolumbo volcano to uncover new lineages of life (NeLLi) - 2SBTROV12_ACTIVE470 metaG (SPAdes)... | ecosystem: Environmental > Aquatic > Marine >... | reverse complement strand
GATAGGGGTGCACTAAATTTAAGATCGCCCCTGGTTGCCTCAACACCTGGCCCACCTAAAAAGATAAACAAAAATGATGGCAAGAAAGTAAACAGGGTCGCCACTGATGCACCAGCAAAACCTGCTAATAACAAGGATTCGGGGCCAAATATCTCTTTCGTCCATGCACCTACAAAGCCCACAAACGCCACCACCATGATTAGTGGGCCCGGCGTGGTTTCACCAAGCGCTAGACCGTCCATCATCTGTGCGCTGGTTAGCCAGGCGTATTGATCAACACCGCCTTGATAAATATACGGCAGTACCGCATAAGCACCACCAAAGGTTACCATGGCGGCTTTGGTGAAAAATTCACCCATATCATGCAACACTGGATCACTTAACAAACTCATGACTGCCAAACCAATACCAACACCTACAACCGCAAAACCAATCAAACGGGTCCAGTTAAACTTTGCATGATCAGGCACTGGTGTGTCGTCGTCAATTAGCGCTGGGCCATAACTTGTTTGGCTGGCACCGTGGTGAGCACCCATCTTAAATGTATCAGGTGAAAATTGTGCCCCCAAATAACCAATAACAGCCGCACTTAAAACAATATATGGAAAAGGTATGTTAAATTGATATATAGCGACAAAGGCCAATACTGCCAATACTTTTAGTACGTTGTTAGACAGGGCTTTAGAGCCAATACGGTAAGCAGCAAACAAAACAATCGCGGTGACTGCTGGCTTAATACCATACAAAACACCTGAGACTGCACTGACATCGCCATAGGTTAAATACACCCAAGTTAGTACACTTAAGATAAACAACGACGGCAATACAAATAATACGCCGGCAACAATGCCACCCCTTACGCCAAACATCAACCAGCCAATATAAGTGGCCAATTGTTGCGCTTCAGGGCCAGGCAACACCATGGTGTAGTTTAATGCATGTAAAAAACGATGCTCAGAAATCCAGCGACGCTTTTCAACCAGCTCTTGGTGCATCATCGATATTTGCCCAGCCGGCCCGCCAAAACTAATAAAGCCCAGCTTTAACCAGTAAATAAAGAAATCTAAAAAACTAGGGGCTTCGGGTTGTTTTTGCATGTTTTTTCTCAATAAAAAACCCTGTTAACCTCTGCAAAACTTGTCTGCAGAAATCAACAGGGTTTGAATAGGTTCGAGGCCTACTTGTTGGCCATCAACCCATCAATCATTGGGGTTAACATGATATCCATCACATCAACCATAAAGCTGCCTTTATAGACTAATGTGTTGTCGTTTTGTAAAAACGCCATCGCTTCTGCTGGCAATTGATCTGCTACCGCTTGTAAATCAACACCATCAATGCGTACCGTAGTAACCACTAACGAGTCTTCTGGCGAAGGTACTGCCTGACCACTAAACGGGTTAGAAGTATCTACCAATGGAATACGATGAAAATTAATGTGTGTGTTATCAAACTGCGGAGTAATGAACTCAACATAATCTTGCATACGGTCTAAGATAATTTCAGTCACTTGCTCTGGCGTGTAAGGACGCTCAGAAGTATCTCGATGAATTTTTTGAATCCACTCAATATTCACTGATGGCACAACACCAACCAACAAATCAACTTGGCCAGCAACATCAGCATTGTCGGTCTTTACGCCGCCGTGAAGGCCTTCGTAAAACATAATATCAGTACCCGATTCAATGTCTTCCCAAGGAGTGAATTGACCCGGATTAAGATCAGTACCCAAACGGGCGTTGTGTTCAACCGCCTCTTCGTCAGAATGAATATAGTAACGCTTTTGACCTGTGCCATCTGTGCCGTATTGCTTAAATAACGCCTCTAGCTTATCAAAATGATTGGCATTTTCCGAAAAGTGTGTCAATACCTTACCTGCTGCACGTGATTTATCAACCTCAACTTTCATATCTGCACGTTCAAATTTGTGAAAACTATCACCTTCCACAACACAAACATTAAGATTTTTCTGATCGAAAATTTTCTCAAATGCTTTTTTTACGAAAGTAGTACCTGCACCTGATGAACCGGTAACTGAAACGACTGGATGTTTTGTTGACATAATGTAACTCCTTGTTAAATAATAATAATAATGTGTTAAAAATCTAGGTTATCGACTGAGAGCGCATTGTCTTCAATAAAGTTTCTTCTTGGCTCTACTTCGTCACCCATTAAAGTTGAAAAAACTTCATCTGCGACAATCGCATCTTCAATCTTCACCTTAAGTAAGATTCGGTTTTCTGGATCCATCGTGGTTTCCCAAAGTTGCTCTGGATTCATCTCACCCAAACCCTTGTAGCGCTGGAAACTCTGACCTTTTTTAGCATCGTCCATCAAAAAGTTAATCACCTGGCTAAAGTTTTTAACCTTAACTTCTTTGCCTTTTTTCTCAACGTAAGACTCTTCGTTGATTACGCTTTCAACTTTTTCTGAGAACTTCTTAATAGTTTTGTAGTCAGAAGAACTGAAAAAAGCTTGTCCTAAATAATCGGTATCGGTGTCTACACCATACACAGACAGCGTGTGCTCCACCTCTTTGGTTGTGTTATTAAAAACAACCTTGTGTTTTTGCGCCGGTGTTAAATCTTGGGCCAATAACTGTTGTATCTGTGCGCACCAATCTTTGGATTCTTTGCCCTCTTTTAAGTTTTTAAGTGGTGCTGAACTAGCAATAGCTCTCATTAATGCCAAGTTAAACTTTTTAGATAGGCGCTCAACAATTGTATTGACCTGATAATAGTCTTTAACCGCAGCCTCCAAAGCCACACCTGCAATGGCTGGCGCTGAAGCGTTAGTAAATAAATGCGCCTCATTTACCGCTTCTTGCAATAAATAATCATTTAATTCTTGATCATCTTTTAAATAACGCTCTTGTTTGCCTTTTTTAATTTTGTATAGTGGTGGTTGGGCAATATACAAATAACCATTTTCAACCAACTCTGGTAAATAACGATAGAAGAAAGTAAGTAATAAAGTACGGATATGCGCACCATCCACGTCAGCATCTGTCATGATGACAATTTTATGGTAGCGTAATTTTTCAATATCGTATTCTTCTTTACCAATACCACAACCAAGTGCGGTAATCAGCGTGCCAACTTCAGCAGAAGAAAGCATTTTTTCAAACCGCGCCTTCTCAACATTTAGAATTTTACCTTTGAGTGGCAAAATTGCTTGAGTACGTCGATCACGGCCTTGCTTGGCTGAACCGCCTGCAGAATCACCCTCCACTAGGAAGATTTCAGATTCGGCTGGATCTTTGGTTTGACAATCGCTTAATTTTCCCGGTAGGCCTGCGATATCGAGTGCACCCTTACGACGGGTCATCTCTCTGGCTTTTCGCGCTGCATCGCGAGCACGCGAAGCCTCTAAAATCTTACCAACAATGATTTTTGCTTCATTTGGGTTTTCTAATAAATAATCGCCCAGTTTTTCGTTTAAGGCCGATTCAACAGGTGCGCGCACCTCTGATGAAACCAATTTGTCTTTGGTTTGAGATGAAAACTTAGGATCGGGTACTTTAACTGAAACAATGGCTGTTAATCCTTCACGTGTGTCTTCACCGGTGATGGAGGCTTTTTCTTTCTTGGCCATGCCAGAATTATCAATGTAATTATTGAGTGTTCGTGTTAGTGCACCCCTAAAGCCAGCTAAGTGAGCACCGCCATCACGTTGTGGAATGTTGTTGGTAAAACAATAAATGCTTTCTTGATAAGCGTCACTCCATTGTAGGGCGACATCAATGGTAATATCATCACGCTCAGCTGAAATAGCAATAATATCGTTATGAATTGGATTTTTTGATTTGTTTAAATGTTCAACAAAAGCCGTGATACCGCCTTCATACTCAAACACATCTTTGCGCTGAGTTGCCAGCTCTTCGATTTCAATATGTACGCCTGAGTTTAAAAATGATAACTCGCGCACCCGATTGGCTAATATGTCGTACTTAAACTCAGTAATAGTAAAGACGTCAGCACTTGGTTTGAAATGAATAGTCGAACCGGTTTGTTTTGTTTTTCCGGTCACTTTCATCGGTGCGTCTGGCACACCTAAAGTATAGCTTTGCTCATGAACCTCACCACCACGATAAACCGTTAGGTGAACTGTTTCAGATAAAGCATTAACCACTGACACGCCTACACCGTGTAAACCGCCAGATACTTTGTAAGAATTGTCGTCAAATTTACCACCTGCATGAAGTACGGTCATAATGACTTCAGCAGCAGACACACCTTCTTCTGGGTGAATATCAACTGGAATACCACGACCATCATCTGAAACAGAAACTGACTGATCTTCATGAATGGTGATGTTGATTTTGGAACAGTGGCCTGCTAACGCTTCATCGATTGCGTTGTCAACCACCTCGAATACCATGTGGTGTAAACCGGTGCCATCGTCAGTATCACCGATGTACATTCCAGGGCGTTTTCTAACCGCATCTAAGCCTTTTAAAACCTTAATATTGGAGGCTTGATATTCTTGTGTTTGATCTTCAGACATAAGTGCTTGAAAAAAATAAATTTATTATACCACGACACTCACAATTATCGGCTTTTCGTCGGTATTTTTTTTAAATTATTATATGGCTTGATTGTGTTGATTTTAAAGGGATACCTTAAAAAAACAAGGTTGGGTTTTAAGCAAATTAATCGTGTTGTTTAATCACGCCGTTATCAATCTGAAAAACCAGTGGATTAACAGAGCTAATGGTTGATAAATTGTGCCCAATATCAGTCATAAAAGTTTGTACCTTTAGGCTTTGTAAATATTGCAAAATAATGTTTATTTTTTTACTGTCTAATTCAGAAGATAAATCATCAATTAAAACAATTGGTTTTGTTTTAAGATTAATTAGCAATAACACTTGTGTTAACCAAAAAATGATCGACAGTGTTTTTTGCTCACCCCTTGATAAAAAACATTCTTTTTTATTGTTAAACATAAAATCAATGTTGGCCTTATGTGATCCATAATTTAAATATTTAGCTTTTAACAGTGCTGGTTTGTTTTTGTTTAAATATTGGTAAATATTTTGCTCGTTGGTTATCTCTACTTCTTTTGGCCAACCTGAAGAAAACTGATAATCAAATTGATCTAGTGAATCGATTAACATTTCTAATGATTTTGATTGTTCAGAAAGTGAGGTTTGTTTTAATTGGTGTAAATAATTTAGTCGGTTTTGATTAATCGTTGCTGATACTTTTGCCAACTCTAAAAACCAAAAATCTAACGATTCGGCTTGATTGTTTATTAATAGAGTGTTTATGTTTTTTAAGGTTTTGTTGTAGGTTTTAAAGGCTTTAACAGAGTCTTGTTTCACGTGAAACACACCCCAATCTAAATAAGAACGTTTATTTTTAGGGGTGCCATTAACAACAAACCCTTTGTCTGGTGTAATAATTTGAGTGGGTAATATTTGACTTAACTGAGAAGTATTATTAACTCTTTGATGATTAACACTGATGGTGTTTTTATTTTTAGATTTTTCTAATTTAATTCTATTATCACCAACTTGGGCACTTATCTGAAATTGATCACAATCAAAGTTAATTACTTCTTTAATCGTTTTTGTTTTAAAAGAACGATTGTGCCCTAAATAATAAATAGCCTCTATTAAACTGGTTTTACCTTGTGCATTATTAGCAACAAATAAATTAATCCCTTTGGAAGGAGTAATAAATTGATTGGTTAGATTACGAAACTGGTGAATAGATAATTTATCGATAACAGCCATATAAAGACCTAAATATCAATCAATTAAATTCGCATTGGCATAACAACATATTGATAGGTTTCATCATCAATACTACTTAACAAGCAAGATTGGTTTTCACCGCCAGGTACCACCATGTTGATTTCATCAGTGGTTAGTTTTTCTAAAATAGAAATTAGATAATGGATGTTAAAAGCAATTTCAATCTCTTTGTCGAAATTTTTAATGGCGATTTGTGTTTTGGCTTGGCCCCTTTCAGAATGAGAAAAAATATTAAGTTGGGCATCTTTGAAAGCCAGTTTAACCCCTTTGGTGCGCTCTTCAACAAAAATAGAAGCTTGCTGCAAACTGTTTAGAAACTCTTGTCGATCAATCACAATGGTGTTTTCATAATCTGTTGGGATTACCTGTGCATAATTTGGAAAATTACCGTCAATTAGTCGACTAATAATCGTTGTATTATCACTAACTAAATAAAAATAATTTTCTGAAAGGTGGATATCAACCTCTTCATGTTCGTTTTTATTAAGCAACTTAGTAAGTTCTAATACTGCTTTTCTTGGAAGAATAACGGTTTTTTTATTTTCTAAATTGTTACTTTGTTTAATTTCACCAATTGACAAACGATGACCATCAGTTGCAACCACAGTAATGTTGTTTTGATCAACTTCAAAATAAAGACCGTTTAAATAAGCACGAATGTCTTGATTACCCATTGAAAAAGAAGTGTTTTCAATCAGAGCTTTTAATGCGTTTCGTTTAACTTTAATAACATCAGAGTTTTCAACTTTAGGTAGGGATGGAAAATCTTGATGATTAAATGTATTGAGTTCAAAAGAGTTGTTGTTAGTTTTGATATAAACTTTAGCCTCTTCAATGATAAATTGAATAATGGTTTCTTCTGGTAATTTTCTAATAATGTCAATTAGATCTTTTGCATAAACAGTAAAACTAATTTCTTCTTGTGTATTGATAGAATGCGAAGCACGTAATTCTATTTCCATATCAGTTGTTGTTAAAGTTAGCTGATTGTTTTTTAATTGAATTAATACATGTGAAAGAATCGGTAGTGTTTGTTTTTTTTCAACAACACCAATAACTGTTTGTAATGGTTCTAGTAATTCTCTAACGGTTAATTGTGTGTTCATCAAAAAATCCTTTTATTAAATAATTATTGTTATTATTAGTGGCGTATTTTTTTGTTAATAACTAATTTTTTTCTTTAAAAAACAGTTTGTTAAGTTGTGGATATTAGTTAACTATTTTATGTAAAAACTAAAGGGTTATGTTTATAAATTTTGTGGATTTGTTAAGTTATTAAAGTTATCGACAATTGCCTGGATAACTACCTGTGTATAGTGTTTATAAGTGCGCTAATTTTAGTTTGATTAAATCGTAGTCATTCTTTATTGATGCCTCTTCTAATAGTTTTTTCTCTATTTTATCAATACTGTGTAAAACCGTGGAATGATCCCTGTTTCCAAAATGTTTTCCAATTTTTGTTAAAGACAAAGTGGTAAGCTCATGAGCGATAAAAATAGCCATCTGTCTGGCTAAAACCATGTGTTGTTTTCGGCTTTTTGAGCTTAAATCTGAAACGGTGATAGCATAATGTTTTGCCGTTTCTTTTTGTATATCGTTAATATCAATATTTTTAACTTGGGGTTTGATCAAATCTCCCAGTGCACTTTCAACAACCTCTTTAGAAATAAACGAGTGGTCGATTTTAGAAAAGTCAATAAAGGCTTTGAGTTTGAGTAACGCACCTTCCAAATCTCTAACATTTGAAGTGATGTGTCCAGCAATAAACAAAGCAGTGTCTTCTGTTAAGTCAATGTTGATTTTTTTGTTGTGTGCTTTTTTTAACAAAATTGCAGCACGCATTTCTAACTCTGGCGGTGTTAAATGTAGGTTTAAACCTTGGGAAAATCGTGTTTTTAGGCGCTCTTCTAAAGTACGAATATTTTTAGGGGGTTGGTCGCAAGTAAAAATGATTTGTTTTTTGGTGTTAAACAAAAAATTAAAAATATGAAAAAATTCTTCTTGTGATTTTTCCTTTCCTGCAATTAAATGGATATCGTCTACCAGCAGCAAGTCGGCTGACTGGTAGTAAGCTTTAATGTCTTCAATAGTTTTGTGTCGCAAACTGGCGGTGATATTTCTAACAAAATCCATCAGCGGCACATAAATGACTTTGATGTTTGGGTTTTTTTCTTGGGCTAAGTGGCCTGCAGCTTGCATTAAGTGTGTTTTTCCAAGGCCCGATCCACCATAAATAATAAAAGGATTGTAAGGCGAGGCTTTGATGTTTTCAGCAATTTGTCGAGTGGCACCATAGGCCATTTGGTTGGCGTTGCCCAACACCAAATGATCAAAGGTGTATTCTGGGAATAGTGGTGTGTTGTGCCGTTGTGGTGTCTTAGGATTGGGTGTCGATTGGGTTGAAACACCAATATAAATTTTAAGGTTGTTGCTATGTTGTGCAACAGCGCTTTTGATTTCTTGTTTTAGGTTTTTATTAATATAGTTTTTAACCGATGTGCTGGGTGCTAAGAGCGAAAGGTTGGTTCCATCTTCGATGGCTTTTAAGGGTTGCACCCAGACGCTAAAGGTTGCCAAAGGCAAGGTGTCTTTTAAAGTATTGAGGCATTTTGCCCAGGTTTTTGACATGGTTTTATCTAGCAAATAAAAATGAAACAAGTGTCAATTTTGCCACTATTTTTCACCTTAAGATTGGGTTTAATTTAAAATTAATAATGATATACTAAAGCTTTTGTTTTTGCACAGGAGTTGTACAAATGGGGTCGGTTGAAAAGGTTTTTGAAAAAATATTATGGAACTCTCGTCACATGGTTTTAGTGGCTGTTGTAGCTTCGGCGTTGTTGTCACTACTTTTGTTTGTCATTACGGCAGTTGATGTTGGTAGTTTGTTGTCTCATGCTGGTGATTATATAGGTGCATCAGGTGAAGAAAGAAAAGCACTAAAAATTGAGATGGTGGCGCATACGGTTGGTGCTATTGATGGTTTTTTGTTGGCAACCATCCTAATGATTTTTGCTTTGGGACTGTATGAGTTGTTTATTAGTGATATTGATGTAGCCAAACAGAGCGGACAGTCGTCCAAGGTTTTGGTGATCAACTCTTTAGATGATTTAAAATCAAAACTGGCCAAAGTGATCTTGATGATTTTGGTGGTGACGTTTTTTGAAGTGTCATTATCAATGAGCTTTACTGGTGCACTTGATTTAGTGTATTTTTCGTTAGGTATTTTAATGGTTTCTTTGGCGCTTTATTTTGGTTCAAAATCAAAGCACTGATTGATTTTTATAGACAAATAGCGTAACATTGCCCCTTTTTTTATAACGAATAATATTATGCGTCAAACAATCGTTGCAGGCAATTGGAAAATGAACGGCTCTAAAGAGTCGGTAAGCAATTTAGTAATTGGTATTCTAGCTGGTATGGCAGAGGTTCAATCAAAGGTGATTGTCTGTTCACCTTATCCTTACTTATCAGAAGTTGAGGCTTTGGCCACACACTCTCAGTTACATGTCGGTGCGCAAGATCTTAACGTCAATGCTGCTGGCGCCTTTACCGGCGAAGTGAGTGCTGATATGCTTAAAGACTTTGGTGTAGAGCATGTTATTGTTGGTCACTCAGAGCGCAGAAGTCTATATGGTGAAAGCGATGATATTGTGGCTGAAAAAGTACAGGTAGCCCTAGACAACGGCCTAACTCCGTTATTTTGTATTGGTGAGTTGTTAGAAGAAAGAGAGTCGGGTAATACCGAAGCTGTGGTTTCTCGTCAAATGAATGCAGTGATTAATCGTGTGGGCATTGAAGCATTTAAAAATATTATTGTGGCTTATGAGCCGGTTTGGGCAATTGGTACAGGCGTTACTGCTACGCCAGAGCAAGCCCAAGACACGCACGCTTTTATTCGTAGCCTATTAGCGGGCCACGATAACGATATCGCTCAATCAACCCCTATTCTTTATGGCGGCAGCATGAATCCTGCGAATGCAGACGAGTTGATTGCTTGTGAAGACATCGATGGTGGTTTAATTGGCGGCGCGTCATTAAAGTCTGATGATTTTTTACAGATTTGTAAAGCGGGCTAATTATTATGTCATTTCAAGTTATTCTTATTATTCACGTATTGTTAGCGCTAGGCTTGGTTGCTTTAATTTTAATGCAACATGGCAAAGGCGCTGATGCAGGCGCAGCTTTTGGTGCGGGTTCGGCGGGTTCAGTATTTGGTGCACGCGGTGCTAATTCTTTTTTGTACAAGCTAACAGCAGGTGTTGCCACCGGTTTCTTTTTAACCAGTTTGACGCTGGCTTATTTAGCAACTAACGAAACCAGCACAGCAGAGGAGCCGCAAAGTGTCATGGATAGTGTTGTGGTAGAACCTATCGTGCCGTCAGATGTACCTATGATCGACACCAAAATCAGCGACATTCCCAACGAGTAAGTTCTAAACCTTATTGCCGATGTGGCGGAATTGGTAGACGCGCTACCTTGAGGGGGTAGTGAGCTACGCTCGTGCCAGTTCGACTCTGGCCATCGGCACCACTTATTTTTTTGCTTACTTACTTGCTATCTGTATGGTGTATTGTATAATTTGAGCTAGATTTATCCCAATCCTGAGAAGAATGAAGTTTTTACCTATTATTTTAATATTGTCCTCAAGCGCCGCTAGTGCCTTTTGGGGTGGAAATAACGCAAACTGGATGCCATTTGGTACAGGCACCGGATACAATAATCAATCGCCCTGGAGCAATAATTCTAATTGGAATCCTTTTGGTACGGGAGGAAATTGGAGTCCTAGAAACGATGCAGCTAATTTAAGCCGCTATGGCGCACGACCTGAGGCGCTTATGCAGTACCGAAAAGACCCTAGATTTCAAGTCAACAACACTACCCCTGAAGTTCAAAACAGAGTGAGGCCTTCTAATTGGTTAACAGAAACTGATTTTGCCTCTACTTTAAAAGACATGGGCGGGCAAGATAAAGCTTTTGTTGTTGACGATTTTGCAGCCTTTGGTTTGTCAGAAGGTTATGCGCGTGCTAAGGCGGAAACGTTTGGCGTTGGCAGGGTGCTTAGGGATCATGCGCTACAAAATACAGATGGTATATTTTCTGGCGACAGAAGTACCATTTACGGCAAGCAAGGTTATGCGCTTTCACCTGCTGCCTCATCAACGCAAAAAATAGACAATTAATTAACAACTTAACAACATGACGTTAAAAAACCAGCTTTTTAGCTGGTTTTTTATTGCTCTAAACAAAAACCAAATCAATCGCCATGATATTTATCTAAAGCAACCTCTTTTTAAAGTAAGTTCATTTTTTCTAAAATTTTTAAATACCAATTTAAAACCGGCTGTTTTTACTCAAAAACCCTATTAATAGACCATTAAGAACCTTAAAATAAGGCTAATTCAGCCAATTATTGGCTTATTTCGACTATTTTTGATCATTTTTTATTGATCTATTGGCTTATTTTGATTATTTTCAATATTTTTAATTTTAGATAATCATTGTAATAGCACGGATTATAGCGATATTTATTAATTTTTTTGATATTTATATTAGAATATTATTGACTACTAATATAGTTTGTGTATAATGCACACCTATCTAGACGGCTCAAGTCAGATACTTAAAACATCTCAATAATGAAGATGTTAAATTTTAAAATAATTAATCTAGGAGATTAACATGAAAAAAATTATCGCTATCGCTACTTTAGTAGCTGCTACATCAGCTTCTGCTGGTTTTTTTGGTAACAACAACAACTCTAACTGGGGTCCTTTCGA
>Ga0209992_10004174_pt1 | contig 11541 bp, 8 predicted proteins | sample 2SBtaG_2_FD_182564 | JGI IMG/M metagenome (GOLD analysis project Ga0209992, IMG submission 182564) | Deep subsurface microbial communities from Kolumbo volcano to uncover new lineages of life (NeLLi) - 2SBTROV12_ACTIVE470 metaG (SPAdes)... | ecosystem: Environmental > Aquatic > Marine > Volcanic... | reverse complement strand
AATCAGGTGGTCGTCGTCGACCCAGTCGTTCAGCGCCGGGCGCAGCAGGTAGAGCTGGGCCGTGGTCCAAGGTCGGAAGCGGTGGGCCATGCGCCCATTGGATCAGAACCCGCTCCGGAGTCGATCGCGGCTCGATGCCTCCGCGACATCCGTACTTCCGCGTTCCCAAGTGCCCCCCGCAGGGGAGCGGCGAGTCGGCTGGGTCCAATGCCCAACAGACTCCTAGTCGACCTTCTCGATCTCGGTCCCGGGCTTCGGCTTGCCCCACACCCTCGCGGTGAGGATCCCGATCTCGTAGAGCAGGATCAGCGGGAGCCCGAGGGCGATCTGCGTGACGACGTCCGGCGGCGTGAGCAGCGCCGACACGAGGAAGATGCAGGGGATGGCGAAGCGGCGCGCCCTGGCGAGGCCCGCGGCCGTCACGATCCCCACCCGCGACAGGAAGAAGATCGCCAGCGGCAGCTGAAACACGGTGCCGAACGCGAAGATGATCCGGGTGGCGAAGGAAAGGTACTCCGTGACCGTAATCTGGGGCAGCACGGTGTCGTTGCCGAAGCCCAGGAAGAAGTGCATCGCCCAGGGCAGGACCGTCATGTAGCAGAAGGTCGCGCCCGCGGCGAAGAAGACCGTGGAGAAGAAGACGAACGGCAGGACGAGCGTCCGCTCTCGCTTGTAGAGCCCCGGCGCGATGAACTGCCATGCTTGATAGAAGAGGACCGGCAGCGCCAGGAGCAGCGCCGCGAACAGCGACACCTTGATGTCCACGATGAACTTCTCGGCGGGCTTCGTGAAGATGAAGGACGAGCCTTCGGGGAAGTGAGGCGCGGCGGGGGCGGCGAGCAGCTCGTACAGCTCTCCGCCGAAGGGCAGCGTCAAGCCGAGGCAGATCGCGACGCCGATGAAGCCGCGGATGAGGCGGTCCCGCAGCTCCGTGAGGTGCTCCAGCAGCGTCATGCGATAGGCGTCGACCTCGTCCGAGGGCGTCTCCTCGTCCGGGGGCGTCTCCTCGTCCGGGGGCGTCTCCTCGTCCGCCGGCGCCTCGAGCTCCTCCGTCACGACTCGCGCTCCTCGACCACGTCCGCCCCTTCGACCACGTCCGCCCCTTCGACCACGTCCGCCCCTTCGACCACGTCCGCCTCTTCGGCCACGTCCGCCTGTTCGACCACCGAGTCGGCGGGCTCACCCACGGGGAGCTCCTCGGCCCGCTTCTCCGCCCGCTCGGCCGCGCGCTCCTCGGCCGCTTCCCGGAGGGCCTGACGGCGCTCGGCGAACTCCCGGCGGCGGCGGGCGCGGTCCTCCTCGCGGACCTCGTCGTCCAAGGTGCGGCGCAGCTCGTCGCTCGTGCGTCGGATCTCGCCCATCATCTTGCCCAGCTGGCGCGCCACGTCCGGCAGCCGTCGCGGGCCCAGGAAGACCAGCGCGAGGGCGAGGACGATGAAGATCTCGGCGGGCCCGATGTGCAGCATCGGCGAGAGTATGGACACGCCCCCAAGGCGGCGCAATCAAGCACCGGGGCGGCCCGAAGCCTTCTTCCCCCTCGGCCGTGGTTGCCCTATAACCGGCCCCTACCTCGTCATGTGCCGCATTTTCGCTTTCACGAGCCGCGTCAGCCTCAAGGTCCAGCGAAGCCTGGTCAAAGCCGACAACGCCCTGCAGCTCCAGAGCCGCCGCCACCCTCACGGGTGGGGCATCGCGTACTACCTCGCGGGCAGCCGCGAACCGACGCACGTGAAGAGCGTGGCCTCCGCGTTCGACGACGAGCGGTTCACGCGGGTCTCCGAGTTCCTCACCTCCCACGCCGTCATCGCGCACGTCCGCAAGGCGACGGTCGGGGATCTTCGGCTCGAGAACACCCACCCTTTCCAGTGGAACGGGTGGACTTTCTGCCACAACGGCACCCTGTTCGGCTTCGACGAGGTGGCGGACGAGCTGCGGTCGCGGCTCCCCCCGCACCTCCGAGCAGCCATCCAGGGGACGACCGACAGCGAGACCCTCTTCTACCTCGTCCTCGCCACGCTGGAGGGCGTCGGCGTGGACCTCGACTCGCCGCCGACGACCTTCCCCGTCGAGGCGTGGGCCGCCATCGGTCAGCTCGCCCGGTGGGTGCGGGACGTGACGGGCGCCACCGGCGCGGACGAGCGCGAGTCGATGATGAACTGGGTGCTGACCGACGGCCGCATCTGGCTCGCGAGCCGCTTCAACGGCGGCCTGTCCTTCTCCACCCAGAAGACGCGCTGCGCCGACTTCGACGTGTGCCCCATCCGCGACAAGGTCTGCTTCGGTCCGCGGCGCGAGGGCATCCGCCACACCCACGTGCTCATCGCCTCGGACCCCACGAGCCCGGACGACGTGTGGGAGGAGATGCCCAACCGGAGCATGCTCGCGGTGGACGCCGAGCTGCGCTTGCGCGTCGCGCCCCTGCCCGGGCTGGGCGGCGGCGAAGCCTGGTTCGCCTGACCGACCGACCATGCCCCTGACCCACCTCGTCTGCGGGCGCTGCGATCAGCGCCGCGACCACCGCGTCCTGCAGGGCGTCTGCCGCGCGTGCGGCGGCCCCCTCCTCGCGCGGTATTCGGTCGACCACCCACCCTCGCTGGACGACGTCCTGAGGCGCCGCCCCGGCCAGAACCGGCTGGTGGAGCTGGCGCCGTCGGACCGCGGGCCGGACGCCCCCACGCTCGGAGAAGGGGCGACGCCGCTCGTGCCCGGCGGTCGACTGGCAGACGCCGTCGGTCTGCCCGAGCTGCTCATCAAGGACGAGGCCCAGAACCCGACGGCGTCGTTCAAGGCCCGAGGCATGGCCGCCGCGATGGCGCGCGCCTCGGAGCTGGGGGTGACGGCCGCGTGCCTCCCCTCCGCGGGCAACGCCGGGGGCGCGGCGGCGGCCTACGGCGCCCTGCACGGCGTCGAGATCCACGTCTACGTGCCCGCCTCCACGCCCGCCCCGATCGTCGCGGAGACCCGGGCGTTGGGCGCGCAGGTCACCCTGGTCGACGGCACCATCGCGGACGCCGGGGCCGCCCTCGAGGCCGTCGCGGACGACCGCGGTTGGTTCTCCCTCGCCACCCTCAAGGAGCCGTATCGGCTGGAGGGCAAGAAGGTGATGGGCTTCGAGCTCCTGTACGACCTCGGGGCCCTTCCCGACGCGATCCTCTACCCCACCGGCGGCGGCACGGGCCTCATCGGCATGTGGAAGGCCTTCGACGAGATGCAGGCCATGGGCTGGATCGGCCCCGAGCGGCCGCGCATGTACTCGGTCCAGGCAGACGGCTGCGCGCCCATGGTGAGGGCGTTCGAGCAGGGCCTCACGACCGCGCCGGTGTGGCAGGACCCCGCGCGCACGACGGCCTTCGGGCTGCGGGTCCCGGGCGCGCTGGGGGACTTCCTCATCCTCGACGCGCTGCGCTCCTCGGGGGGCGGGGCCGTGGCCGTGAGCGAGGCCGCGATCGCCGACGGCACCGCGAAGATGGCGACGCTGCTCGGCCTCCAGGGCTCGCCCGAGGGCGGCGCCTGCGTGGCCGCCGCCGAAACCCTCATGGCGCGGGGCGACCTCTCGGCGCAGGATCGGGTGGTGATCTTCAACACCGGCCACGGGTTGAAGTACCTGGAGACCTGACGGCTTGAGCGAGCAGGACCGAGGCAGCGGGGTCGACGTCGGCCTGTGGGGAGGGCTCTGGGCGACGGGCCTCCTCTTCCACTACGCGGTCGCCAACGACAAGTGGCACCTCGACGAGCCCATCCACGTGTTCGCCGCGGCCTGCTTCGCCCTCCTGCTGGCGAAGCCCCGCTGGTCGATCGCGTGGACGATCGCCGCCCTCGCGCAGATCTCCGACGGGCTCTTCACGGCCGTCACGCGCAACGACATCCAGATGAGCTGGACGATCGTGGCCGCCACGCACGTCGCGATGCTGCTCGCCCTCTCGACCGTCTGGCACCGCCCCGAGGAGGAGCGGGCGCAAGCGGCCCTCGATCGACTCGCGCCGAGCCTGCGCGGCGTGGTCCTGCTCGTGTACTTCTACGCCGTCTTCCACAAGCTCAACCGCGGGTACTTCTCGTCCGTGAACGACAAGCCCGTCGAGCTCCTCGAGCGCATGCCGGGGATGAACTGGGCCGTCGCCGAGCTGGGCCTGGGCGACTGGGGCGCGCACATCGGCATCGGGATCGAGGCGGTCGCCCTCGTGCTCCTGCTGATCCCGTCGCTGCGCCTGCTCGGGGTCCTCGCGGCGTTCAGCCTGCACTTCGGGCTGGGGGTCGTCGGGTTTCGGCAGTTCCTCATCATGTTCCCGCTCCTCCTGCTGTTCCTGCGGGCGTCGTCGCAGGCGCCGCCGCGGTGGCCCGAGCGGGTCCGAAGGGTGCTGCCGTTCGTGCTTCCGCCGGCGCTCACGGCGTTCCTGCTGGCGAACGAGAGCCGCGACTCGTGGACGATGTTCCTCACGCCCCTCTTCGTGCTCGGGGGGGCTGTCTTCGTGTTCGAGGTCGTCCGGCGGGTGCGGGAGCACGGCCCCCTCCGCGTGGGGGCGCTCCCGATCGGCCCGGGTCGCCCCCTCGACGTCCTCCTCCCGGTCCTCTTCGCGGCCTGGTGCTTCCTGCCGTACCTCGGCGTCACGACGCACCCCTGCATGACGATGTACTCGCGCCTGAGCGTGCACTCCGGCGAGTCCAACCACTACCTGGTCCCCGCCGCGCTGCAGATCGACGCGATCCACGGGGACATGGTCAAGATCATCGGGACGTCGTCGCCCGGCCGTTTCCCCCTCGCGGCGGAGGTCCCGCGGCTGTCCCTGCGGAAGCAGATCGCCGTGACCCGCCTGCGCGGGAAGCCCCCCCGCTGGGTCATCTACCGGCACGGCGACCAGGAGATCCGCGTCACCGACGGCCGCATCCCCGACGCAGCGTGGTACGAGCGCCTGCCGATGATCAGCTTCAACGGCCCCTCGGCCCTCGGGACGGCCAAGCGGAGGTCCCGCTTCAACCCGCGGCCTCGCCCAGTCCGCGCGCTCGGCGAGCCGCCTTCGGCCCCCGCCCCGAGCGATTCGCCCTGAGGGGGCCTATCCTCCGCTCGATGCCGATCCATCCGGACAACCCGCTCGTGGTGCAGAGCGACCGAAGCCTCCTGCTCGAGACGACCGGGCCCCGCTACCCCGCGGCCCGGGACGCCCTGCTCGCGTTCGCAGAACTGGTCAAGAGCCCCGAGTACGTGCACACGTGGCGGCTCACGGACCTGTCGCTGTGGAACGCCGCCGCCGCGGGTCGCACCACCGAGGAGGTGATGGAGGCGCTCGAGGAGTTCGCGCGGTACCCGATCCCGGCGGCCGTCGTGGAGGGCATCGCCGAGACGATGGCGCGCTACGGATCGGTCCGCCTGGTGCAGGACGGCGAGTGGCTCCGTCTGGAGGCCGACGATCCCCTCACCCTGGAGGAGGTCCGAGGCTGGGAGGCCACGAAGGACCTCCTCGGAGCCCCGGACGAGCGCCCCGGCGTGCGCGTGCACCCCCGTCGGCGGGGCGAGCTCAAGCAGGTCCTCGTACACATGGGCCGACCGGTGGACGACCTCGTGGGCTACGAGGACGGGGAGGCCCTCGCCATCGACCTCGCGCCGGAGCTCCCCGAGGGCGGGCCGTGGTCGCTGCGGGACTACCAAGTGGAGGCCGTCGACGCCTTCCTGGGCGGGCCCGGCGGCGGCTCCGGGGTGGTCGTGCTCCCCTGCGGGGCGGGCAAGACGCTCGTGGGCATCGGGGCCATGGCGAAGCTGGGGATGCGCACGCTGATCCTCTGCACCGGCCACACCGCCCTGCAGCAGTGGAAGGCCGAGATCCTCCGTCGCACGACGCTCAAAGAGGACGACATCGGCGAGTTCTCGTCCCGCTCCAAGACCCTCCGCCCGGTCACGCTCACCACGTACCAGCTGCTCACGTGGCGCCACGAGAAGGGCGCCGCGCCCGCGCACTTCGGGCTCTTCCACGACGCACGCTGGGGCCTCGTCATCTACGACGAGGTGCACCTGCTGCCCGCGCCCATCTTCCGCGAGGCGGCGGGGCTCCAGGCCCGACGGCGGCTGGGCCTCACCGCGACGCTGGTCCGTGAAGACGGTCGCGAGGAAGACGTCTTCGCCCTGATCGGCCCCAAGCGGTACGACCTCCCGTGGAAGGAGCTCGAGCGCCAGGGATGGATCGCCGGGGCCCGCTGCGTGGAGGTGCGCGTGCCGTTCGCCGACGCCGACCGCGTGCGCTACGTGCAGGCGTCCACCCGGGCCAAGTTCGAGCTCGCCGCGAAGAACCCCCGGAAGATCGCGGCGCTGCAGCGCCTCCTCGATCGTCACGGCGGGGAGCAGATCCTCGTGATCGGGACCTACCTCGCCCAGCTCGGGTGGGTGGCGCGACGCCTGGGGATCCCGCTGATCACCGGCGAGACACCCATCGCCCGCCGCGACGAGCTCTTCGCGGCCTTCCGGTCGGGCGGGATCGGCGTCCTCGGCCTCTCGAAGGTGGGCAACTTCGCGGTGGACCTGCCCGGGGCCTCCGTGGCGGTTCAGATCAGCGGGACATTCGGCAGCCGCCAGGAGGAAGCCCAGCGGCTGGGTCGCGTCCTGCGCCCCAAGGAGGGACGCAACCAGGCGGTCTTCTACACGCTGGTCACCGCCGACTCTCGCGAGCTCGAGTTCGCCGAGCGGCGGCGCCTGTTCCTCGCCGAGCAGGGCTACCCCTACCGCATCGAAGAGCCGGGGGCGGCGTGAGGGCGGTCTCGATCCTGGAGGTCGTCGACCCGTCCGTGTGGGACGAGATCGCGGCCGCGGTGCCCATCGAGGTCCACCTCGAGGAGCGCCTCGACGCCCGACGCGCGGTGGTGGGCCCGTCGTTCGTCGCGGACGCCCTCCCGGGGCTCACCGAGCGAGGGGTCGACGTCCTGGTGCGGTACGCCCGTCGGGACACGGCACCCGAGGCCGCCGACGGCTTGTGGGCGACCGTCGACGCCCTGCCGGCCGACGCGAGGCGCGTCCTCCACTCGGCCCAGCGCCACGCCCACGACCGGGTGGTGCGCGGCTTCCACGCCTGGGACCCGATGGGGGACGCCGACGCCGTCCGCACCCTCCACGCGGCGGGCCTCCTGACCCGCGATCCCGAGGACCCCACCCCGGGCTGGGCGGCGCGCTTCCACCTGCACGCCGACCTCCCCGAGCCTCCCTCGTGGGCCCTCGACTTCGACGAGGCCGTGATGGAGGAGACCGACGACCTGTCCGCTGCCCTCCCGGGCCCCGCGGTGCTGCTCCAGGACATGGCCGGCCTCGCCGCGGCCATCGGCGCCACCGCCCCCAAGCGCACCCACGCGGGTCCTCTCGCCCGCGCCGACGCCCGGCGCCTGGGTCGACGCCTGGGGGTGCCCGACCTCGCCCGCGACGGGCTCTTCGAGGCCCATCCCCGCTGGGTGCGGGCGCTGCACGGCCTCGAGATCCTCGGCGCGGTCGGCATCGATCCCATCCAGCGCCTGCTGTTCCTGGACCTGGGCGTCGAAGACCTGCTCGGGGGCACCACCGCGGAGGCCGTGGACCGCCTCGTCCGTCGCCTGGTGCCGTGGGACCTCCACCCGCTGCTCGACGCGCTGCGCCGCGCCCTGGCGACAGCCGGCGATCAGGCCCTCGACGAGGCGATCGTGCTCGAGGCCCTGCACGACCAGGCGCGGGAGCTGCTGTTCCCCGCCTGGGCCCGGGGCGGCGGCCCCGTCTACCCCCACGTCGACGGCGAGGACGCGCGCCCCTACGACGAGGACGGCTGGGATCGCGTGGAGGCCCGGCTCGTCGAGAAGACCCTCGACGCCCTGCTGCGGCTGGGCCTGATCCGACGCGCCCCGGGCATCTTCGCGGCCACCGACGACGGCCGCGCCTGGGCCGACGTGGTGCCGAGCCCGCCCACGCTGTGGTGCGGCTCCGACCTGGAGCTCGTCGTGCCGCCGGGCGCCCTCACGCCCTGGGAGCGGTTCCAGCTGGAGCGGCTGACGACCTGCCTCGCCCGGGACGTCGTGGACCGCCACCGCCTCGACCGCGGCGCCCTGACCGCGTGGCTCGCGACCCACGATCTCGCCGAGGCCGTCGCCCTGCTGGAGCGGCGGTGCCTGGCGGTCCCGACCTCCGTGATCGAGACGCTCGCGCGGTGGGGCCGGAGCGCGCAGCGGGTGGTTCTGACCCGAGGGGTCCTGCTCGACCCTTGAGCCGGCGACCGGTTTGAGGAAGAGTCCCCGGTCCGGGGGGAAGGAAGTTGGATATGTCTCGCTCGCATCGATCCCTGAACCGCGTCCCCCTCTTGGCCCTCTCGCTCCTCGCCCTCCTCGCCCTGCCGGGCGGCTCGTGCGGCGGGCGCACCGGGGGCGGAGGCGGCTCGTCCAACGACGTGCCCACCGCGGAAGCCGACGACGTGACCACCGAGGAGGAGACGGCCGTCACGATCGTCCTCATCGGCAGGGACGCCGACGGCGGCGAGGGCGACGAGCTGGTCCTGACCTTCGACGTCGTCACCCCGCCCGAGCGCGGGACTCTCCAGGAGGTCGGCCCCATCGGGGACGACGACGACGACGACAGCGCCCCGGCCGACGACGACGACGACGCCGGCGACGAGATCCCCACCCGCGCGCTCGTCTACGAGTACACGCCCGAGCAGGACTTCTTCGGCGAGGACAGCTTCGGCTTCGTGGTCGTGGACGAGGACGAGGAGCCCTCCGAGGAGGTCACGGTCCGCGTCACCGTCACGAACGTGAACGACCTGCCCACCGCCGACGACCAGTCGGCGGTGGTGGACGAGGACGGCTCGGTCCAGATCACCTTGGAAGGCGACGACATCGACGGCGACGTCCTCGAGTTCCAAGTGGTGGACACGCCCGACTTCGGCTCCCTCGGCGGGACCCCCCCGAACGTCACCTACACGCCCGACGGCGACTACTTCGGCTCCGACTCGTTCCGGTTCGTGGCCGTGGACGAGGAGGCCCAGTCCTCCCAGGCGACGGTCTCCATCTCCGTCGCCTCGGTCAACGACGTGCCCATCGCCGACGCCACGGCCACCCAGCTGTACGGGCCCACCGACATCCCGGTCACCGGCTGGGACGTCGAGGGCAGCTTCCTGAGCTTCTCGGTGAGCAGCCAGCCCACCTTCGGGAGCACCGGCAGCGTGTCGTCCACCGGCAACGACTCGGCCACCATCCGCTACACGCCTCCCCTCGATTGGCAGGGCGACGACGCCTTCTCGTTCGTCGTGGACGACGGCGAAGACACGTCCAGCCCCGCGACCGTGGACGTGACCGTGACGGGCGAGCCCTTCGAGGTGTTCGGCTTCTCGGTCTTCGACACGGACACGGGGCAGCTCGACGGCGTGGTGCACGCGGGCTGGACGGGCAGCGAGCTGGTGGTGGGCGAGTTCACCATCGGCAACAACGGCACCTTGGTCGTCGAAGGGTCCGCGCCCCTGATCGTGACAGCCCTGGGAGATCTCTCGATCTTCGGCGACGTCGACCTGTCGGGCAGCAACGCAAGCAACACCGGGGGCTGCAACTCTGCAGGCACCGCGGGCGGTCTGCCCGGGCCCGGCGGCCAGCCAGGCGGCGCCGGCGGCGGGTTGGGCACCGGCTCCGGCTCCCTCAACGGTGCGGCCGGTGCCGGCCCCGGCGGCGGGAGCGCGGGTCTCAGCGAGAACGGTGGCGGCGGTGGCGCGGGCCACGCGAGCAGCGGAACCGGGGGGTCCGGCCTTGGCGGCAACGGCGGGCCCTCTTACGCCAGCCTCCCTCCGCTCCTCGGCGGCTCCGGGGGAGGCGGGGGCGCCGTGGACAACGACTCCCCCAGCTCGCTGGACTCGGGCGACGACGGAGGAGCCGGCGGCGGCGGCGGCGGCGGCGCGATCTCGATCTGGTTCGGGGGCTCGGGCGACGTCACCGGCACGATCGACTCGAGCGGCGGCAACGGCGGCTCCTCCAGCTGCGGCGGCGGCGGGGGCGGCGGGGGCTCCGGCGGCGCGATCGAGATCCTCGGGCTGTCGAGCTCGCCCTCGATCTCGGGCACTCTGAACGTAACCGGCGGCACCAGCAACGGCACCGGCGGGACGGGCTCCGCAGGCCGCACGTCGACCGGGATCGTCCCTCCTTAGCTCAGAGGACGACGACCTCGCGGTGCTCGCCGAACACCCGGCGGAGCGCGTCCGCGATCTCCCCGAGCGTCGCCTCGGCCTTCACCGCGTGCAGGATGTGCGGCATCAGGTTCTCCGTGCCCTCGGCGGCGCGTGAGATCGCGTCCACGGCGGCCTGGGCGACGGCCCCGTCCCGCTCGGCTCGGACCGCGCGCGTGCGGGCGACCTGGCGGGCCTCGAGGTCCGCGTCCATCGCCAGCGTCTCCGGGATCGGCTCGTCGTCCACGCGGTGGACGTTCACGCCCACGACCTCGGCCTCGTTCCGCTCGATCGCCTTCTGCGCGCGGTACGCCGCGTCCTGGATCTCCCGCTGGACGTACCCCCGCTCGATGGCCGCGACCATGCCGCCCATGCCGTCGATGCGGTCGATGTACTCCCGGGCCCCCGCCTCGATCGCGTCGGTGAGGGACTCGACGGCGTAGGACCCGGCCAGCGGATCGACGAAGTCCGCGACGCCGCTCTCCGAGGCGATGACCTGCTGCGTGCGCAGGGCGATGCGGACGCTGTCCTCGGTGGGCAGCGAGAGGGCCTCATCGCGGCTGTTCGTGTGAAGCGACTGCGTGCCCCCGAGCACCGACGCGAGGGCCTGAATGGCCACCCGCACGATGTTGTTGTCGGGCTGCTGGGCGGTGAGCGTCGACCCCGCGGTCTGGGAGTGGAACCGCAGCTTCATGGACTTGGGGTTCTTCGCGCCGAACCGCTCCTTCATCACCCGCGCCCAGAGCCGCCGGGCCGCGCGGAACTTCGCGACCTCCTCCAGGAAGTTGTTGTGCACGTTGAAGAAGAAGGACAGCCGCGGGGCGAAGTCGTCCACGTCGAGGCCCGCCGTCTTCGCCGCTTCGACGTACGCGATGCCGTCCGCGAGCGTGAACGCGACCTCCTGGACCGCGGTGCAGCCCGCCTCCCTCACGTGGTAGCCGGAGATGGAGATGGTGTTCCAATTGGGGACGTGCTTCGCGCAGAAGGCGAACGTATCGGTCACCAGCCGCATCGACGGCCGCGGCGGGTAGATGTACGTCCCGCGCGCGATGTACTCCTTGAGGATGTCGTTCTGGATGGTGCCGCGCAGGGCGGTGGACGCGACGCCCTGCTTCTCCCCCACCGCCATGTACAGCGCCAGCAGCGTGGACGCGGTGGAGTTGATGGTCATGGACGTGGACACGCTCTGGAGGGGGATGCCCGAGAGCAGCACGTCCATGTCGCGGATCGAGTCGATCGCCACGCCCACGCGACCGACCTCTCCGAGGGCCTCGGGGGCGTCGCTGTCGTAGCCCATCTGGGTGGGCAGGTCGAAGGCGACCGAGAGCCCCGTCTGGCCCGCGTCGAGCAGGTAGCGGTAGCGCGCGTTGGAGGCCTCCGCGTCGCCGAAGCCCGCGTACTG
>Ga0209992_10004173_pt1 | contig 11547 bp, 14 predicted proteins | sample 2SBtaG_2_FD_182564 | JGI IMG/M metagenome (GOLD analysis project Ga0209992, IMG submission 182564) | Deep subsurface microbial communities from Kolumbo volcano to uncover new lineages of life (NeLLi) - 2SBTROV12_ACTIVE470 metaG (SPAdes)... | ecosystem: Environmental > Aquatic > Marine >... | reverse complement strand
TGATGCCGGGTAACAGCATATCTTCTGCATTGGCGAATGAATTCACCGAAGCCGTTGGCGAGTTGTACCTTTCCTCACTGATTGAACTCGGCTTGATTCTATTCTTCATCACATTCGTGGTCTTATCGTTAGCACGGTTCATGCTCTACAAACTCGGAAAGCGTGAAGGGCAAGCATCATGATTAACCCATTAGACCTCTACACACGCCGTCGCATATATAACGCCATCGGCCTACTGATCTCCATGCTCGCCATGGGATTTGGCTTATTCTGGTTGTGCTGGATATTGTTCACTTTGTTTGAAAATGGCCTGCCGGCGCTGGATATGGTCGTGTTCACCAAAATGACCCCGCCGCCTGGAAGTTCCGGTGGATTACTCAACGCCATCACGGGCACATTGATGATGAGCTTGGTCGGTACACTGATCGGCACACCGATTGGTATTCTGGCAGGTACTTATCTGGCTGAATTCGGTCAGCGCGGATGGCTAGCACCCGTTACCCGATTCATTAATGACGTACTGCTATCCGCCCCCTCCATCGTCATCGGATTGTTTGTCTATGAAGTGTACGTCGTACATGTCAAACATTTCTCTGGATGGGCGGGCGCTTTGGCTTTAGCAATCATTGTTATCCCTATCGTTATACGCACGACCGAGAACATGTTAAGGCTTGTGCCCACCACTCTCCGTGAGGCAGCCTCAGCACTTGGCGCACCACAATGGAAAATCGTCAACTTCGTTACTTTGCGTGCTGCACGCGCCGGTATCATCACAGGCGTAATGCTGGCTATCGCACGCATCAGCGGAGAGACCGCTCCGCTTCTGTTCACTGCATTGAACAACCAGTTCTGGAACAGTGATATGGACAGACCAATGGCAAATCTACCAGTAGTGATCTTCCAGTTTGCGATGAGCCCCTATGAAGACTGGCAGCATTTGGCTTGGGCTGGTGCTTTATTGATTACCATAAGTGTGCTGGTACTGAATATTCTGGCGCGAGTCTTATTCCGGCAAAGTGCAACAACTCACTAACAAGGTTTGTAAATGAACGCTGAAAACACCGCCAATCCCAAAGTCATTGTTAATGATCTGAACTTTTATTACGGTAAATACCGTGCGCTTCAGGATATCAACCTGAATATCGCCGAAAAGAAAGTCACTGCCTTCATCGGACCATCTGGATGCGGAAAATCCACCCTGTTGCGCACCTTTAACCGCATGTATCAGCTATATCCAAATCAAAAGGCAACGGGTGAAATCCTGCTGGACGGCACGAATATACTGGATAAAAAACAGGATCTGAATATGCTGCGCGCCAAAATCGGCATGGTATTTCAAAAGCCGACCCCTTTCCCGATGTCGATCTACGACAACATCGCCTTTGGTGTTAAGCTTTACGAGAAGCTTAACAAGAGCGATATGGATGAACGTGTCGAATGGGCCTTGCACAAAGCAGCGCTTTGGAACGAAGCAAAAGACAAGCTCAAGCAGAGTGGTACCGGGTTGTCAGGTGGTCAACAACAACGTTTGTGCATTGCGCGGGCGATTGCTGTCAAACCCCAGGTATTGCTGTTGGACGAGCCAACTTCTGCACTTGATCCTATTTCAACAGCACATATTGAAAAATTGATCGATGAATTGAAAGAAGATTTCACCATTGTCATTGTCACCCACAACATGCAGCAGGCGGCCCGTGTCTCTGATTTCACAGCGTATATGTATCTGGGAGACCTGATAGAGTTTGGTGACACCAGCTCTGTCTTTACTAATCCCACGCGTAAAGAAACTGAGGATTACATTACCGGCAGGTTCGGTTAACCCTATCCTGACAAACGGTCAATATTCCGTTTGTCGCATGGTATTGGCAACGCTGGCAATACAACGGCATAATGCCGCAAAATTATTCTTCTTCAATCTGAACCAAGGAGTTATACACATGAAAAAGTATCTGGCCATCTCGCTAGCGCTGAGTTGCTTTGCACAGCCTGCAATCGCTGCCAACAACATTGACCTGACGAATTTCGCCAGCGTTCAGGCAGATTTCAAAAGTTTCTCAGAGGATCTCGGCTCGGCTCTAAGCTACAAGGCTGTTATTCCAGCCGAGCCACTTGGCATCACCGGATTTGATGTTGCTCTGGAAGTCTCTTCTACAGAAACAAAAAACTTGGGTAAAGCTATCGGCACCACAGATACCACCATGATTGTACCGAAACTGCATGTACATAAAGGCCTGCCCTTCAATATTGATGTTGGCGCGTTTTATTCCAGCGTTCCAACCACGAACATCAAACTGGTAGGTGCAGAGTTGCGTTACGCAATTCTTGAAGGTGGTATGGCGATGCCGGCGGTTGCCGTACGTGCCGCAATGAGTAAATTGAGTGGTGTAGACGAACTAGCCTTGAACACCAGCAGCTTTGACCTCTCGATCTCCAAGGGATTTGCAATGTTCACGCCATACGCTGGTGTCGGTACCGTCAAGGTCAGTAGCGACCCTGGCAACACCATTGGCTTGACTAAAGAGAGCTTCAATCAAAGCAAGACCTTTGCAGGTGTAAATCTCAACTTGGGTCTGACAAATATCGCTGTCGAATACGACAAGACGGGTGAAGCAACATCCTACTCAGCAAAAATAGGGCTACGCTTCTAATTTAGAAAAAAGCTTTCATATAAAGCCCGACTGGCATTCCTGGTTGGGCTTTATTTTTTGGCGGCTTTCGCCATTTCAACCAATACCGCCCTTGCCTGCTGCGCATCGATCACCGGCGCTTCAAAATCAAACCTGATCACGCGCTCATCAGCCCGCACATCAAATCCGTCAATATCTATTCCCAGCATAGTCACTTCCAGCGCCCCACATTGGTGGTAGTGCTGACAATAATTGCGCAGAGCCGCCTGATGATCCGCATTCATATGCTCGATCACGCTTGTTTCATGTTCCATCAGTTCATAGCTTGGCACTAAATAATGTTCCATCTCTGCCCAGTGTATGCGCCCAAAGCCGCCGATATATCGAATCCCTATCGGCTTGATGCGAAAAAAAGAAAAATCATGCATTTCAAAATAACTCTCCGCCTCAGGAAAGTACCGTAGATAACGCTCCCCAGATTTCTCACGATCAGGTTCCAATGCTGCATCACCGAGCAGTGTCACACGCCCCTGAGTTTGTATATTTGGTGCTTGCTGATCATGTGTAATCAGGCTGACTCTAGGGTCATGCTGGATGTTCTTGGTATGCTCTGCAATCGTGCTAATAAGAATGAGCAGGCTGCCATCATGATCCGTGACATAAGGCGTGATCGATCCGAACGGATGGCCATCGAACTTCTTGGATAAGGTACTGAGCGCGCCATAACGATGACCCCGCAGCAACTTGCGGGCTTCCTGAGCGTTATTCACCGGCGCTTTACGCATGAGCAAGCTTCAATGCAGTTTGAGCCAAACGTTTTCCGAGTGCTATACATAACTTCTTCTCCGTATCAGTGATGGGTTGATCGTTAGCCAAACCCGAAAGGTGGCTCGCGCCGTAAGGCGTACCACCACTTTGCGTGGTTGATAATTCAGTTTCTGAATAAGGCAGGCCGACAATCATCATGCCATGATGCAGTAAGGGCAGCATCATCGACAACAAGGTACTCTCCTGCCCGCCGTGCATGGTTCCGGTTGAGGTGAACAAAGCTGCCGGCTTCCCGACCAACGTATGCTTCATCCATAGCTCTCCCGTGCCATCCCAAAAATATTTCATGGCTGAGGCCATATTACCGAACCGGGTTGGACTGCCCAACGCTAACCCCACACACTCCTCAAGGTCTTTTAGCTCGACATAAGGTGCGCCACTATCCGGTATTTCCGGTTCGACTGCATCGCACATAGGCGAGACTTTGGGCACGGTACGCAAGCGTGGACTCACTCCCGGCACTTGATCCACCCCTCGGGCGATCAACTGTGCCATTTTTTGCACCGCACCGCGCTGACTGTAATACAGCACTAGAATTTCTTTGTCGGTTATCATGCCTGTATTATTAGGCAAATGAATCGACCATGCAAAACAATTGGCGGCACATTGTAAATTTCTCCCGTTTTGTCGCCATGCGCTTCAAGGAGGATCGATGCGCGCAAATCGCCTCCAGCCTGACTTTTACCACCTTACTGTCTATCGTGCCTTTGCTCATGATCGGGCTGACTGTATTTTCAGCATTTCCGATGTTTCAGGGCTTTATAGGAGATATTAAATCATTCTTGTTCAACACCCTGATACCGGCTCAAACCGATGGCGCCATCCCGGCTTATATACAAGAATTTTCCGACAGTGCCGCCCGCCTGACCACCGTTGGTATCGTTTTGCTGGCATCCACAGCCATGTTGACCATGCTGACCATCGACAAAGCATTCAACTCAATCTGGCGAGTTAGGCGCCCGCGTCCATTGATAAAACGATTAGTCAGCTACTGGGCGGTCCTGACCTTCTCCCCGTTACTGATCGGCGCAAGTCTGTCACTGACTTCATGGCTGATCAGCTTATCGATGGGTTACGCCAAACTCATCCCCGTCTTTGGCATCGGCGTACTCAAAATTTTGCCGGTATTTATTACCACGCTGGCTTTTTCGATCATCTTCCGACTCGTGCCCAATCGCTATGTACCGCGCAGACATGCATTGATTGGCGCGTTGATCGCCGCTGTCGTATTCGAATCCATGAATCGGGCATTCGGCTACTACATCACTCACTTTCCAACCTACAAGCTGGTCTATGGCACGCTTGCCAGCATGCCAATATTCCTGATGTGGATATACCTTTCCTGGTTAACTATTTTGACTGGTGCAGTCATCACCTCATCCCTCTCTCATTGGCGATCTCCGCCCTCTTCGTCACTGGCATCACCACCCGCGTTGCTACTGGATGCATTGCGCGTGCTGAATGTCATGGTAAAAAACTTTGAGGATGGTAAGGTAAGCACCTTCCCGGCATTATCCAAATCATTGAACTTGGGATATGACACTCTTGAGGTCATACTTGGTAAACTAGCAGATGCTAAAATTGTCAGTAAGGCGGAAGGCCTCGGGTGGTTGCTGGTACGTGATATTAACGGCATGCGCGCGACTGAAATCTTCCGGCTTTTCGTGCTGGATATCAGCACGCTCGTCGTCGGCAAGCACAATGACCCGATGCAACAATGGCTGTCGGATTGTGCGACGCAACTTGAACAAAGTACCAACCTGACCTTGCAGGAACTTTTCTCTAAAAAGTATTCCTGATTGCTCAGATTTATTTGCAACGAAATACAAAGTTTTGAATTGATAAGGTGATTTATGAAAATGTTGGAAAAGTTATTCGAAGGTGTATTGTGGAACAGTCGTTTCATCATTTTGACTGCTGTTATCGGCAGCTTGCTTTCTGGTATCGCAATATTCTATATCGCGACAGTAGATGTATTCTCCCTGTTCAGCCATGCGATGCATTATGGCGACTCTAGCTTGACTGAAGAAGCCCGCAAGGCACTGCACGATGGTACGATAGCGCATGTGGTCGAAGTGGTTGATGGCTATCTGCTGGCAACCGTCATGTTGATCTTCTCTCTGGGTTTGTATGAGCTGTTCATCAGCGATATCGACCAGGCGCATGGTAAAAACTCATCCAGCAAAATACTGGTCATCGAAAGCCTTGACGACCTCAAATCAAGATTAGCCAAAGTGATTTTGATGATTTTGATCGTCACCTTGTTCAAGGAAGCGATGAGCATGGAGCTGAACTCACCGCTTGACCTTGTCTACTTAGGTGCCAGCATCGCCTTGGTCTCACTGGCGCTGTACTTCACCCATGCTTCCGAGCATGGCACTGGCGAAGGCCGCGATCATGGCAGCAGCACGGGGAAAGATGGTCACTAAAGCTATTCTCAACACGCTCGCATGTTTGACTCTGATCTTTCCCCCTATCGGATATGCGGGTGATTTCACACTAGAAGACCTCGACGGTAATACGCACCGTCTGACTGACTATCGGGGTAAATGGGTATTGGTGAATTACTGGGCGACTTGGTGTCCACCTTGTCTGAACGAGATACCGGAATTGATCAACCTACATAGCGACAAAGATAACAACCTGATCGTGATTGGTATCGCGATTCAGTCAGGTTCAAGTTATAAGGTAGCTGATTTTGCAGAAGCACATCACATGAATTATCCCATCGTGATGGGCAGCCGTGATGTCACTGCACAGATTGGCATCGCAAATGCACTACCAATGAGTTTCCTATACTCACCAGCGGGAGAAATGGTGAGTCGACATGATGGCGAATTGACACAACAAATGGTCGAGTCCGCCATAATAAAGCATCTTAACTAGCAGGAAGATAATTGCCGCTGACCAAGGGGCCATTTCCGCTACTAACCCTTGGACGATTTAATGACCAGTTTTTCCGCCATGCAGCGCGTACTAAGTTGGGATATTTCGACTTACCCAGACTACCGTTGTATCTGCCCAATGCACGAAACAGATCGCCTTTTTCGATATCCAGATAGTGGCGTAGAATAGTGCAGCCATAGCGCAAATTAGTACGTAAATGAAACAAATTATGCTCTTTTGTGCCTAATTCTTTAACCCAAAATGGCATAACCTGCATAAATCCGCGCGCGCCAACTCTTGAAACCGCATACTTATTAAAAGCACTCTCCACTTGAATCAGCCCGAGTACCAACTCCGGTTCAAGTCCTGCGCGGGTCGCTTCATAGTGCACCGTTCTAAGAAAATCCATCCGCTTCTTAGCATCCGGGATGCGCTTTTGCAGACGGCGTGACATCTCGCTCAACCAGAAATCAGCCTCATACTGAGTTTCAAACACCAGCTTGGGTGCAGCTTTATCCGACACACTACGCTGCATTACGGCACGCACACTGGCAGAAAGCGGCGTATAGACTTGCGCGCCCGCTAACGCGGTTTGTGCGCACAGCATCGCCGTCAAATATACTGGCAACGCAGATAAAGCAAAAAATGGCTTTGTGATCAGTCGCATACTTTCGATTTTACGAGCTCAAGCACATTTTGCAAGGGGATGGACTGCGCTTCAGTATCAAATCGTCCCTGATACTCCACCGTGCCATCCTTCAAGCCGCGCTCGCCCACCACAATGCGATGTGGCATTCCCGTCAACTCCATATCCGCAAACATCACCCCCGGACGCTCATTCCTGTCGTCCAGTAACACCTCCAACCCGGCAGCTTTACAGTCTGCATAAAGCTGCTCGACGGCCTTGTTAACGTTCTCACTCTTGTGCAAGCCGATGGGTACGATAGCCAACTGAAAAGGCGCCATCGCAGTCGGCAAACCGATACCGCGTTCATCAAAATTCTGCTCGATGGCCGCCGCCACGATACGAGAAACGCCTATGCCGTAGCAGCCCATCTCTATGGTTTGCGACTTGCCCTGCGCATCAAGATAAGTCGCATCAAGTGCCTCCGCATACTTAGTGCGTAACTGAAAAATATGTCCGACTTCGATGCCTCTGCATATCTCCAAATCACCTTTGCCGTCCGGTGAAGGATCACCCGTGACCACGTTGCGAATGTCTGCAATTAAATCCGGCTCCGGCAGATCACGCCCCCAGTTCACACCGGCGGTGTGGAACTTAGGCTTGTTCGCCCCCACGACGAAATCGCTCATCACAGCAACACTACGGTCGGCGATGACGCGGAGTTTAGAACGATCAATACCTACAGGGCCGAGAAACCCCGGCGGACAATTGAATTGCGCCCTGATCTCTTCCTCCATTGCAAATCGAAACTCAGTCAGGCCAGCCAACTTACTTGCCTTCACTTCATTCAAACTGTGATCGCCACGTAACAAAAGGATATGCATCGCATCCTCAGCCACCAAGGCGATTAGCTTTACCGTGCGCTGCAATGGAATCCCCATCAGCTCGGCGACCTGCTCACAAGTCGTCTGCTTCGGTGTATCGACATCCCGCATTTCCTCTGCCGGCTCTGCACGTGATGCTTCAGGCGCAAGCGCTTCAGCCATCTCGACATTTGCCGCATAATCCGATTTCGGGCAATAAGCCAACGCATCTTCGCCCGCATCTGCCAACACATGGAATTCATGCGAGCCGCTGCCACCGATCGCACCGGTATCCGCAGCGACTGCGCGATATTTCAGACCCAATCGCGTGAAAATTCGGCTATAGGTGTCATACATCACCTGATAGGTTTGCTCCAGACTGGCAAAATCCGCATGGAATGAATAGGCGTCCTTCATCATAAACTCACGCGCACGCATCACCCCGAAACGCGGACGTACCTCATCGCGAAACTTGGTTTGTACCTGGTAAAAATTCAACGGTAGCTGACGATAACTACTGATCTCGCGCCGGGCGATATCCGTGATCACCTCTTCATGGGTCGGGCCGAAGCAAAACAAATTGTCATGCCTGTCATTAATCTTCAACATCTGCGGACCGAATACGTCCCATCGTCCGGTCTCCTGCCATAGATCGGCTGGTTGTATCGCAGGCATCAACAACTCGATACCCCCGCTACGATCCATCTCCTCCCGCACGATCTTTTCAACCTTGCGCAACACCCGCAAACCAAGCGGCATCCATGTATACAACCCACTGGCGAGTTTTTTGATATATCCGGCACGCACCATCAGCTGGTGACTGGGCAACTCGGCCTCGGATGGAGCTTCCTTGAGTGTAGAGATGAAGAATTGCGAAACGCGCATGGTATGAACAGCCTGAAATAATAATCGAAGCCGCGATTCTACCGTGAATACAGCCATACCGGTATGAAGGTATACGTCTCGCTTTCCAACCCAGTTGAAATATGAAAGAATCACAGCATTAATTAATCAAGTAGGTGAGAGATGATCGACCGCGAGGGCTTCCGCCCCAATGTCGGCATTATCATCACGAATGACAGGAATCAGGTGTTCTGGGGCAAGCGGGTACGGCAACATGCCTGGCAGTTTCCGCAAGGTGGCATACAGCGTGGCGAATCCCCTGAACAAGCGATGTACCGCGAATTGCATGAAGAAGTGGGCTTGATGCCCGAGCATGTGAAGATACTCGGGCGCACCCGTGACTGGATGCGATATGAAGTTCCGTCAAGCTGGACTAGACGTGAATCGCGTGGCGGATATCGCGGGCAGAAACAAATCTGGTTCTTATTGCAACTGGTCGGTCGTGATTGTGATGTCAGTTTACGTGCCAGTCCCCAGCCGGAATTTGATGCCTGGCGATGGAACAATTACTGGGTTGATATCAATGCCGTGATTGATTTCAAGCGCGAAGTTTATACATTGGCACTCAATGAGTTATCCAGTTACCTGCCTTCGAACAAACGCAACAAGGCACAGCACCCTCGTCAGGAAGCAAAACTTCAGAACCAACGATAAAAAACCCGCATCAGCGGGTTTTTTACGGTTGCAGCTAACATTCTGATAGATGTCCGGCTAATGTTTCCCGGTGCTGCCGAATCCAGCCATGCCGCGCTCGCTTAACGGAAAATCATCCACGATATTAAACTTCGCCTGCATCACCGGCACGATCACCAGTTGTGCCATGCGCTCCATCGGCATCAACGTAAAAGGAATCTGACTGCGATTCCACATCGACACGAAAATCTGACCCTGATAATCCGAATCGATCAAACCGACCAGATTACCCAGCACGATGCCATGCTTATGCCCCAGACCTGAACGCGGCAAGATCATCGCCGCATAACCCGGATCCGCCAAATGTATCGAAATGCCGCTCGGGATCAATTCTGTCTGCTTGGGCTGGATCACCATGTTGTGATTGATGCATGCACGCAAGTCGATTCCGGCGGAACCGGGAGTGGCATAGCCCGGCATGTTCTCGTGCAAACGCGGGTCGAGTATCTTCACATCTACTGAAATATGCTTCATTTGATTTCCCCTTTCTGTCGTTGCGCGATACGCTGCATCAATTGTCTTGCCAAGGTAAGCTTGTCGCTACGCGGCAATGTCTCACTGCCGCTATCATCGAACAATACCAACTCGTTATCGTCACTGCCTATCGCCTGCTGCGCCAGATTACCTACCAGCAACGGTACCTTCTTCGCGATACGCTTCTGCTCGGCATATTCGGCAAGCTTCTCGCTCTCAGCGGCAAAGCCCACACAATATGGCGGGTTCGGCAAGCTGGCGACATAAGCGAGGATATCCGGGTTGGGTACCAGCTCCAGCGTCAGATTATCCGTACTCTTCTTGATCTTTTGTGCGCTCGGCTTGGCAACACGGTAGTCTGCCACCGCCGCCACGCCGATGAATATATCGCAATCAGTCAAGTTGGCTTTAACTGCCTCTAACATCTGTTCCGCACTTTCCACATCGACAGATTGTGCACCCTCAGGTATAGCCAATGCCGTCGGGCCGGAGACCAGCATCACCTGCGCACCCATCTCCAGCGCGGCTTGTGCGACCGCATAACCCATCTTGCCCGAACTGCGATTGGTGATGCCGCGCACCGCATCTATCGCTTCATAGGTCGGCCCGGCAGTGATGACCACCTTGATACCATCAAGATTACTTTTCGGCATTGTTAGCTTACGTCGCTGCTGAGTTCAACGAGGCAACGATCTCATTCGCCAGCGACTCCGCCTCCAGCATCCGGCCCATGCCCTCCTCGCCGCATGCCTGCACCCCGCTATCCGGCCCCAGCAACTGCACCCCGTCTGCGACCAGTTGCTTCACATTGCGTTGCGTTGCCGCATTCGCCCACATCTGCTTATTCATCGCGGGGGCGACCAACAACGGGCAATCGCGCGCCAAGCACATTGTGGAAAGCAGATCGTCCGCCAGACCATGCGCCAGCTTAGCCATAAAATCCGCCGTCGCAGGTGCGATCACAATCGCATCCACCGCACGGCTCGTATCAATATGCGCCATACCATTACTCGTGGCATCCCACTGATTCACCAGCACAGGTTTGCCAGTCAGCGCCTGCATCGTGGCAGGCGTGATGAACTGACACCCCGCCTCCGTCATCGCCACCTGCACCTCAACGCCCTGCTTCACCAGCAGGCGCGCCAACTCCGCAGCTTTGTAGGCTGCGATGCCGCCAGTGATGCCGAGCACGATGCTTTTGTTCATTGTTTGTCCCATAATGCTGTGTATCTTAACAAGAAACGGCACTTCTTGGCTGGGAGGGTGATGGTCATCACAGGTTTTATCGCGGGAGTGCGCTGGCAAATGTGAATATTGCCAGACCAATCGAGACTGAGCTAACCCACCTATGACGGACGTTGAAATTAAGCACCCTCATAATACAACCTCTCCACCTCATCAAGCGTACGGTAACCGAGTGACTGATGAATGCGATTATAAAAGCACACGATGTCATCAAAGATCGCCAGTAATTTTATTTTTTTATGTGGGCCTATCCGGGCCTATCCGGGCCTATGTGGGCTGATCCGATCCCAACCGTTGTCGAGCCTCTTGGAGAAGCCCAACCAAAAGCCAGATTTTCATGCTTGAGATGACCCACCACCAAAGGCGCTTCATGCTTGCCGGACAATGTCGCAGCCAAAATCTG
>Ga0209992_10004167_pt1 | contig 11566 bp, 8 predicted proteins | sample 2SBtaG_2_FD_182564 | JGI IMG/M metagenome (GOLD analysis project Ga0209992, IMG submission 182564) | Deep subsurface microbial communities from Kolumbo volcano to uncover new lineages of life (NeLLi) - 2SBTROV12_ACTIVE470 metaG (SPAdes)... | ecosystem: Environmental > Aquatic > Marine > Volcanic... | reverse complement strand
TTTGGATATGCAGGAAATTCCAAAGATGATCTGAAAGTTTGGCCGGATGCTGGTGAAATTATTGTTGTCAATGCGCCCACAAGTGTGCGCAGACAAATTGAGAGCAAGGCTGACCTCATCTTTGATTGAAGATGCTCGGGCTTGAATACGCAGGCTTGAATACGCAGGCTTGAATTCCAAAAAGACTACTGCAAGCCTGCTCAATCCATATCGCCTGAGTCAAACCACATTAATTAGCCGTATCTAGAACTTAATAACCTATATCAGTCTCAGCATGATATGGGCAATTTCACAGCAGGGTCTATTGATATCACGAATTTGATTGATGAGATTAAACAGTCTGATTTACAGATTCCTAACTTCCAACGCGATTTTGTTTGGTCGCCAAATCAAATCAAAGCCCTACTTGACAGTATACGTAAAGGAATTCCGTTGGGGGCAATTATCACGTGGGAAGTTCCAAACCCTTATACCGTACATTTTGAACAATACCTTTCCGAAGAAGCACAGCAGCAAGGTGGATGGTTAGTTCTAGATCAAGCAAAAATGGCGACAATGCTTTGGCAATTGGATGATATTAAGTACAAAAAGTCACACAAAAAGGCTGCCATTCCACGTACCAAAACTAAGGATTTTGAAGGAATTATTGATGGTAGGCAAAGAACACAATCTTTGCTATTTGCATTTGGCGGGATGTGTTATGGATACAAATCCAACAGACATGCAAAGGTTTGGTATCTCGATTTGAATATAGACATAAGTGGAGATGCAAATCCATTTAATTTTGTAAAAGTGGATGATGTTCTTAACACAGGGGGTACTGGAAAATTAAATTCGTTGAGCAAATGGATTGATGCTGGTTGGTATCCGCTTTGGTGGACCAATCAATCCGATTATACCGTTGAAATGAGCAAAGGCGTACACTATTCAACTGGAAGTTTGCCAGCCAATTATGCCAATCGTGTTGCGAATATTTCGAAGTGGACGGCCCTTCTCGCTTCAACAAAACTTGCAAAAATCGAACTGAATAAGTCTGTCGATCTTTCACAAGTTTGTGAAGTATTTGAGACATTAAATGAGGCGGGCACCAAAGTCAGTGCATTTGACATTGTTCATGCCACTCTTATTGGTCAAAGCAATGGTAATGTTGATCTTAAAGCAAGATTAGATTCCTACAGAAATGAAAATTTGAATGGGAAAAATCCGGGGTTAGTGGCATGGACCAAGAAAGAACAGAACTGGAAAAATTTTGCTCAGGGAGTTACACTTTCATATTGTTTATCCAGTGATATTCAGAGCAAATTCCACGCCTCGTCCGCAATAAGCAGTTCAATTTTTACTTCAGTTAAGGGGGATGCAATGATTGCCACACCCCCGGAATTTTATGCGGAATTGCTGGATTTAGACATTAGCACTGGAAAGGATGTTGCTGGATACCCCTCTCATAGTTTATTGGAAAAAATTTGTTTGGATTTCCATTCAGTCACACGAGGCAATGGAGGCCCTTCCACAAGATGGTGCCCTTCACCCATTTTGTTCAGCTTTTATCTCGCATTACGACTAAAATTACATTATGCACCTACCCCTGTATATTCATTGAATTCCCTCAATGATTCCTTCAGAGCCTATTATTGGCGAGCGATTAGCACATCATTGTATGATCAAGGGTATCTAACGATGATATATGCGCACACAAAAGGGGTAGGTGAATTCTTAGGAAAAAATGAATCAGATTATACGAGTAATCCTAACAGATGGTGGAAAAACTTCGAAAAGACGATTGAATCATTTACAACTGCTGTTGAAGCACCCGACCAATCCCAGTTAGAAGATTGGTTAAAGGACACCAATCCAAGAGGAACAGTAAGACATATGCTTAATCAATCACTATTCATGTTTGGAGCGACGGACATCAAGAGTGGGAATCAGATTTACAAGCCAGATGTAGATGATGTGGAATTACACCATATTTTCCCGCAAAATTGGATTACAAATAATATTTCATCGAAGGATTTGAAAGAAAAGAAGAAATGCGTTTCAGTATTAGTGCCGATGTTGAAAAAACCAAACAATGAGTGGAAAGCCAAGGATCCAAAGGTTGCCCTCAATAAATGGCATTCAGGTAATAAAGTAACTTTACGTCCATTTTACGATTCATTAGGAATCCCTACTCACAGTGACATCTGTCATGACTGTTTGAATGATGACGCGATTCCATCAGAAGATAGGTTGCAAGATTTCATTAATGAAAGGGCCAAATACCTTGCGAAAAAAATTGTTCAATTATCTGAGTGTCAACCCTTGACGGGTTTTCCCGCATTCTAATCTATTCACAACGATTGTGGTGGTAAATCAATGATATTATTGGATATTTTTTAAGACCAACGCAGTGGCTATACATGAGTTTCATTAGTTACTCATTGAATACCCTCATGAATGATATCTGATTCTTTAGCGCATTGTATCGTATCTATCCAGTATTTCACATTCCTCTAACAGTAGTGAATATGAACAAAAAGAAAAAACCCCATCTTTTCTTTTATGGAATAATTGAGTATAGTGCTATCTCTATTATATATAGTAATAATTTTATATTTTTCATGCGCGCACCAGGCACTACTCTACATCAAGACAAGATTATTTACTAATTAGCGTACGAGCACCTGGATACAAGGTTAGTGGAGTGAAATGCCCCAGGACGATAATACAATTTGCATTGTAATGTATGGGGGGGGTTTAACCTCATATGAAAATGCAAGACGTTCCATTGAAAAATACGGATTGGACAATACTGAAATTTGGTTTGCAGATACCCGTGTTGAGGATGCAGATTTGTATAGGTTTAATCATGATGTTGAGAATATACTTGGGAAAAAAATCCGTGTATTTTCCAAACATTCAAAAGATGGGGAAAAAATGGATATTTGGGATGTTTTTTACAGTCAGAGAATGCTAGGTAATTCTAGATTAGATCCATGTTCTAAATATCTAAAAAGAGTCCCCCTCCGTAGAGCGCTAGACGAAATGTTTCCTTTTTGGAAATGCTCCTATTGTGGGACAATGGTTGAAGCATTGAAGCGATCAATTGACGTTGAGGACATAGATAATTTGCAAAAAAAGAAGGGCATATGCCTTTCTTGTATGAGTGAAAATGGTGAATATACTAAGGTGGTTAATCATGCAATTCGTTGTAGTACAGAATTGTCCGAAGTTAGCAAGAAGTTGGATCAATTAACAAAAGAGGCTGTGGTTTCTATTCAGGAACAAAAACTAATGGAATCTGATAGATTGTTACAATCGGAAATTGAAGGGATGGTTGATGACATCAAATCATCTCAGGCCATAACGATTACAGAGAGAAATCAATGGAAAATCAAGACACTTGATGCATGGCAAAATATCGATGATAGAATGCAACGAGTTAATCTAAAAGGTCAGAAAGTTATTGTGACACTTGGGATGGATAACATTGAAGATTGTCATCGAGTCAACAGGGCCCGACAATATTGGATCCCATACAAAGTAGAATTTCCTCTAACAGAAAAACCATTTGTCAATAAATCCAAAATAAAGGGCCATCTAGCAGCAATAGGTATTGAAATCCCGCGGCTGTATAAAGAAGGTTTCCAACACAATAATTGTGGTGGGTTTTGTGTAAAGGCAGGTATGGGGCAGTTTGCTCACTTATTAAAAGTCAATCCGAGGCTGTATTTAAGCCACGAGAGAAAAGAACAGGAATTTAGAGAATTCATTGGTCGTGATGTATCAATTCTTAGACGAATGGAGAATGGTGAAAAAATTAATTTGACTATGAAGATGCTACGCGAAAGAGTAGAAAAGGGGGAAGATTTTCGTTTCGATGCGGGTGAAGCGTGTTCGTGTGTTAACCCTCCATCCCCCGAATAATCTTAATTTAAGTAGGGTAGGGCATCAGGTGCAGGTGTGCCCCATAGTTTTCCCCCTTACGGAGTTAATGACTCTCGAAAACTGAACATCATTTTGATGCTTGAGAACTACGCCATCTTTACAAAAGATTTTGAGGATAGAGATTATCTTCAACAGTCGAATGAAGCTGTGTTAAATATGATGAATTCCGATAACACACTTACACCAAATGAGGCTCGATTTTTTGCAGATTCTAAAGAAGATGCTGCGGATTGGATTGAGTTCTATTCAACGCAGGATTATGATGCTGAAAAAGTAAAACAAAAATTGGACATGAGAAGAATAAGAAGTGAAAAGGAAATATGGGAAAATAAAATTATGAGAAATTTCTTTACTAGCACAAATAAACCATTATGTTTACCTCCTGGACACATATTAATCCGCCAAGATACGGCTCGAAGGTGTCGGAAACGTCTCACCGACCGATGGATTACAAAAACGAAACCTGGTGATTTTTCATCAACAGAGGATGTTGTACGATGGCTTGGATATGGCCGTGTTTATGACAACCTCGATGAATGCTTGTTCACAGGATTGAAGTTGGATTCAACAGACATCGATTCAGAGAGAGATATTATCGAAACCCGAATTCGGATACCACTGCTTGATACATCTGATACACCTCTTATTCGAGTACACAGATCCGTAACGAAGAGGGGGGCATGGCGCACAACACGTGAGGGGTGTTCAATCGCGGCTCCACACGTTTCCATGGGTCGTTACCATGATGATTTCGAAAAAGAAATCAGTGGAACTGCTGATTGGAGAACACAGGTGTGTCATGTTACAGGGATGGACTTTCAGCGTTCCCCAAATTGGTTGGAGGGGGTTGAATTCTTTTCTGGGCACTGGTTGATTCCAGTGAGTATGGCGATTATTTGGCAATTTAACGACTGGTTGATTCGAAATGGGACACCCGATGGTCTACTTGCTGAGGAATGGTCAACAAAGTGGTTGCAACCTCGAATTGCGATGAAACCTCTGGACTAGGTAGCAAGCGCAGCATCAACTGTAGTTACAGGAACTGCGGACCAAGAAATGATTCCATACTCCCTCAGTACCTTCAGGGCTTTACCGATAGAGAATTGAGTGTCCAAACTATTGGCCACATCTAAGACAAGAAGACCACCGACACCCCGGGTTTCTTTTCGAACGAAAATCGAAGCAATAAGATGCATGCCGACTTTCTGAACCACAGCCTGACGTCGAACAGCCATGTAGCCTGTAAGTCCGTGCATCCGCAATGCAAATCCGACATGATTGCCCTTGGCCAATTCATCCAATGCTTCGTCAATGACCTTAAGACATAACACGCCAAGAATATCCTCAGCAGGCGCACCCCCGCCACCACCGCCACCTCGAGCCAGATTGAGTGTTCGGATTCGCTCGCGTACTCTTTCTACGTTTGAATTCACTCTGATGAATGAACCTTCATTTGTTAGTGGTTTGGCAGGGCCATCGGCTGCTCTACCAATATCTGCCAATGGATCGATGTCGTGCTCAATCAAACTAGCAAGGGCATCCAATGCTGCTGCATTGGGGAGAGCGTTACCCAAATCAAGGCCCAGTTCGTTCATCTCTTTTTCCAATTCCATCCATACATCGCGCGAAGCACGGAGTTCCCCGTCGTACCTTTTGTAGACCCATTGGAGGGTTTCTCCGTATCCAATCGCCAGGATTGCTGCGCCAATCATGCGGCCAAGTACCGCCCAATTGATGGCTGTCCAATCATAGTCACGGCCAGCTTCCCATGCTCCAGAATTCTGAAGTGCTGCGTCAATTTCTGCACGAATCGTAGCACGACCTCTTTGTTCGAGTAAAGCAAACCAAAGTTCCCATCGATTATCGAGGTGAATCAAATCGTAAATCCTTCCAAGGGGTGGGACGTCGCGACCGTTCTCATCTCGAAGTGGCGTGTCATTGGGCCCCTCATCATGGCATATCTCAGAAATGTCCTCAATATCATCGTCGGTGAGTGCAACGTAGTCGTCCTCAATAGCAGCCCAAAGTTTTGCGTCAAAAGGTGGTCGTGCCTTCATACGTGACCCCTCGCTCTATCTCTATTCCATTCTCTCCAACGAATCAGGCGTGGGTCAACAGAATATCTGCCGCCCTCGGGCAATGGAGTCGGTTTAAATCGAAACCAAGCGGCATTCACATCCTGCAATTGACGCGCTTGGTATGAATCCGCCATGTGGCCGGCACCAGCGACTGCGTATTCATGGTAATATTCGTAGCAGGTCACGTAACGGCCCGGGCGATTCAAGGCATGGTTGCAAAGACGTTCGCGTGCCTTGTATTGCTCAAGTCCCCACTCCCTGAACTCAGAGTTTGCCTGGTTCCATTGATATGCACGGCCAAGGGTCTCAGCTAGCACGATGTGGAGGTCGTAACGTAGGGCGTTTTGAGATGGTGGGGCCCGCTGTAATCTCCATTCCCCATGCACCTCACCACCCCATCGGGCATAGATGTAGACATCCCACTCTTGTGTGAGTCTGACTCTAGCGGCGCGATCTGAAGCCAGATGCACGAGGAGGTTTTCGTGGTCGGTTGGTATTACCCTCGCTTCTTTTCCGTCAATCAATTCTGCTTTTTGATTTTCAATCATCCATAACAAGGCCCGAGCAACTTTTCTCCAATTGGGGAGAATATTACCCCGTCTATCGAGATGACTCTGGAAACGAGACTGGATATCTGTATATCCGATTCCACCCGACAGGTCATACCTCTTAGGCTTCCATGTCAACTTTTCTCGGTGTGAATCACAAGTACCCCTCAGCCCATGTGCGTCACCTGTCGCCAATTCCTGGAAAGCCCGACATAGCCCATACTCCACTGGGGATGAGGAAATTCCTCGATAATGGATACACGTTCGGCAGTCCGGGTCATTGCTGAAATCTTCAGAATACGACTCATGCCCTGTTCCTGTTCCATTGAGTGGGGAGTGGGGCCATTGTTGCATTCGCCCTACATCTGGTGAAGGGTTGCGATTGTTCAATTCCTCCATGAACAACTGATCTCTCTTCTTCTGGAACATCAAATCGATAATCCTGCGGACCGCCACTATGGTTGATTGATCAACGCTGATGGCATTTCCTGCAGCCCACGCATCGAGTCCGGACCAGTCGATGGCTTGCACGTCCTGGTCATTGGGAGGACGGGGGAGAAATGGGTGAATGACGTCGTCATTCCAGCGTTCAAGAAAACCTTGTAACTCAAGCATAACCATAGCATTCGCGGACCTGGCGTCCCACTTAAACTTCCTGGAGTTCACAAAGAATTTACTGTAAGTGTTGGTGAATCAGTAAGCAATGTTGCAACCACAGCGATATCTGTTGCTTCAGCATAGCCAGCCAGGAATGTTTCCAATTCCTTTCGTGCTTTTTCATTGAGATTGCCAAGGACACCATCCAACATCAGGAAGGGAATCTCTGGGGTGTAGGCAGCACGCATTGCAATCAACATTGCCGCAGCAACGATAGTTCGTTCGCCACCACTACCGGAGAGTCCTGTTACCCCTCTTCCATCTGCCCATGTAATTTTGAGTTCGTACGAATCATTCAATTCCATCTTGGTCATTGGAGAGAAACTCAATGATGAGAAGATGCTGGAGCCGACCTCGTTGAAGATTTCCCGGGCCTTCTCTCTATGTTCTGTTGCCTTGTTATCGACATATTCAACAGTGGCATTGATTGCTGCAGATAATTTCCAGTTTCGGAGCAAGTCAAGCAGAATAGATTCCTTCCGAGGGTCGGGTACCTCAATGTACTTTTCAATTGTCAAGTCGAGACATACATCTGAATTTTCAATACCGGCAAAGTGAGCATCACCTTGTTCTTCTGTTAACTCAAGTGTATCGGAACCCATCATCCCCAACGAATCATAACGTAGCAGGAAATGAGATGTCTTGTTCGCGAGAAGTTCTTCAATCTGTTCGGCAATGGATCTGATTTCAGCGTTTACTCTATCTAACTCAGGGTTGTTGCTCAAACTCAGAACTTGAGCTTCCAATTTTTCCACTGCCTCAGTAGCACCTTTGAACGCGGCTTCATCGGCCGTCAACTTCGCTTTTCTGTCTTGTAAAGCAGAGGTTGCAAATGGCATTGCGTTTTTTGCATCGGTAATTGTTTGCTTCGCATCTGCAACCTGTCGTTTGAAATCTGCTTTGTTAGATTTTGCTTCTGAGAAGGCGGCGCGCCTTTGGGCATCTTCTCTTTGAATGCGTGAACGTTCACCTTCAAACTTGCGAATAGCAGCAGTAATACGCAACATTTCCGCGTTGTCACCCAATTTCTCACGAGCAGTGTCTTCCCAGACTCTTACTGCCTCGGCACCGGAGCCCGATACTTCTGACTTTGAGAGAGCATAAAGTATCTCAGGAATCTCCCAAGCATCTCCATTAGAGCCGGATGCTGTAGCTTTGTCGAGATTCAAACTTGCAATTTGGGTATCGAGATCTGTAGTATCTCGTATTTGTAAACCTTCCTCCAAGATATCGTCAATTTGATCAATCCGTCTCTGGGCATTTGTACGGTCTGCTTCTGCTCGGTCTAGGCGGTCCTGAGCTTGGCGATTTTCGGCTTCCATCCGAATCACATCACTCCGGGTAGTTGCCACGCTTGAATTTGCTGAAGAGAGCACTTTGCGAGCGCGCTTAAGTTCACCTTGAGCTTTTGTTAGTTCAGCGTCACTACCATCGCCAAGGGTACTGGCTTGTTCTGTCAGCTCATTTGACTGGGTCTTGAGTGAAGCGATTGTGGCGTCGACATCCTGTGAACTATTCTTCCAACTTTCAAATTCAACCTTTTTGATTTGGATTTCTTGCTTTACTTGATGAAGAGTGTTAGACCAAGAAAGGTAATTGTTCGCTTCACTGAGATCATCAACGACCCAAGAGAAATCATCACCACCTTTCGCAACGGCCGCATGAAGAATTGACTCGGGCTGACTGGACAGCATCGTCGTATATGCTGCCTTCATGTTGTTTCCTGTTCCTGATACAGCACCAGACGAGGAAATTGTAGCCGTGGACTTCAATGTATCAGTCAAAACCTCAGCCGTAGCTGAACGTGTGCCTGCATGTATCAGACCATATCCTTCGGATGAAGAATCATCGAGATGAAGATTTTCGATTTCATCCGCGATGGGTCCTGGCTTGGTAACGCCGCCAACCAAAGCAAATTGTGCACCTCGAACAAGAGAGGATTTACCACTGGCTGAACTACCCCCTACCAAGTTCAACTTACCTCGTTTGATTAGTTTGGAAGATGAACCGGAATGGCCACCAATATTCTCAACCTTGAATTCAATGTCGGACATCGAATGGGGGGGGGTGTCGGAGCCGTTTAAGGCATGCGGTCAATCAGCCAGATTTCGGCTTGCCCATTTCGCCAATATTTTGGGGACCTGGTATACAAGAACAGGGCGATGTTGTGAAAGAATTCCTTTCGGACCCAGGGACTCAAGACCTCTTGTTTTATGACCACCTCTTCGTATCCTGCAACCAATCCCGCCTCTATCCCGAGGGAACGTTTTGGGCGGCGAGGTCGCATCATTCGACCAAGGACATACTCCAATTCGTCAACTAAATTCGAATCTTCTGATTGCAACATTTCAATCTTAGTCATAGTCTCACGGTTGCGTTCTGCCAATGGCGAATGAAGATACCAATTGTGAGGGTCGAATGAAAGGTCAACGAGTGGTTTACTAGCATCAAATTGAATCCGAGGGTTTGCTTCGTCCCCCCCCTCAACAGGATTCCACCATATTCCTTTGGAACGTGTTGCAAGTTCATCAACAATATCATGCAGCACCCAGGACGTGGATGTTGTCTCTTCATGTGCTGGTGCTTTATCGATAGCGTAGGTTAGTTGGTATGCGCCCCCACTTGAGCCCCCCTCAGAACCAGGGAATTTGACCAAATACCAATATGATTCATCACTAAAGCATTCAGACAATTCAGAAGAAATGTAATTCTTGTTCTTGGTTCGATCTGAGAAATTCAACCAGTTTTTTGTTTCCTTCGCTTGGTTTTGTTGGATGGTGTTGATGCTTTTTGCTTCTGTCTGACCCAGCCCGTGTGTGAATTGCGTACTGATGACAATGGTGCCTGTCATCGGCAATTCAGAGATTGAATCTAAATCAAGAGGGATAGGGATATTCCACGCAGTAAAGAAATTGCCTGAAGAAGACGCGTTCATCACTTGTGACTCCCGTAGACTATTGACAAGATTTTCGACAGATTGGGAGTCCATAGAGCCAATGTCAAAAACCAATCGGAGTCCACCAATTGAGCCAGCCCTCGAACGTGTTTGTCCTTTCATAATCAGATTGGATTCGTGGGTTAATAGGTGGCGTGCACGCTCATCCATAATCTCAATCATTGAATCCCGCATGGGTGCAAGGTGCTTCTTCTCAGGATTTTTAGGCGAGAGAAATGTATCCCACAGAAGAAAATCAGGCAAGATTACACCCCATTCAATTCCAACCGAGGTGATTTTTAATCAGCACTTCAATGGCCGACTTTCTCGCCATACGGAAAGATGCGTTATCGCCCGCATCGAGTGCTTGCTGGATAATGGACCTTACAATCGGTGACAGTGCCTCCACTTCGGATGGTGGAAGAACTGCCTGTGCGACTGTTATCATCTCATCAAATGTTGGAGAAGGCACTTCCCTAAATGAAAGCCGGGAGTGGACTGCGTCGTCAACCATCTCTGGTTGATTAGTCGTAGCGATGACAATTGTCTTATTTGTCTTCATACTATCCAATTGGTGGAAAAATACACCATTCATGGATCTAGACCACTCAGTAGTATGTTCATCTGTTCTCTTAACCAATAATGTTTCAATGTCATCGAATAGAATAACTGTCCGAACACTGCCACTCCCCATAGATGTGGGTTGGGCATCAAGGAAAACCTCCTCAAGTCGTTGTTCATTGTCACCAAGGCCCTTGCGATTGATGTTTGCCGAATTAACGTGTAGCAGTTTCAATTCAAATCCTTCTTTGGACAAAGAAGAGTACAATTGTGAACATGCTTGTTTGACTGCTTCCGTTTTTCCAGTGCCTGGTTTACCAGAAAGGATGAAACCCTTGAATGGGAAATTATGAGAACCTTCCATGTGAGGGAAGTCCCGAAGGAATGAGCCCTCACCCGTAGTGAAAAAATAACGGATGGCCCGTTTAATTTCCTTTATGAATTGATTCTGTGTTTCAACGGTGACAACTTGCAGACCGTCAGCAGCAGAGCTGAGATTGATGGATTTGTATGGCTTATCGTGCGCTGGCATGTTATCTCTACCAACCCTTCGTTTCTTCCTCTCAAATAAACAATTGCCATAACAGATATACTTTAATTACACGATTCTTTATATTTATTTAATTTCGTAACTTCATGAATGATAACTGACTTTTGAACGAATTGCATCATACTACTTTAGATAAAACACATGGATTTTTAATGTAATCTAGATTTGCTTGCCGGTCAAATATCTGAGCAGTGACTACCTTCTGAGTCACTTGATTTTGTTGAGTTGTCGATATTTCCGCTCTTTCAAGTCATTCTGATATCGATTACCAAATTCACTCCCGTGCTCAGCAATCCATTCTGAGAATTTG
>Ga0209992_10004166_pt1 | contig 11567 bp, 28 predicted proteins | sample 2SBtaG_2_FD_182564 | JGI IMG/M metagenome (GOLD analysis project Ga0209992, IMG submission 182564) | Deep subsurface microbial communities from Kolumbo volcano to uncover new lineages of life (NeLLi) - 2SBTROV12_ACTIVE470 metaG (SPAdes)... | ecosystem: Environmental > Aquatic > Marine >... | reverse complement strand
GTCCGATCTGTAAATTACTTGCTCAAGATCTCCCTCATAGTGGTCGATAACCTCATATGAACAAACTCTCAATTTAGTATGGTTGTCACTAAGGGGAACAGATACGCAATCTTTAGGGTTCACCTTGACAATAACAATATTACCACCTTCTGAGTGATAACTGCCAACATAATCCATAGCTCCGACATGTAGACCGTAAGAACATCCACGATCACAGTTGTCATCTACTTGGTTTCTAGGAATAGAGACAGTCTTGCCAATACTATTATCAATACTATTACTATACCAGTCCATATAATCTTCTCTAACTGACTTGTAAGCCAAGAAACACCCGTCCTCAGTAATTGGTAGACTACGATGCTCCAAGAAGTTATACAGTTCTTGAACTGCTCGGCCAGATGGGTTCTCCATTAGGTTGTCAAGAAACTTGACCATGTAATCAAATGGATGTCCACCAGCCATCAGTTTCATGATTCGGTCAGTCAGTGCATTATGAAGCTCAAAGCCGTCATAAAGGAATAACCCTTCCTGAATCTTGATCTTACCTTCTGTGTAATTTTCAACAAAGGTAGGAACATTGACTAACTCTAAAAGCTCATCTGCATCTCTGTTATTTAGAACCTGCATGATTCTTGCAAAGTTCGGATGATCTACAGCTACAGTGTGAGCCTCTTTGTCGATCAACAGGGTAAGTGTACCCGATCCCGATTGTATAAAAGCTACTCGTTTCATTTCTGACCCCTCATCTTTCTCTTTAATTATACCAGAGTTCTTAGGACTTTTCCACGTATTGGGCAACAATTTTCCAATCGCCTTCCTTAAAGCTTTTGTAGGCGGCACGCCCCCAGTATCCTTCTTCTCCATTTGTTGAGAGTTCAGTGATTGGGTATTTTTGCTTGATTTCTTCATTCTTTTTCTCCAAATTTTCTTTCGTTGAAATAGGGTTTACATCTACCAAATTTTTAATATCAAGTTCTCTTAATATGTACTTAAATTGCCGATGAGAGTCATCGTCATGAAGTTTAGCCATGTCAGACAGTACCTTGCAAAACATCTTTATGTCGCTATCTACAGACAGATGCTCATGCAGTTCTGCAAAGAACCTAAAAGGGAAGTCTAGGTCAGACATGACATCGGTGTTGACTTCGACCTTCTTAGCGGCCATCATCTTATCCTCGTCACTGACTACTTCTGGAAGATAATCCCAGAGGTTAGTCCACTCATCACTCTTGCGATACCTGTTGACATTTGCAGACTTGACTCCATAGATTACAATGTCTAGATTAAACTCATCATTTATCTTTTCTATTAATAACCTAAGATTATCGGGTTCCATAGGGGCATGGCTCCACTTAGTCGCATCAAGGTCAACCACATTATAACGACTGATTTCCACATAGAGTCCACCGTTGTCAAAATCGACTTCACAAGAATCCCAGTAGTCAGACTTAGATGAGTGCCAATTCCTGCCATCAAACTTTAGAACTTTGTCCTTACGAACGCCTGTCCCTGATCTTCCTCCACCGCCATAATATCGGGTAGGTTTAGGAAGTTCACTGACTTTGGATAGAACATCGTCCTTCATGCCTGTCAACTCAAAGAACTCATCTTCTACAATAGGATTATTCTTGATGCCATCTCTTGTGAGTCTAATTAAATAGCAGTCCTGACTATTCTTTTCAGACCACTCTTTACATCGACTGTACGCACCAGTAGCAGGTAAGTCATCAATAAACATCTTAGTGTCATCACAAGGAATACCATGACGGGTCTCACGCTTGTAATTAGAGCCATAGCCGTCCTTATGGAATCTATACACAGACACTCCTGAAATTTCAGACAGTCTTAGACTATTTTCAATCTGCACGCCTTTACCGTTGTAGGTTATGTCTGCACTTCTACAGACATTGCCCAAGTGATACAAAGGGCTATTCCAACTTCCAAACAAAGAGGCTGATAAAATTCTAGCATCCCATAGATTGTCACACTCATTAAATCTCTTCTGGACTTCTCCCTTGATCTCAGAGATAACAAAGTCTAAGTGAAACTTAATGTTCTCTATAGTACGCTTACTCATTGAGAGAGACTCTCGACTTGGAGTAATGTCTAAGTCACCAATATTAAATTCAATAACAACACTAGTATCTAAAAGATTGACATGAGCTTTATCATCAGTATCTATCTTACCAATAGGGTAGGCAATATTACCCATCACAGCCAATGCACTTCCCCTGTGACGGCTTTTACTCATATGCCAATTTGTACCTTCAAGAGTCTTTTCAAACTCTTCAATCTCTGGATCAACACCCATGAAGGTCGGCCTGACAGAAAAGTATTGATAAACTTCACTGGCCTCTTCCTCAAAAGAATCTGTATCACTATTCTTAACGGCAAACCTAATCTCAATACCATTATGCTCGTCAGTATCATTCTCTGTAAGAAGAGAAATAGCAGGATACCCAGACTCACTGATATGAGCATTGTAAACACGCTTGACTCCATCTTTATAAGAAGTGACAGTAAAACTATCAGTATAAGCAAATGGAGATTTAGAACCAAGACCTAGCTGCCCTGTAAAATCATTTGAATTAGTCTTGTTGCTTCCGAAGTATGTAGTGTAAAGACCTACTACTGCTTCATGTTGCAGACCTGTACCGTAGTCTCGAATAGAAAATTCGGGTTCGAGGTAAGTTGGTAGATGAACTTCGTACCCAAGCTCTACGGTATCAGCGTCTACAAGACTATCTACTGCATTTGTAGACAGTTCACGAATAACAGCCTTAACTTTATTAGAATAAAGACCATCAGAAAGAATACGGAAAGCCTCTGGGGAGGCTTCAATACGGAAGTTGCTAGATGCAAAATCCTCAGATGTACGAACTTTAATTTCCGGCTTTGAAACAATAGCCATGTTACTTTTCTCCTCGCAAAATATCCCCGATAAGTTCTTCAGGACTAACATCGTCCTTATAATACTTATCTACTAAATCCCTAGCTTCTTTCTTCTTATAGCCCATGTTCACCAAACCATGAACTACATCATCATATACCGATACGTCAGTATTAGATGTTGTCTGTTCCTTTTTATCAGAACTGAAAGTAGCATTGACTTCAATAGCTTCGATACTATCTAATCTCAGCTTCGCCCCACAGTGACAAAGGATACCTGCCGGAAAGACAGTCTCCTCAATACTCTGTTGCCACTCACAACCGCATTGCGGGCAAGTGAACACAGGGTAAACGTCATAGTGTGTAGGCTTTATCTTTGTCATGCTTAACATCATACCATATATATCGGTCAGTGTCAAGCATAAACTTTAAGAAAAATAAAACTTTATCGGCCAGAGCTACCAAATCCCTTTTCACCCCTAGAACTGTCGCCTAATTCGGCCACCTCCTCAACAGTAAAAGGTTCTACTCTCTGAATAATTGCTTGGCAGATTCTATCTCCACTTCTTATATGGTAAGTTACTCCACCAATATTTGTTAAACAGACTTTCCATTCGCCCCTATAAGAGCAATCAATCACGCCTGCTAATCTGTGTATACCTTTAGTGCCTAAGCCAGAACGATCCCATAGTAATGCACAATAGCCTTCAGGTAGTTCACATGCAATGCCTGTAGAAAATAGTTTAACCTCATTGGGTTTTAGATAATACTCTTCTGTTGTATAAAGATCAAACCCAGCATCAGTGGGGTTGTTTTTAGATGGGAGGATAGCTTCCTCTATTAGCTTCTTAGCCTTGAGCTTCATCTACCTTTGGCTTCCTATATGGAACTAATCTTTCTCGATACTTATAAACAATCTTACTGTTTATTCTCTCCTGCCTCTTTTCTTCCTGAGATGCCTCTCTCCTCTTTTTCATCATAGCATCTCTCTTACGCTGCTTTGCCTTCTTCTTGGCAAACTTCTTCTTATTCTGGTAGTCCATCAATAGCTCCATTGCAGTTCTTATTTAATATCCACAGAGTAAACATATCTGCGAGCAAGAATAGTTCGTCGTCAGAATGTTCTTCATGTCCTCTTTCAGAAACCCTAATTATGTTACTCAACTTACTCACTCTTTGTTTTCCCATTTGATCTAATGCAAAGAATATAGCTTGCGGGCCGCTATGAGCATGAGTAACTGTTTTCAAATCCGCACAGGTTACATAATATTTTTTAATCATAAGTATCTACAATCTGAGTCATCTTCCATATACATGTAAACACATCTTTCACAGGTATAGATTGGAAATTCGGAATCTTTATATGTGATGATAAAAACAGCGTGCCTGTTACAGCATCTACCTCGCATATCCTGATGATCGCAGAACAGGTCTACAGGTTGGTCAACAACGCTTTTATCTTTGCCGCTGGAACTGATGTGCCATCTTTCCATATTATTATCCCTATTATCTTCTCACCATTCTTATCAAAAACCCCTGACCCCGATCTTCCACCGATAGGGTTAGGTGTAACAATTAGTCTGTTCGGATGATAATAAACAACATGGCCTTTTTGTCCACTCGGCCATCTACCTTGAGGGCATCCATAAGTTAAAACAATATCATTTGTCTTTGTATCAAATGACCCATCAACAGGTATTACACTTGGTTTTGGGTACTTACCTAAATCTTCTTTTTTAAACTTTAATACTGCTATATCTACAGTGGAGCCACCTAATAATAAGGCATAATCAACTACTGAATTTATTTTCTTGGATTTGAATCCATCTATAAAAAACTCAAGTTCTATGCTTGTATCTAGTGAGCCATCGGAAGAATATACAACATGTGCAGCGGTAAGTACAAAGTAATGTGTTTCATTTTCTAGAAATACAACGCCTGATCCTGTTCCATCATTAGAGTAAACTTTACAGGTAGCGTTGCCTACATCTTCTAAGTCAGCTTTTAATGTAGTTGGTACTAATAATAGTAATAATATAGCCAAAAACTTTTTCATAGTTTCCCCTCCTCAATATATACCTATATAAGTATACACCGGAGAGGAAAAAAAATTGGGACGGCAGGATTTTAACCCACTACAACTCTGTATAAAAGTCGCCCCACAAGAGCCTATCCAGTTACCTGAACGTCACGGCTCGACAATGCGAGAAGTCGTGTTTGGGAGGGGTTCCCCGACTCTCTTGCATTAACTTGTGCAACAAAACGGTTGTTAGGCTGCGGTGTCGAAATAACAGTTGCTTTCCGTCCATGATAGCGGGTTGGGATAGCAGTTGTTGGTTTAAGTTTAACGGAAGATCCTTTTGTGATCTTAGTCATAATAATTCTCCTTAAAATGGAACGTCGTCAGTTGTTGTTTCTTCAGTAAAGGCTTCTTGCTTCTTGTAGTTAGATTTACCATTAGAACTACCAGAAGTCTTGGGGCCGAAGTAAAGATTGTCGGCAGTAACACTCATAGAGTATCGTTTATTGCCCTCTTTATCTTCCCACTTATCCTGCTGAAGTCGTCCTAACACATTAATGAAACGACCTTTATCGAGATGTTTAGAAGCCAGTTCTGCTGTTTTACCCCAAAGAGTAACGTCAACAAAGTCTGTCTCTCCTTCTTTCATTCGATTTACGGCAATACTAACATCACAAACAGAATGTCCAGATTTAGTTTGCCGAAGTTCCGGCGTAGCCGTGAGTCGGCCACCTAAAGAAACACTATTAAGATCCATATGAATCTCCTTTATAAAAAACGATGTACACTTGATATGGCCTTCAGCGGCCACTACAATAAATTATAACTCGAATACGGTGGTTGTCTCAAAAAATATAAAAAAGTTACAACTTCAAAATTTTTGCTCCTAGCTCTGGGTCGGATGCCATTATGTTTCCGGCATCATCGACATGTATGAAATAACTGTACTTAATAGTTGAGGGTCTAGTTAGGTTAGACATTAGGTTTGGGTCTTCGTAATAACACCAAACATTAACTCTCCATCTATTGTCAAAAACATTCCTCATCCTAATTTCTTTTAAGTCATCCATTCTTCCATGAGCATCCAAAACTTGTCTGGTTATCATTTCTTCTTTGTTGCTATTTGACATAAAAGCCTCTACGGTGTATTATAAAAGGGAGGGTATTCATATGATGTACAATATCAAAGTAAACTTGAAAGATGCCATGAAAAAAGTTGAAAGACTTGGCATAAAAGAAGTTCTAAAAGGTTCATACTGGATAAAAGTGATTGCAGATGATCCTGATGATGCTTGTCATGCCGCAGTACAAAAGGTTTATGCTACAGTGTTATTAAAGTGGGGTGAGGAAAATGAACACGCTTGTGAGATAATAAAAAACGAAATGAGAATAATAAAGATAGATATTGTCTAGTTATTCCTCACTACTTTCGTTGTATATATTTCTCTGTATTCTTTCTACAGCCTCATGAGCTTGTCTCTCATCAATACATCTGATGATGATTTGGCCGTTGCCGTCAACTACTGCAAAGTGTCTGTCCTCTTCAATCCATACTATCTCCATATCGCTCTCCATTACATTGTCGCAATAAGATTATTGATCTCGTCAACATTGATCTGCTTTTTCTTCTTGCGTCTTTTCTTTATTTTAGTTTCGATAATAGTAGCCTCAGTCCGTATGCCTAAAATTTTATGTGGCTCACTGTGTATACCAGTGTTCTTGTTATACTTTGATTTGCCCATGTATATGTAGCAGAAGCCACTCTCAGTTCTATTGCCTTTATGTGGGTATGCTCCAATTCCCTTATTGTCTATAAAGTGAACCATGTACTTACCTCTGAAATTAAATCCAACTCTTTCTCCATCTTCAGGGCTAATCCAATATGGGCCGGTTCCCTGAACACACTTGATAATATCTCCTTGTTTTAGTTCCTTCCAATTTACTGGTTTTGGTTTTGGGCCACGTTTGATTATCCTAAACTTAAAATCACAATCAGGGCAATTCTTAGTTCTAACACCGACCTTTATTCCACAGTTTGGACATTCCTTCTTTGCCATTTTAATCCCCTCCGGCTAAAGAGTTATCGTTCAGTTAATAAACCCATTATAGCATAGTATCGGCGTATGTCAAGCGATACTTTAGAAAAAGCAAAAAGTATTATGATCTTTCATTCCATTTGGCAATAGCTTCTGCAAAGTTCTCGCCGCTTCCTCCGCTGGCTCCACAATCCCAACATTCAATCCAGAATAAGTCTATGCTTGAAAGACATTCACGTTGAACATCATGGCTTCCACAAAATGGACATGTTTTTACTTCAGGTTCTTGTTGCTTCATTTATTAGCTCACTAGATGATTGAGTTTTTTCACCACCTACATTATATATAGTTTCTATACCAACCTGCTTGCAGTATTGCTCCTCTGGCGTGTTGCCAACCTTCCTGTCTCCACCGTTCATAAAACTAAAAGTAGTTTCAAAGTTACGACTATTCCAACTATCATAGATAGCTTTTATACTATCTACTACAGACCCATCAGTATCTATAGAGATGTGGACTTCATTAACACCTTTTAAGGCACGAACTATCCTAGCTCTATCATCTTGATTCATAAAAGGAATTGATCCTTTCAGCTTTACTTGTTCATCGCTATTTACAATTACTACAAGGTGATGGCAACGAAAGTGGGCTGAGTCAATGTAATCCAAATGGCCTGTATGTAATGGATTAAAATAACCAGATATAATTCCTATTCTCATTTATTTCCCCTTTGTGAGTCTATCTTTTTATTGTACTTTCCATCTTCATATTCTTTTTTATGTTTCTCTATTGATTCAGCCTCATGCACATGCTTAAAGTAGTGCTTGAATTGTTTATATAATGCCTTCACCTGCTCAAATGCTTCTTCTTCACATATCTTGCCACCCTGCTCCAAGTCACATATGATAGACATCTGTATATTAAAGGCTCTAAATGGATCGTCATATTTTTCAAATTTATACTCAGGCATTTTTTAACTCTCTAACTTTCTTCCTTAATTTTGCTATAGTCTCCTGTAGTTCTTTTATCCTCTTGTCTTGATTGTTATATCTAAACTCCCACTTGCGTCTTTCGCTCGCTAACTGTTCCTGATGTTCTTCTTCCTGCTTCTCTAATCTAGAATCAAACATTATATCTCTGGAGTCTCTATTAGTCATTTTTCGACCCTTTTGGTTTTGGTAGTACGATTCTCTATAACCTTGTTTTCCTCATACTTTAGTAGCAACAACATCATAGCTACAACTGAAATTTCTATAGCCCAAGCTAACATTCCTGCATATACAGCGTTCACTCTTCTTCCTCTTCGTCTAGTTTTTCTATCTCTAGCTCAGTGCTATCAACACCGCATCTTAAACAGAATAGTGGTTTGTTATCTACGTCTACTATTCTATTACAACATTTTATTAAGTATCTCATAAGTTTGTCTCCAGCTATTAACACTAAATGACTGATCGGCCATAGTTGCTATGGTAAAGTCATTGCCTCCTTTTTCACATCTGTCTCCAAAGAATATAGTTTCTCCTTCCATGTCATCCAGAACTTGTGATTTGTCTTTTCCATTTGGGTATATATCTATGCTTATTTCTCCACCAATAGTAAAAGATAAGTCTGGGTACTTATAGGATAGCTCATCTACTATGTCTAGCCTCTCTCCACTGGCCTGATCCCATGCGTGATATTCTTTTCTAAGAACTTTTGATGCTGATCTTCCTAAAGTTGATATGTTTATCATACCAACACGCTCTTCTATGTTATTCTCAGCACGGCCATACCATTTACTTTTTTCTAAAACTTCTAAAATATCTAAATGTAAATCTGCTGGCATCTTCCATCGAGAGTATTTTCTCAAGCTGCCTCTAATGTAAAGTTCATTGCCACATGACTGATAAGAACCATCAATCAATCTGTATAGAGAAATGCTAACCTGTTCTAGAGTCTTTCGTCTATCTGAACCTGTTACAAAATATACTTTGTTTCCTTTAGACTGTTGATGTAGAGTCCATTCTCCAAAGAACTTGTCAAACTCAATATCCATCCTGCCTCTCGGTGGAGTTAGCGTTCCATCTACATCAAAAAGGAAGTTTAACATAACTTATCTTACTACATTACCGTATTTATCTTTACCTTTTAGGTTTTCTATCTCTTTCCACACTTGAGTCCAACCTTCATCTGAGTCTGACTCTACTCTAGCAGCCTTATCGTCAATATACATAACTCCAGCAGGCTTGCCCATATATGCGTGATGGTACTTTACTCCATGTTCTTTAAGCCAGTCTGTCCATTCTCTATAACCAGCTTCATACATCTCATGTAGATTCCCATTGCGTCTTTCTCCATATCTAGCAGTATATAGAATGATAGTATAACCCATATCATAGAGCTTATTAACCTGTTCAATTCCATGTTTCAGAGGTGGAGACTTTGAATAGTCCCCTCCATGCTCTTTGCCTGCAATAACTCCGTCGCAATCAACAATAAGTTTTTTCAGAAAGTCTGTCATTCATTCCTCCCATACATGTCTTCAATTCTGATAATATCATCTTCACTGCATATACCAGTTTGAACCTCAACAAAAACGAGATCGGAATCTCCAGTGTTGCTTATTCTGTGAACTTGGTATCTGTTAATGTTCAGGGAGCATCCTTCAATGACCTCTATGACATCATTGCCTATCTGTACTTCTCCCTCTCCTTTGATAACCTTCCACCATTCATCTCTATATCTATGTAGTTGTAGGCTTAACACACCTTCTGGGTTTACAGTTATCTTTTTGATCTTAACATTCTTTTCATCTAATACAACCCTGAAATTACCCCACGGACGAGTTTCATAGGATTTATCCCCAGAAAAGCCTACCCAAATTACTTCGTCTTCCTTATCAACCTCTTCAAAAATAGGTGTGTCTTTGTGGCAGTAAGGACATTTCTTTATAATCATATGTTCTCTACTGTTGTAGATTTTGTTACAACAAATTAATTTATACTGTACCATGTTTCTCTTTCTTCTCTGTTAAACTGTAAAATATGGGAAACCGGCGGCAAGCCACCGGCTCCCATAGGATGGGTCGGAAAGTCTCACAACAAGTAATAAAAAGTTGAACCCATCCAGTAGACTTGGTAGGACTCGAACCTACGGCCAAAGGATTATGAGTCCTCTGCTCTAACCAACTGAGCTACAAGTCCATAGCGACCTTGACGGGATTTGAACCCGTAACCACCGGATCGACAGTCCGGTACTCTAACCAGTTGAGCTACAAGGCCGTAAACTGGTTTCAATATAAATAGGCGTGTTGTCTCCTACATAAGCTCCAAACGTGTTGTATTCTAACCATTCAACTGAGTCTTCATATGACATCCCAGCTTCTTTCATACATGCGTCAATCATTTTCGATACAGAGTATACCACCCTTCCTGAATCGAAGCCAACGCAAACGCCAATAATAGCATTGTCATAACCATCGGCAAACAAAAGATCATCACCGTAAATGTCACTAAGTTCTTCACGAATATCCACTTACTCTTCATCTCCTTGTTTGTTCTTTCTCTTCTTTTTCTTGTCAATATCTGTATTAGCAGCAAAACCCATAACACCCTTTGGGTTCTTGTTCTTTGGTTTCTTCGGTCTGTACTCCATAGATACTACTACTGGTTGCCCTACTTCTAATCCTATGTCAATTCTTTGTATTGATTTGTTCTTGATATTTAATAGAAGGCAAAAATCATTTATGACTTCCTCGCTCATTATGAAATCTCTCATGTGAAAACCCTTTCTTCCAAGTTTTTTTATCTTTGTCCCACCATTTCCTATACTTTTCTGTAATCTCCTTGATCCTACTATTGATTAACTTTGTATGTTCTCTAAAGGCTTGTATCTCTGCCTCATCTGACTTTGGTTTTTGATACGTCTTTTTCTTAGCCATCGTAATCCTTGACTGATCTATAATAATCTAAGTCACCTTTACTTGGCGAAATCCTACCCACCTCGTAAGATGGGTATTTGGACTTTGCCTTAGCTTCAGCTTCTTTAACGTCAAGAGCTTCAACGATCTTCACTTTGCCCTTGCCTCTCTTGTCTGTTAAATTGACTACATACTTCATCGTTCTTCTAATCTACCTTTTTGATATTCTATGAATAGTTTTGGGGTTATGAAATTATATGTTTTCTTCTTTGGTCTATACACATCAGCCCTAAAAGGTGCTGTAATTGTTTCTCCAATTCCAAAAACAGTTGTTGTCACTCCTTCACAGACTTTCTTGCCTGTATCTACTACGAAACTACCAGCAGACTTTACTACTTCTAGTGGTGGTGCAATTCTTACCGTAAAATCAGCATTAGCGGTTGAACTAAAACCCATAATAACTACTAGACTTAAAAATAACTTTTTCATATAAACCTCCTTGTTTACAAGAATAACCAGAGAACAGTTAAGAGGACACACAATCCTCCCAATATTATACTAGCCGTGATAATCTTATTTTTCCTTTCTTCTGACCTATTTTGTTTCATCCTTTTCATGACTTCTTCACAGGTAGCCCACTTACCATCTTTTTTAGGATCAAAGCCTAACTTATCCCATTCTTGCTGATCCATATTACCTCCACGACTGACTTGATTGTATTAGC
>Ga0209992_10004165_pt1 | contig 11569 bp, 12 predicted proteins | sample 2SBtaG_2_FD_182564 | JGI IMG/M metagenome (GOLD analysis project Ga0209992, IMG submission 182564) | Deep subsurface microbial communities from Kolumbo volcano to uncover new lineages of life (NeLLi) - 2SBTROV12_ACTIVE470 metaG (SPAdes)... | ecosystem: Environmental > Aquatic > Marine >... | reverse complement strand
AAGATCGCGGTCGCAATTGCTGCCGGGAAAGACCAGAATGGCTGCTTTCATCTGTCGTGCGCCCCTTAAAGGATGTCGACCTCGAACCGCTCGATCACCGTGTTGGCAAGCAGTTTCTCGCACATCTCGGTTACCGCCGCGGGATCGGTGTCATCGGCGAGATCAAGCTCGATCACCTTGCCCTGGCGCACGGCCTCGACGCCCGCGAAGCCCAGCGCGCCCAATGCGTGGCGCACGGCCTGCCCCTGAGGGTCGAGAACACCGTCTTTCAGCATCACGTGAACGCGTGCTTTCATGTCTTTCAGCTCCGTCTGGCGGGGGCGCGCGCCCCTAGTTGATCAGCGTCGGCTTGGTGGCGTGGGTGACGTTCGAGGGCAGAACGCCCAGGCGCCGCGCAACCTCGGTATAAGCATCGCTCAGCGAGCCCAGGTCGCGGCGGAACACGTCCTTGTCCAGCTTTTTCCCGGTTTCCTTGTCCCACAGGCGGCAACTGTCGGGGCTGATTTCGTCGGCCACGATCAGGCGCATGAAGTCGCCTTCCCAGACGCGGCCGATCTCGATCTTGAAATCCACCAGCTTGATGCCGACACCCATCATGACGCCCGACAGGAAATCGTTGACCCGCAAGGCCAGCGCCAGCATGTCGTCAAGATCCTGCTGGCTGGCCCAGCCGAAGGCGATGATATGCTCTTCCGACACCAGCGGATCGCCCAGCTTGTCGTCTTTCAGGCAAAACTCGACGATCGGGCGCGGCATGGGCGTGCCCTCGTCCAGACCGAGGCGGGCCGAGATCGACCCGGCAGCAAAGTTGCGCACGATCACTTCCAGCGGGATGATTTCCACCGCGCGGATCAGCTGTTCGCGCATGTTGATGCGGCGAATGAAATGGTTGGGCACGCCGATCTGGCTGAGACCGTTCATGAAATATTCGCTCAGGCGGTTGTTCAGCACGCCCTTGCCTTCGACGGTGGCCCGCTTTTCGGCGTTGAAGGCCGTGGCGTCGTCTTTGAAATACTGAACCAGGGTTCCGGGTTCCGGGCCCTCGTACATGATCTTGGCCTTGCCCTCGTAGATCTTCTTGCGTCGTGCCATGTGCGCTCCAACGAAAAAACGCGCCAATTCCGGGGGTCCGGTCCGCGCGTTTCCGGTGCGCACCCTATAGGGCAGATGCGCACAAGCGGCAAGGCGGCCCCTTGTGCGGGCAGCGGTCAACGGGCATATCAGGCCAGACAGCCCGTCAACGACAAGGGAAAGCCGAATGACGTCCTTCAACGACCGTGAAAAATCCTTTGAATCCAAATATGCCCTGGATCAGGAGATGCAATTCAAGGCCGAGGCCCGCACCAACAAGCTGCTGGGCCTGTGGGCCGCGGGGCTGATGGGCAAAAGCGGCGACGACGCCGCTGCCTATGGATTGGAGGTCGTGAAGGCCGATTTCGAGGAAGCCGGCCATGACGACGTGATCCGCAAGGTCATGGGCGATATCGGTGACGCGGCTACCGAGGAACAGGTGCGCGCCAAGCGCCACGAATTGCTGGCCGCGGCCAAGTCGCAACTGATGGACGAAGACTAGCCACCGGCGCCGCAACGACTGGTGCCGAAGCGTCTGTGCAAGCAGGCGCGGCTTGGGCGATTCGATGGATAGGATGCCATGACCGACCTGCTTTCAGACCTTCTGGCCCGGCGTGACTGGCTGCTTGCCGACGGCGCGACCGGAACCACGCTGTTCAACATGGGGCTCGAGGCCGGCGACGCGCCGGAACTGTGGAACGTGACCTTTCCCGACCGGGTGCGGGCGCTGTACCGCGGCCCGATCGAGGCTGGCAGCGATCTGTTCCTGACCAACAGCTTTGGCGGCACCGCGGCGCGGCTGAAGCTGCATGATGCGCAGGCCCGGGTGGGCGAGCTGAACCGGGCCGCCGCCGAGTTGGGCCGCGAAATGGCCGACAAGGCCGGGCGGCAGGTTGTGGTGGCCGGGTCCATGGGCCCCACCGGCGAAATCATGGAGCCCATGGGCAGCCTGACCTATAACGGCGCGGTCGAAATGTTTCATGAACAGGCCGAGGCGCTGAAGGCCGGCGGTGCCGATGTCCTGTGGGTGGAAACCATCAGCGCCGCCGAGGAATATGCCGCCGCCGGCGAGGCCGCCGACCTGGCGGGCATGCCATGGTGCGGCACCATGAGCTTCGATACCGCCGGGCGCACCATGATGGGGCTGACGTCGTCGGGGATGGTCGACATGATCGGCAAGCTCAAGACCCGGCCGCCGCTGGCCTTCGGGGCCAATTGCGGCGTTGGCGCCGCTGATTTGTTGCGCACGGTGCTGGGCTTTGCCGCGCAGGGACCGGAACAGCCGATCATCGCCAAGGGCAATGCCGGCATTCCGAAATATCACGACGGGCATATCCATTATGACGGCACGCCCGAGTTGATGGCCGATTACGCCGAACTGGCGCGTAATTGCGGGGCGCGGATCATCGGCGGCTGCTGCGGCACCACGCCTGATCACCTGCGGCTGATGCGCGAGGCGCTGGAGACCCGGCCGGCCGGGCCACGTCCGACACTGGACGAGATCACGGCGCGGCTTGGGGGGTTGTCCTCGGCCTCGGACGGCACCGGCGACGCGGCGCCCGCGCCCCCACGCAGGCGCCGCCGCAAGGGCTAGGGCGTTTCGCGTCAGACCGGTATGCCCGACGCCGCCTTGTTGCGGGAACCTGGGGCAGCGCCAAGCGATGCCCGTTGGATCAAGTTGGTCGCGCAACTCTGCGGTTGCGGCGCGACCTTGCGCGCCGCGGCGGCAAGGGGGCGCTGCCCCCTCTTCGCGGTGCGAATTCACCCCCGAGGTATTTTCAAAACCAAAGAAGGGTCAGGGCGTGGCCTGCCCGGGCGGGCCGGTCAGCCCGTCGAGCACGGCCTGCGCCGCGCGCATCCCCGGGGGCGGGCCGCCGGCGCCGAGGGTGGCCATGGCCTCGGACAGCGCGGCCGTTTGCTGGTGTGGCGCCTTCATGAGCGCGTTCAGGGATGCGGCGATGCGGTCGGGCTGGCAGTTCTTGCCGAGAAATTCCGGCACGTCGCGGCGCCCGGTCACCAGATTGACCAGAGTGACCGTGTCGACCTTGAGCATGCGCTGGACGATCTGCCGGGTGAGCCAGTTCATGTCATAGGCAATGACCATGGGCGTTTCAGCCGCCGCCAGTTCCAGTGACACCGTGCCCGAGGCCGCCAGCGCCGCGTCGGCGGCCCGGAAGGCGGCGCGCTTTTCGGCCAGCGTCCGGGCAAGCGGCCGGTCGCGGGGGTCGAGCATCAGGGGCTGGCCGGGCCAGTCGCGCACCATCTCGGCCACCAGCCCAGCCACCGGCGCCGCCGCCGGCACCACGATGCGGGTTTCGGGGTGCCGCGCCAGCACCGGGCGCAGGGCGGCGCCGAAGATCGGGGCCAGTCGCGACACCTCGGACCGGCGCGACCCGGGCAGGGCCAGGATCATGGGCGCGTCGCCGATTCCGGCCGCAGCGCGCCAGGCGCTGGCCTCGGCCATGGTGGCCTGGGGCTCGGTGGTGACCGGATGACCGACGAAATCGCAGCGCAGGCCCACCGCCTGCAGGTAGGGCGGCTCGAACGGCAACAGCGCCAGCACCTGATCGACCGAGCGGGCCATCTTTTCGGCCCGCCCCGCCCGCCAGGCCCAGACCGAGGGCGCCACGTAATGCACCGCCCGCAGGGGGCGCCGGGCCCGCACCCGCCGGGCCACGCGCAGGCAGAAATCGGGGCTGTCGATGGTGATCAGCACATCGGGCGCGACGGCCAGCACATGGTCGGCGGTCTGGTGCAGGCGCGCCCGCAGCTGGCGGTATTTCGGCAGCACCTCGACCAGGCCCATGACGCTGAGGTCGTCCATCGGGAACAGGCTGGTCAGCCCGGCCGCCTGCATCTCGGGGCCGCCGACGCCGGCGATGTCGAGCCCGGGCACCAGTTGGCGCAACCCGGCGATCAGCGCCGCGCCCAGCCGGTCGCCCGAGGCCTCGCCCGCGATCAGGTAAACCTTCATGCCGGGCGCACCCACAGGAACATCCCCTCGCTGTCGGCCGCCGCGAGGGTGGCCGCGAACGCCGGCACCATCACGCCCGACGCCGCGATCACGATGCCGTCCAGTCCGGCGGCGCGGGCGGCTTGCACCGTGCCGGGGCCGATGACCGGCAGATCGGCCCGGCGGTCCTGGCCCGGCTTGGGCGCCTTGTAGAGCAGGCCGCCCGGCGGCAGACCGGCCGGACGCGGTGCGAGGGTGGCCAGCATTGCATCGGTGCCGGGCAGCGCCTCGACCGCCAGCGCCTGCCCGGCCGAGACAACGCAGGCCTGGCCGATGTCGGCGGTGGCCATTGCGGCAACGATATCGGCGCCGCGCCGCGCGTCGGCGTCGTGCCCGCGGTCTGGCTGGCGGCGCGAGTGGATGCCCGGGGCCGGCAGCAGTTCGGGCACAAGGTCGTGGGCGCCGATCACGGTCAGGCCGTGGTCTTCGATGATGGCGATCAGGGCGCCCAGGGCGCCGTCGTCGCCCAGCCGCAGGGCCGCAGCCAGCCGCGCGGCCAGCGCCGGGGCCGATGGGTCGGCGGACCCCGCGTCAAGAGTGGGTCGGCGCACAGCCCCGGCCATCACGACATGGGTGATCCCGGCGGCGACCAGCCCGTCAAGGAACGGGCTCAGTCCTTCCAGCCGGAAACGCCGATCCACCGGCAGCGACGTGGTCGTGCCCTCGAGCGCCGCGACCAGCGGCGCCTGCCCGCGGGCGCACAACCGTTCGGCCAGCAGCACCGGCAACGCGCCGGTCCCGGCGATCAGCGCGATCTTCACGACGGGGTCAGGAAACCGCGGTCGCTCTCGGCCAGAACGAAGTCGACGATTTCCCGCACATGGGGGCTGGTGCTGTCCTCGCCCAGGCGGCGGGCCCGGTCCTGAAAGGCGCCTTCACCCTGGCGCAATGTCTGGAATGCCGCCCTGAGGGCGGTGATATCCTCGCGCGCCACGCCGCGGCGTTTCAGCCCCACCAGGTTAAGCCCGTCGAGTTCGCCGCGCGGCCCCTGCACCAGCGCATGCGGGATCACGTCGTTGGTGACCATGGTCAGCGCGCCGATGATGGCCCCCTGCCCGATGCGCACCCATTGATGCACGCCCGACAGACCGCCAAGGATGGCGTCGTCGCCGATGACGCAATGCCCGGCCAGGGCGGCGTTGTTGACAAGGATCACCCGGTCGCCGACCTGCGCGTCATGAGCCACATGCGCACCGGCCATGATGAGGCAATCGTCGCCCACGCGCGTGACGCCGCCGCCCTGTGCCGTGCCGGTGTTGATGGTGACATGCTCGCGGATGCGGGTGCGCCGGCCAACGGTCAGCCGGGTGTCTTCGCCGCCGTATTTCAGGTCTTGCGGCACTTCGCCGATCACCGCGAAGGGGAAGATCACGCTGTCTTCGCCCACCTCGGTCGCCCCGGTCACCACCACGTGGCTGCGCACTTCGACGCCGGCGCCAAGGCGCACGCGCGGGCCGATCACCGCGAAGGGGCCAACACTGGCGCCGGGGCCGATGACGGCGCCGTCCTCGACAATGGCGCCCGGATGGACGCTGGCGGTTGGATCAACGCTCATGCGGCGTCTTTCGGCAACTCCATCATGGCGGTGAAGTCGGCCTCGCAGGCCAGTTCGCCGTCAACGGTGGCGCGGCCGGTAAACTTCCACACCTTGCCGCCGCCGCGCCGGGTTTCGATGGCCATTTCCAGCACGTCGCCCGGCACCACCTTGCGGCGGAACTTGGCCTTGTCGATGGCCATGAAATACACAAGGAATTCCTTGTCGGCGAGGTCCTGCGCCACGCCGACCATCACGGCCGAGGTCTGGGCCATGGCCTCGATGATGGTGACGCCCGGCATGATGGGGGTCGCCGGGAAATGCCCCTGAAAATGCGGCTCGTTATAGGTGACATTCTTGATGCCGACGCAGGAATTGATGCCGTCGATATCGCGCAGCTTGTCGACCAGCAGAAACGGATAGCGGTGCGGGATGATCCGCTTGATCAGGTCGATGTCGGCGCTTTGAAGCTGGGCCATGGCGGCGGGTTCCTTTGATGTTTCCGATGCCTAGCAAGCCGGCGGCGCACAGACAAGCGGCGCGCTATTGGCTGCCGTCGGTCAGGGTCACGTCGATGCGGGCGATGGCCTCGTCGGTGATGTCGACGGCCGAGACCGACAGCACGATGGCCCGCTGGTCAAGAATGGCCACCGCGCCGCGTTCGCTGACCACTTTGGCCAGAATGTCGACGATGGACGAGAAGAACCGCTGACGCTCGGCGTCACGCTGGGCCGCCAGTTCGCGCGACTTGCTGTCCTGCGCATCCCGCAGCCCCACGACCTTTTCGTTGAAGGCAGCGGCGCGGTCGCGAAACTCCTCGGCCGAGATGGTGGCCCGCAGGTCGGTCAGGGCCTGCTCTTCGGCGACCAGCTCGTCCTCGATGGCGCGATTTTCGGCGTTCAGATCCCGCGACTGGGCCGCAAGCTCGGCCTGCACGCGCCGTCCCCAGGCCGAATCGGTGAACAGCCGTTCCTGATCGACCGTCAGGATCGGAGACGGAACCTCGATACGGTTGGTCTGGGCCACCGCTGGCAGCGGCCCGGTCACCAACGCAACCGCCAACGCGAACGCCAGGCGCCGCATCCCCTAGAACTCGGTCTGGATGGCGATGTTGAATTGCTGGACTTCGTCATAGGTCAGCTTGCTCAGCGCCTGCGCGAGGTTAAAGCGCAAGGGGCCGATCGGCGAATCCCACAGCACCGAAACGCCCACCGACGACCGCAGGTGGAAGGCATCGTCAACCGTGCCGCCGGTGCCCGCGGTATTGTCGAGCCCCCAGACCGAGCCGGCATCGAAATACAGCGCGCCGCGCAGCCCGAACTCTTCCGGGATACCCAGCGGGAATTCGGTTTCCAGCCGCGCCACCGCATACATGTTGCCGCCCAGCGGGTCACTGTTGGCGGCGGTGGTATCGCGGGGGCCGATGCCCTTGGGGGCAAAGCCGCGCAATTGCGACGTGGACAAAAAGAAGCGGTCGGTCACCCGGGTGACACCGCCGGCGACCGAGTTGATCGAGCCGCCCTCCAGCACCGCCCGGAACACCACATCCTCGGTCGTCATGCGGGCTTCGCCGACCACCGTGGCCGTGGTTTCCAGATACTTGGTATCGCCGCCCAGGCCCGCCAGTTGCTGACCAAAGCGCAGCAGCACGCCGCCGTTGGGATTCAGGCCGGAATTGCGGGTGTCGCGGGCGATGGAATAGCCGAACTGCGAAGTCAGCTGCGTGCCGGCCTCGGCCTGGATGATGGCCGAGCTTGCCGGATCGACATCAAAGATCTCGTCCTGCGACAGGCTGAAGTTCAGGCCCAGCCGCGCATTTTCGCCGACCGGAAAGGCCACCGTGGGCGCAAAGCCGGCGACCTTGGTCGACAGGAAAAACTCGGGAAGGTTGGTGACCTCGTAAAAGACCCGCGCCCCCAGCTCCAGATCGCGACCCATCAGATAGGGTTCGACAAACTCGACCGAGGTTTCCGATTGCGACGTGCCACCGGTAAAGGTGAACCGCAGCGTCTGCCCGCGCCCGAGGAAATTGCGCTCGGAATAAGACAGGTTCAGGCCCGGCCCGGTGTCCGAGCTGTAGGTGGCCCCGAACGACAGGCTTCCGGTGGTGCCTTCGACGACATTCACGTCAACGATGGCCTGGTTCGAGCTTGATCCGTCGCGCACGTTCACGTCGACCGTGTCGAAATAGGCCAGCGCCCGGATACGTTCGGCCGCCTGCCGAATTTCGCGGGGGTTGAAGGGGTCGCCTTCGACCACCCGGAACTGCCGGCGCACGACACGGTCCAGCGTGGTCTGGTTGCCCTCGATGTCGATCCGCTCGACAAACACACGCGGGCCACGGCTGATCACGTAATTGACGTCCAGCACCTGATTGGCGTCGTCACGGGTGATCACCGGCTCGACCACGATGAAATTCATGCCCTCGCGGATGGCGATCTGCTCCATCCGTGCCACGTCTTGTTCGATCGCCACCGGAGAATAGGTCCGCCCCGAGCGGGCGCGCACGCGGTCAAAGAACATGCCCGCGTCGACACCGTCGATGTCCGAGCTGACAGTTACCTCGCCAAAGGTGAATATCTGACCTTCCTCGACGTTGAACGTGACAAAGAAGGCATTCCTTTCGCGGCTGAACTCGGTCGAAACGCCCAGCACCCGGAAATCGACGAAGCCGTGGGAATTGTAGTAATCCGTCAGAAGTTGTTTATCGAATTCAAGCCGTTCCGCCACAAAGGTATCACGATACACGAAGTTGCGGATGATGCTGGCCTGCTTGGTCTGCAACACCTGGCGCAGGCGGCGGTCCTTGAAGAAACTGTTGCCGACAAAGGACAGACGCTCGATCTCGACAACCTTGCCCTCGGCCACCTCGAACACCAGATCGACGCGGTTGCCGTCGCGGCGAATGATGCGCGGGCTGACGGTGGCGGCGAAGCGCCCTTTCAACTCGTAGGCGTCAACCAGCGTGGCGGCGTCGCGCGCGGCCACGGTCGGTGAATACACCCGCCGCGACTTCGATTCGATCAGCGCGCCAAGCTCGTCGTCGGAAAGGCGGTTGTTGCCCTCGAAGCGGATGCGGTTGATGGTCGGCCACTCGACAACCCGGATGACCAGCGTCGATCCGCGCGGGTCCATTTCGACAGTTTCGAACAGCCCCGACTGAACCACGCGCTGGTAGGCGGCGTTGATCTCGCCCATGCCCAGCGTCTGGCCGGCGGGGATCGCCGCATAGCTGAGAATCGTGCCGGTCTCGACCCGGTCGTTGCCGCTGATATCGACAGTGCTGAAACTGAAGCTCTGGGCATTCGCTTTCGCAGCGAAGGCCGATAATGCCGTGAAAAGAAACAGAAAAACAAGATCGCGCATCAACAGTGTGTAACGGCTTCTGCTTTCACGCCTGTCGGCGCACCCGGCCCTGCTCTTCATCTGCTGTTTTCCACCTCAGACATCCCCTTTTCATTGGGGATACCGATAAAGAATTGGGTTGTCAAAAAGCAAACAAAGCCGGCCGCGCAAGGTCACTTTGCACGGCCGGTGGCTAAGGTATTGGAATTGCTGGAAGGGTCAGTAAGAGCCCAGATATCCGCCTGCCGCAAGGGCAAGCGCGATGGCACCAAAATAGATCAGACGATCCAGATTCAGGTTGAACAGAAGGTTCAGGCTGGCCGCCCCGTTGGTCAGATGTTGCATGTCACCAAGTCCCTTCTGCAATATGGTTCGTCACCAAGCTAGCGGGCCAATATGGCGCGATTTTGTCGGTTCGTGGAACAGATGGTGGCACCGGACCAAGCCGCGCGCACATCAGGGGCAGAAGAGATCGTTGGATATCGCAAAGACCATCAACGCCCCCAGAATCGTCAGCCCCGCAATCATGAACACCCGCAGCGCGCCGTCCGACGGCGGGCGTCCGGCCACCGCCTCGAAGGCGTGGAACAGCAGGTGGCCACCGTCCAGAACCGGGATGGGAAACAGGTTCAAAAGCCCCACGGCGGTGCTGAGCACGGCGATGAACCACACGAAGCTGAGCCAGCCCTGGCTGGCCGCCGCACCGCTGGTCTGGGCAATGCCGATGGGGCCGCGCAGGTTGCAGCTGCTGATGGCCCCGGCGGCCATGTGATACAGCCCCGACAGCGAGGCGCGCACGATGTACAGGGTCTGGCCGGCACCGAATTCGACCGCCTTGAACGGCCCGGGCGTCGATGTCTGCGGCTCGAAGAACAGCCCGCCCGAGATGCCGATCAGCCAGCGGGTTTCAAAACCGGCGTCGGCGGTGGGCAGGTCCATGCGGCGCGGTGACAGCGTGATGTCCAGCGGCGCCGCTTGGCCGGGGCGCCACACGGCCAGTTGCAACGCCCCGCCTTCGGACGCGGCCACGATCTGGCGCAGCTCTTCAAAGGTCGAGATCGGGACACCGTTGACCGACAGGATCACGTCGCCACGGGCAAGATCGGCGTCCATCGCGGCCGAGCCCGGCGTGATCCCCTGCACCAGCGGCGGATAGGGATGCGGTGCCGTGACGGTCTTCAGCGCCCCGTCGCGCCGCACCTCGTAGTCAAGGGTGCCGAGCTGCGGCAGCGACTGCGAGAAGCCGTCGAAATCGTCCAGCGACGGTGTGGTGTTGCCGGCGATCGCCAGAACCTCGTCGCCGGGCAAAAGCTCTTGCTGGGCGTAGGGCAGTTCGGCGATGTCGGCCACGGTCAGCGGATCGCTGGCCACGCCGCGCGACATGAGAATCGCAGCGAAAACAACGATGGAGAGGATGAAGTTGAACACCGGTCCGGCAGCCACGGTCAGCGCCCGCGCCCACAACGGGGCGCCGTGCATGGTCTGGCGGCGCTCGCCCGCGCTCAGCTTGCCGGTGGCGCTGCCCACGCTGGCGGCGTTGCTGTCACCCTTGAAGCGCACATAGCCCCCCAGCGGCAGCGCGGCGAGCTGCCAGACCGTGCCGCGCCGGTCGACGCGCGAAAACAGCGTCGGCCCGAAGCCCAGCGAAAACACCTCGGCCCCGATTCCGCACCAGCGGGCCACGATGTAATGGCCGTATTCATGCACCGCCACGATGACGCTGAGCGCGATGACGAACGCGCCCAACGTGTAGATGATGTTGCCGAAACTTGGGATCAGACCAAGGATATCCATGCTCGCCTATGCCTTTCGCGCCTCGATTGCTTCCGCGGCTCTTGTGCGGGCCATCTGGTCGGTTTGCAGGACCGTATCAAGGGTAATTCCGGCTTTCGAGTGACGCTGCGATGACATTGCCGTCAGCGTATCCTCGACCACCGCCGCCATGTCGGTAAAGCGGATGCGCAGGTCAAGAAAGGCGTCCAGCGCCACCTCTTTCGCGGCGTTGAACACCGCGCCCGACAGCCCGCCGTCGTCCATCACCTGCCGGGCCAGCGCCAGCGCCGGCCAGCGGCGTTCGTCGGCGGCCCGGAAGGTCAGCGCCCCGATCGCGGCAAGGTCCAGCCGCTCGACCGGGACAGCGCGGCGGTCGGGCCAGTTCAGCGCATAGCCGATGGCGTGGCGCATGTCGGGCGGCCCGACATGGGCCATCAGCGCGCCGTCGTTGAAGCCCACCAGCGCATGCACCAGGCTTTCGGGGTGGACGATCGCCTCGATCCGCCCCGGCTCGATCCCGAAAAACTCGTGCGTTTCAATCAGTTCCATCGCCTTGTTGAACATCGAGGCACTGTCGACGGTGATGCGCTGGCCCATGACCCAGTTGGGATGGCTCGACGCCTGTTCCGGGGTGGCGTGCGACAGCCGTTCAAGCGGCCAGTCGCGAAAGGCGCCGCCGGATGCGGTGATGATCACCCGCTCGACCGCCGCTATATCTTCGCCCGCCAGTGCCTGAAACACCGCCGAATGTTCGCTGTCGACAGGCAGAACCCGGGCACCGTGGCGCCGGGCGGTGGCCAGCAGCAAGGGGCCGGCGCAGACAAGGCTTTCCT
>Ga0209992_10004162_pt1 | contig 11579 bp, 17 predicted proteins | sample 2SBtaG_2_FD_182564 | JGI IMG/M metagenome (GOLD analysis project Ga0209992, IMG submission 182564) | Deep subsurface microbial communities from Kolumbo volcano to uncover new lineages of life (NeLLi) - 2SBTROV12_ACTIVE470 metaG (SPAdes)... | ecosystem: Environmental > Aquatic > Marine >... | reverse complement strand
TACTGATTTTATGGCTGTGTCTGTAACTAAATCTGCTGGTGCAAAGACAATCGCTGCATCAAATAATCCATAATTATTTTTTACATCCTTCAAAAAATCTTCTTGAGATTCTGTAAACTGAAATACTCTTTGTGCACCTAAACTCTCTGCAACATCAAGATGTTTTTTCTTTCTTGAAATTCCTGTTACTTCACATCCTTCAACTTTGGCAAACTGTATTGCCATATGTCCTACTCCTCCTATACCATAAATTGCAATTTTTTTATTTTTTTGTGGTTCTGCGGCCTTTACCGCTTTGTATGCAGTTATACCTGGACAAAATAATGGGGCTGCATACTCTGAAGACATACTCTCTGGAACTTTGGTAATAAAATTCTCTGATGCATTAATGTATTCTGTATACCCGCCGCGTAATGTTTCACCTGTTATCTCATTTTTCTCGCATAGGTATTCTTTCCCTTCATTACAATATGTACAATTCATACATGATTTCAATAAAGGCGTAATTCCCACCCTATCCCCAATTTTGAATTTTTTAACATCACTTCCAATTTCTATAATCTTTCCAACAACTTCATGCCCTGGAACTGTTGGAAGATTTGGAGGAATTCCAATCTCTTGCCAATCTCCTTCTATTCCGTGAAGTTGAGAATGGCAAACTCCACATGCCTCTATTTTGATTAATACTTCATCGGGATTACTTATAGTATGTTTCTTAATTTTAGTTAATTTTAATGGTTTTTCTTCAATTTTTTTACATTCAGAAAGAACCATTGCACGCATATTTTCAGTCATATGCCCATCTTCTTGTCACATACTTTTATTTTTTCGTGAATTTATTGAAAAGCTTCAAGAATGCGTAAATTTAATGAACTTGTATATGGACGATCTAAAGACACCTAGTTTTTTCATAATATCTCTTCTTGGAACAATAGTTACAATAGGCCTATTCCTTGCATTTTTTCCAGTATTATTAAAAAAAAGACTTGTTTCAAAATCTGTGATGTATACATTAGTAATATTTGATGTATATGGCAATCAAACTACTTTGAATGGGATAAGAACAAGTTTTCAAAATAAAGACGTTGCACTATCGTTTGCAAAATTCTATAAAAAAGAATTCCCTCTTAATGATTTTGGAATAATTCATGAGATTGATGGTATTGAAAAATTAATGATAGTGAAACACATCTAGAATGGCATAAATTATCTAAATATCTGAAAAAGAGTATGAAAGCAGTTTGGAATGATACTGTAATTGCTGAAAGTGATGATACGGTGGTGGTTGAAGGTAACCACTATTTTCCTCATGATTCAATAAAACGTGAGTATTTTCATAAGACTGAAACTAGTACTTCCTGTCCTTGGAAAGGTACTGCAAGTTATTACTCTGTAACGGTGAATGAAAAAACAAACACCGATTGTGCCTGGTATTATCCTGTACCTAGTAAGGAGGCAGAGAAGCTAAAAGATAGAATTGCCTTTTGGAATGGTGTTCAAGTAATCTAAATACTAGTTTATAATACAAATTTTATGGTAGGACCACAAGATGGAGGCTTTGGCTTTGATCAGTCAAAAAAATACACTAGCATTGACAATATAGAAAAAATATGTGTTCAATGTCAAGCAGGCCAACACAAAAAATGTCTCTTCAAATCAAAAGAGCAGCCAAGTTGTGATTGTGAACACTGTTTAATTTATGGATAACTTAGTTGTAGCTTAGAAAACTAACCTTTAATCATAACTATGTCTGTAAGTATGAAATGGAAAAAACTTCTGATAATTCAAAGGCTGAAGTAATTATACGAATGTTTCCTTCAGATGCAAATCCTGCCGGGAATGTTTTTGGTGGTGCAATTTTAAAGCATATAGATATGGTTGCAGGGATTGTTGCACAACGTTATAGTCAGACAAATGCAGTAACTGTAAGTATGGATAAGATAAGTTTCCTAAAACCTGTATTTGTTGGGAATGTATTATTTGTAAACGCACGTGTTAATTATGTTCAAAAATCATCAATGGAAATTGAAGTAAATGTTGAAGCTGAAGACATTGCAAAGGGAACACGTGTTCACACTGGAAATGCATTTGTTACGTTTGTTGCGTTAGATGATGATGGAAAACCAACCCCAGTTCCAAAACTAAAAATTGAAAACCCTGAAGACAAAAAACGTTTTGAAGAAGGAAAAATTCGTATGGATAGAAGAATAAAAGAAAGGAGAAATTAGAACTTTTTAGGCATCTGCTAATTTTGGGTTAGCAAAGGACGCAATTTTTGCTTCCTTTAGTTTTTTACAAAGATTTCGAATTGTGACACTGCTGATATCTGCTGCTTTTGATATCTGGGTTTGTGATACTTTTTCGTCATTAAAAATTGCAGCCAAGTATACTACTGTTGCTGCCATTGCAACAGGATTCTTTCCACTTGTAATCATCAGTTCTTCAGCTTTTATGAGGTATTTGATGGCATCCCTTTTTGTTCTCTCAGATGCACCAACCTCTGTTGTGATTCTTGTAATGAAACTGACAGGGTTGTATGTCTCAAGTGTCAGATCGAGATCCCTTACCAACATTCTGTAGATTCTGTGTATTGACGTTCGTCGTAGATTTGTTGCATTTGCAATATCTTGTATAGTTCTTGGTGTATTTGTGAATCTACATGCAGCATAAACACATGCACTTAGAATTACTGGAATGCTTCTACCTCTTCCAATTTTTTTTGCCAAAGTTTTTCTGTAGATGTATGCGGTTTGTTCGACTGCAACATCTGGAAGTGAAAGCTTTGCTTTCAAACCTTCTAGCAATGTGAATGCTTTTTGCATATTTCTATGCCCCGGCATCGCCTTACTGTTCTTATCCCACATTCGTAGACGGTAAAATGTTCTTTTCATCTCTCCACTGAGATTTTTACCTGTTGCGTCTTTGTCTGATTGCTGGATTATTGTGGATAATCCTTTGTCATTAAACGCAAGTGTGGATTTTCTTCCGGTTCTTGATTTTGACATATAGTCTTCACCAGATTGAGCAGACTCTGGTCCTAACTCTGCCATATCCTGTGATACAACTTCACCACATGATGAACACATCACTTCACCGGTGGTACTGTCAGTAACTAGGAGAACATCTTTTCCCTTAGTATTTTTACAAATATGATCGTTAGATTCAGAATCTTTGTTCACCCTTTCTGTATGGTATTTTGAATTTATTAGGAATGGCTTCTAGTGATAATTTGTTTTCATTAGCACTATTAATCATCAGAATTGCTCTGATGATGTAAATTGACCATAATAAATGACATTTCTTTTAGAAACTCATATTCTCCATTTGACCAAGAATATCTATTTGCGTTTTCCCAAAATTCTTGACCTGATTCTGGTTTGTAATCATCTGCTTGCATATTGAATATTTTGATTTGATCTATAATATTGAAATTACCTCTTTTGATAGACAAAACTACTCAAAAAAATTGATCTCTTTATGAGGAAAAATGGAATTTAGACTATGTTTTAGTTAACTAATTACACAATGAATCACATTTAGCGATGTAATCATACCCAAAACCATGAAAGCACGATTTGATGGAAAATGCAAAAGTTGTGGCGATGATATACGTAAAGGAAAGGAAATCGCTAGAAATGCAGATGACGTCTGGGTTCACAAACACTGCGTCGAAGAATTAGTGGATTTACCTTAAATCATATATCTACTATCTCTTTATTTTTATCATGTCCATCAATCCAATAGATCTTCTTCTTTGGACGTTTAGACGAAACGAAAATGATGTTGTAAAACTTTATGATGCATTGTCTCCAATAATGGAAGTTTCTACCGGTGGAGATATGTTAAATTTTGGGTTCTGGAATGATTCAACATCCCACCCAGTTGATGCCCAGAAACAACTTTGTATGATGATGGGGGATATGGCCGAACTCTCTTCAGCTCAAATAATTGCTGATGTTGGAAGTGGAATTCTGGGTCCTGCAAAAATTTGGAACTCACAATATCCTTCATTGGAAATCTCATCAGTAAATGTCAATTTCTCACAACTCTCTTCAGTAGATTCTGAAAATATATCAAAACTTAACTCTACTGCAAGACTAATGCCATTCACTGATTCTTCATTAGATAGAGTAATTGCACTAGAATCTGCACAACATTTTAGACCAATTGGAGATTTTTTCTCAGAATCTAATCGTATCTTGAAAGATGATGGAATCCTCGCACTTGCTATTCCCACTGCCATTGTTGACGCCAATCTTAGTAATCTTGGAATCTTAAAATTTACCTGGTCATCTGAACACTATTCTGAAAAACAAATCTATGATGAAATATCTAAAAATGGATTTGAAATTATTGAATCAAAAAATATTGGGAAAAACGTGTATATTCCTTTGGCAGATTATTATTTGAAAAATCGGGTGGAACTACGCCAAAAAATTCTAACTCGTTATTCAAAATACGTGGAAAAAATATTATTTAAATCCATGAAAAAGATGAAATCATCATTTGAAAAAGGACTGATCGATTACTCAATGCTAAAATGTAAAAAATTAGCACTAGACTCACGCTAGTGCATAACTATTAAATATCATAATCGCTAAATATGTGCATGGGCGCATCATGCAAAGGAATATGCACACAGCACAAAGTAATGAAAGTTCCAAACTCTCAGAAATACCAGTTTGGTCTAAAACGTTGCAGTTGGTGTGAAGTATGGCTCGATACCGAAGAAATTCGTTGTCCTTGTTGCAAAATGATTCTAAGAACAAAATCTAGGAACAAGAGAAGAGCTATAGTAGAAAAACCAAAAACATCCGTCGCAGCATAAAATGAACTCCGACAATAAGAATAAAGAGATTTCAAAAAAACCCCCGACAAAACCAGTAGTCATAATTGGCGCTGGAGTCGGCGGTCTATCAGCCGCGACACTTATTGTAAACGACGGATACCCTGTCTCTATTTATGAAAAATCAGATCGTGTGGGTGGAAGAACTACCTCGATGAAATTCCGAAATCATATTTTAGATAATGGATTTCACATTATGCCATTTTACAAAAAATCAGCCATCTATGAAATTCTTAAAGATGTAAAAATAGAATCTAAACTCAAACTTGCAATTGTTGATAAAATTGCATTTTATGATAATGGTTTTCACACTTATCCAAAAGGAATTACTGACATCCTCAAAATGTCTTTAATCCCATTTAAAAGCAGAATTTCTTTACTGAAAATTTTACTTCCTATGGCATTCACTAGTATGGAAAAAGCAGAAAAATTAGACTCTGTACCTTTAACTCAGGTTACATCAAAACTTGACTTTCATTCAAAACAATTCTTTGATGCCGTATGCATGCTTGCATTTGCTGATTCTCCTGAGCATATATCGCTAGGTGAATTTGCAAGAACTATAATTCGTGCAAATCCTTTCAAAGGTGGAACTAGTGAATTTGCCTATCCTGACATGGGTGGATATGACAGAATTAGTGAGGTTATGGCTAATTATGTGAAGGAAAATGGTTCTCAGGTTAATTTGAGCCACTCTATAAAAAAAGTCATCATCCAAGACAAAAAGGTAACTGGCATAGAATTGTCTGATGGCAAAACTGTTGAAACTGAATGCGTCATAATTTCATATCCTGCATATCATGCAATAAACCAGTTATTTGACACTGGAATTTTTGATGATGATTTCATTAAAAAAACAAACAGACTCAACAAGACCACATCTGTAGTTGAGGTCCATTTTGCATTATCAAAAGCGCTAGACGAAAGACAAGTTGTTTTTCCAGTTGGTGAAAATTATGTTTCAAAAGGAATATTCTTTATCTCAAATATTACGCCATCAGTCTCACCCGAAGGTGAACATCTCATTATAGTTGGGACTCCAGTAAAACCTGAAGAAACTGAAGATCCTGTTAGAATTAAAGAAATTGTTTCAAAAATGAAACAAGAGTTATCTGAAATTTATCCTGACTTTGATGATGCTTTATTGTGGGATCGTCCGATGGCTTGGAAGCTTGTAGAGGCTGTTGTCAAAGAACCTGGATTGGTATGGAAGCATAAGATGCCACATTCTGTACCTCATGTGAAAGGATTATTTTTTGTGGGTGATTCAACTGTTAGTTATGGTATAGGAACAGATTCTGCAGCACACAGTGCAGTTTTGGCACACCCGTTAATCAAAAAACATCTTCACTCACTGTGATTGATTTTTTGCATAATTAGCAAATTCATCTAAGACTTTTTCCATACTTGATTGTATCTTACTTTTTGCAAACATTCCTAAAATCTTTAATCCTCCTGATAATAAAAAATCTACTTCAATTGTAACCTTGGTTTTTTCTCCCACTTTTTCATACCTTTCGTCAAACACAGTTCCTTTTGCTTGTCCATCCAGCATCTTTACAATATGTCTATCTGGCTTCTCAACTACATGTTCTGTTGTCATGCTGACAGTTTTTCCTAAAAAACTAAGAGTTTCAAAAATCTTTGTAGTATTTCCTTCTTTCTCAACAATTTTTAATTCCTTAAAATAATCTGGTAGGATTTCTGTAAACTTTTCATAATCTGTGCTGATTGCAAAAAACTTGTCTCTGTCAATATCTACTTCTTTTACAAATGAAAATTTTGGCATATTTTTACAAATATTTTGCTGAATTAAACTTTGAATTTTTTGATAAAAGTTAGTCACTAGGATTCCCTAGTGCATAACTGTTTTATACTATAATTGGCGCAGATTCTTCATGAAGATACTGCTCGCGGGATTTGCAAGTGTATTGCTTTTGACCATGACTATGGCTACAAGCGTAGATGCTGCAAATGTCCCTGATTGGGTAAAAAATAATGCAGGATGGTGGTCAGAAGGTCAAATCGACGACTCTGCATTTGTTTCTGGCGTTCAATATATGATTGAAAATGAAATAATCAATGTTCCATCAACCACCAGAAGCTCAGGAACCTCTGATACAATCCCTGATTGGGTAAAAAATAATGCAGGATGGTGGGCAGATGGTACACTAACTGAAAACGAATTTGTCAACGCACTTCAGTATTTGATAAAAATGGGCATAATGCAAGTAAGTGCAACTGCCGTAAGTGATGATGGTGTAGCAAAGTCACAATATCAAGCCACTCCTAAAGAAACCACCAAGCCACAATCATCTGGAAATGCAGATCTTGACGAAATGCTAGCCAAATGTCAAGGCGGTGAAAATAAAAGAGAAATCCGCGAATGTGAAAAAACAATCAAAGATGAATACAAATTAAATACATACATGGACAGTGGCGAAAAATTCCAAATTGGTAATGTTGCATATTACTATGTTGCAGATTGGCAAGAGGAAACTCGCAAAGGTGTAAAACAATACAATAACATCGCATACACTGCAACCGGACAACCTCTCTTAAACTTGCAAATGTTGATTAAAAACACTGGTACTGGAAATGAAACTCTAATGTGCACTAGTCCTTCTATATGTAATTACACTGTATGGGATGGAGGTAAAAAATGGGTAAACTCTGGTTCTGACTTTACATCTGGAAACATTGTACTAAAACCCGGTCAAGCCAAATTTGCGAATATTTTATGGGGACCTGCAATAGGTTATGGTAGTTATGAAAACTTTGAATACGATTCAAACAAAGATTACTATTTGAGAATTGCCGAACCATTTGGCAAACTGGATCTTCCATTGAATCTTGTAGTTGCACCATAACATCTAATCTTTTTCTCACGATGAATAATGGCTGACATAATTTGGGGTACAGTAACAAAAGTAATTTCAATTAATGCATTTGAAATGAATGTTTCACATCAAAAAGATACAAACAATGACAGCTATCAGGATGTAGAAGAAATTTATTTCACCGAAGTTGACATACCAAGCATTCCTGCAGACGAGGCCTCTAGAAATGTCTCTGACATTGAACAGAATCTCAAAGACAAGTTTGTGAAATGTGAAATTTCAGGCAGAAACTCTGAAAATAGGCTCGTTTGTGTAGTTTCTCATTCTGGCGCAGGCGGATATTGATGTTTAGTCAACTCTGGCAAAAACATAACTTACACACTGAGGATCTCATATCTGGGAAAACTCCATTCATACTTATTCCAAATGTAATTTCTAAATCCACCTGTGCCTCACTATCTGAAAAAATTTTTAAAAATTACAAGACTATTCCTGGCCCTGGAATGAAAAATAAAATTGGAACATCACTTGGTTCACATATTTACGAAAAATCAAAATATTTCTTAAATTCTAAAAAATCAAATACGTATACACAAAATATTTTTTCGGACAGCCATTCTCCTCTAAAATCAATGCATCAAATAATTTCTCAAACCTTTCAAAAACAAATTTCTACTGCCTCTGAGAATGAAATGTCGTATTCTGAATGTGTAATTCGTATTCATAATGACCGTGACTCTGTACATCTACACAGAGATAACTGCAATTTTGAAATGCCTGATTACACTGTAAGCAAATACAAGAACCAACTATCTGCAATTCTTTACCTACAATCTCCAGAAAGTGGAGGAGAACTAACAGTATATGATAAACAATGGAATAGGTATGATGAGCGCTCACGTCAACCTGATTTTGGTTATTCTTTTGACTTGGTAAATGGCGTATCTTATACTAGTATTTCTCCAATTGTAGGAAATCTGGTATTACTTAATCCTAATTTTTATCACAAAGTAGAGTCTGTATCTGGGCACAAGCCTCGTGTCAGTGTTGGATTTTTCTTTGGTGAATCTTCAACGAGTAAGTTATCTTGTTGGACCTGATTATCTGACAAAAATTTCTAGTGTATCAAACTTTTCTTGATTATTGGAGACTTCGTTGAATATGCAGTATGATTCTATCTTTACCTTTTTTGATTGTTTGTTGAATTGCATATACTCCTCCGCATATACCCCTGAAGGTCCTGATACCCTTACTAGGATATCCTCATCAGTCACTCCAATCACTTGGAATGGGACTTTGATTGTACCTGTATTGGTCGTTGCGTGAATATCAATGGCATACTCTTTTTCATGAAATATTACTTTTCCTTCAAAGTGGTCTTTATTGCGATTCAGGTATTTGAGTCTTAATTTTAATGGTAATTTTAGTTTCACAAAATTATGCTAGGTAACTGTATATTTAATAAATGCAAAAAAATTTCATGTTAGCACTATATGGGAATTTACCTGTATGTTAAATCTTCAAAATTCTATAGTAAAGCATGAGGTCGATAATTCTAATTGGGTTATTTTGCATGTTATTACTTCCTACATCTGCATTTGCTCACAAGCTAATTCCAACTGACGGAACTAATATTGACTATGAGACTGCACTAGATATCCCAGATCCTGTCATATCTTGGGCTATGTATGAAGAATTACAGGATAAGCCACTATTTTATAAATTCGAGGCAAAAAAAGGCGATAGACTATACGGTAGCATTGTAATTCCAAAACTTGTTCCTCTTGAGAATTTTACTCCATCTCTTGTTCTGATAGGACCTGAAACCTTTTTGGAATTAGTTGATGAACTTCGTGTATTAGATTCTAACAATGAGTTTGATTTTCCTTTACCTGATGGTCACGCTGCATATGTATTTGATTATAATGGTCCAATCCCATCAAAAGAATTTTACGAACCATTTGGACAGATAACTTACTGGGAGCGACAGGAAATTGACTTGGAGATAGAAGCTCCAGGAAAATATTACATGGCGGTTTTTGATAAAAATGGTTCGTCAGGAAAACTGGCAGTTGCAATAGGCTACATCGAAGATTTTTCTGGAAATGACTTTATCACTGTATTGCCAAATGCATGGCTTGAATCAAGATATTTCTCTGAAGATTTCTCCCAGTTGTTCATATTGGTGGGAATTCTATCTGGAATTTTTGGACTAATCGGTTTTGGGATTTACAGAAAAGTTCGATGATAATGAATATTATCTAGGAAAATATTCTAGTTATAGTGGAAAACAAATCCCAAAAAATGTTAGAACAAGCATCTGATCTTGCCGAAGATCAAGAATTTGAAGAAGCAATTATTCTTTATGATAAAATTTTAAAATTAGATCCCAAACACATCCCTGCCCTTCTTGATAAAGCTGCAACTTTACAACGAATGGAAAAAAACTCACAATCTTTTCAGCTATACAATTCTGTTTTGAATGAAGACCCAAAAAATCTTGATGCGTTAGTTGGAAAGGGAACTCTTCTTCATGCAAAATCAAAATTCTCTGATGCTATACAATGTTACGATGTAGCTTTGAAACTCAAACCTCAATTTGCAATGGCTCTTGCTTACAAAGGATTATCATTAGGAGAGATGGGTAAGTTCAACGATGCATTATCTTGCTTCAAAAAGGCTCTAGTTATAGACAAGGACTATGATTTAGCAAATATGGGTAAGCAAAAGACTTTGGAACTCTTAAAGTCAAAAAAATCTAAAAAATAGATACATCGCCTGGGGTAGGTCCCTTTTCACTCTGTTTTTCATGGTATTCAAAAAAATCCTTGTGTTTTGCTTCTTGATGTTTACGTAAATTCTCATAATCCTCGAATGTATCATGACACAAAAAACACTTTGGTTTGTCTTCATCAACTAATGGTAATACCATACTAAATCTTGGTTTGCATTGTTTTATATTTTCTTCATTATCACGTGAATTGTGTTAGAAGAATTAGTTGGAAGCTCTACTGCAATTGAGCGTGTCATAAATGGTGAGGAGCTATCATTTGATGATGGAATGGAAATACTAAATGATGATAATCTCCATATTGTAGGTGCCGCAGCAGACATTGTTAGAAAAAAACTAGTCGGTGATACGGTATCTTTTGCAGCATCCTATTACATGAATTACACAAATCTTTGTGCTGCAAGCTGTCAGATGTGTGCATTTTATCGCAAAGGTGATGAGGATGATGCTTATACATTAACTCCTGATCAAATTGAAAAAAGAGTTGCAGCTGCAAAAGATCTTGGAGCTACCGAAGTTCACATTGTAGGAGGGTTTCATCCTGACTTACAGTTAGATTACTATGAGCAAATGATGTCTGCGATAAAAGCCAAACATCCTGATATGACAATAAAGGCATTCACTGCTGCAGAAATTTTCTATCTTTCAAAATTAACAAAAAACTCAATTACTGAAATTTTATCTAGACTAAAAAATGCGGGACTAGACTCAATGCCTGGTGGGGGTGCAGAACTTTTCCATCCTGATATTCGTCAGAAAATCATTCGAGGAAAATGTACTGGTCAAGAATGGCTTGATACAATTGAAATTGCTCATAATCTTGGAATCAAAAGCAATGTTACAATGTTGTATGGACACATTGAAAAACCAGAACACATTGTAGATCATCTCATAAAAATCAGAGAACTACAAAAAAAGACTAATGGATTTATCACATTAATTCCTCTAAAATTTAGCCTAGATAATACTGAACTTGAAAAACAACATCAAGTTACACACGAATGTTCATCAATTTATGACTTGAAAATTATTGCATTATCAAGATTGATGCTTGCAAACACGCTCAACAACATTTCTGTTTATTGGGTTGCTTATGGAACAA
>Ga0209992_10004161_pt1 | contig 11582 bp, 5 predicted proteins | sample 2SBtaG_2_FD_182564 | JGI IMG/M metagenome (GOLD analysis project Ga0209992, IMG submission 182564) | Deep subsurface microbial communities from Kolumbo volcano to uncover new lineages of life (NeLLi) - 2SBTROV12_ACTIVE470 metaG (SPAdes)... | ecosystem: Environmental > Aquatic > Marine > Volcanic... | reverse complement strand
TGGCTTCGGGCCTGGGGTCGCGGTCGGGCTTCTGACCTTGGCCTGGTCCACGCCCAGGTCTAGCTCAGCCCCAGCCAAGCCCAGCCCAGCCCCTTGCTCAGCTCTAGCTCAGCCCTAGCTCAGCCCTAGCTCAGCCCCAGCTCAGCCCCAGCTCAGCCCAGCTGGGCGATGCGCCGCAGCAGCTCGTCGACGTCTGCGTCGTCGTGGTACAGCGCGAAGCCCAGGCGCAGCCGGTCGTCCCTGACGTCTGTGGCCACTCGTTCGGCGGCCAAGGCTGCGTGTAGCGCTTCGCCGCGTTCAGAGCGAAAAGTGAGGAAGTGCCCCCGCTCTGCGGTCTCGCCCTGGGGCAAGAGCTGGGCTGGCGCGAGACCGTCGATCGTCCTGCCCAGCTGCCTGAGCCCGCTCAGAAAGCGCTGCTGCAGGGCCACCACGTGGTCATGGATGGCGGCGATGTCCAGGCCTTCGCTGGCCAGCATGTCCTGCACCGCGTTGAAGCGGTAGAGGCCTGAGGGGTCGAAGGTCGCTCCCAGAAACCGCGAGCCGTCGGTGGCGTGGGCCACCTCACCCTTGTTGCGGCGCTGCAGCTCTCCGAAGCCAGCGTACCAGCCCGTGTCGACGGGGCGAGGCAGCAGGCCCGGCGGACAGTGCATGAAGCAGGCGCCTTCGCCGGCCATGGCGTACTTGTAGCCGCCCGAGATGTAGAAGGCCCGCTCGGCGATGGGGGCGAGGTCGGTCGGGCGGGCGCAGAAGCCGTGGTAGCCGTCGATGACCACCACCGCGTCGGCGTGGCAGGCACCGACCAGCGCCGTGAGGTCAGGCACCGGGAAGCCCGAGTCGAAGAAGACCTGGCTGCAGTAGATCAGGTCATGGTCCGGGCGGGAGGCCGCCTCGGAGAAGCGCTCGGCGAAGGTGTCAAAGGGCTCGGTGTCGATGACCGTGGCCACGACGCGGCCTGCTTCGATCCAGCGGGCCAGCTGCCGTCCCAAGGAGTGAAACTCGCTGCTGGTGGTGAGCCAGCGCACGGGGCGTCGCTCGTCGAGGCACGACTGGATACGGGCCACGAACTCGTGGGTGTTGGGGGCCACGGCCACGGTGGCCGGGTCGGGCAGGTTCAGGGTGGCGGCGACGTGTGCCTGAAAGCGGGGCAGCACGGTGGCGAAGATGTGCGGCCACTTGTCGTCGACCAGCTCGGCCGCGTCGTCCCAGGCCTGGCTCTGGGCTGTGAACGAAACGTCGGGCCACCAGTGGTGGCTGTGGGCCGCGAAGTGCACGCGATCTGCGGCCTGGGCCTGGGCCGCGAAGCGACCGAACAGGTGCTTGTGGGTCATGGCGGGCACCCTATCACGGCCGGGTGGTAGACTCCGCCCGCTCTCCTCCCCGGCAAGGCTGAACCTGTGCGTGATGTCGAGTATCTGATCATCGGTGGTGGCCCCTGTGGCATCGGCGCCGCCCGTCGCCTGATCGAGTGCGGCCAGAGCGATGTGCTGGTGCTCGAGCGCAGCGATGTCTTCGGCGGCCTGGCCGGCTCAGAGACGGTCGATGGCTTCACCTGGGACTACGGCTGCCACGTCCAGCACAGCCACTACGACACCTTCGATCGGGCCATGACAGAGGCTCTCGGCGAGGACGGCTGGTACTGGCACGACAGGGAGAGCTGGGTGCGCATGGACGGGCGCTGGGTGCCCTACCCCTTCCAGAACAACATCCATCGCTTGTCGGCCAGCGACTGCGCTCGCTGCCTCGAGGGCCTGCGAGAAGTGCACGGACTGCAGGGCACCTACGACGCTCCCCCGGGAGACTTCGACGAGTGGGCCCGGCGCACATTTGGCGCCGGTATCTACGAACTCTTCTTCAAGCCCTACAACTTCAAGGTCTGGGCCTACCCGCTGACGACCATGGGCTGGTCGTGGATCGGCGACCGGGTCTCCGTGCCCGACCTGGCCAGGGTCGAGCGCAACGTGAGCGAGTCCCGGGACGACATGGGTTGGGGTCCCAACAGCACCTTTCGCTATCCCAAGCGTGGCGGGGCGGGGGCGGTCTGGCGGGCCCTGGCCGAGCAGCTGCCGGACGCCATCAAGCGCACCAACGCCACGGTGGTGTCGGTCGATCTCCCCGGCCACACGGTGACCTTGGCAGACGGCGAGACCATTCGTTATCGGCAGATGCTGAGCACCATGCCCCTCGACCTGCTGGCGGACGCCACGGGCGATGCGGCACTGATCGCTGCCGCCGAGGGCCTGGTGTCTTCAGTCGTGCACGTGGTCGGCCTGGGCATGGACGGCACCGTGCCCGACGATCTGGCGGGCAAGGCCTGGGTCTACTTCCCTGGCGACGAAGCGCCGTTCAACCGGGCCACCATGTACAGCAACTACAGCCCCTACAACGTGCCCGACCCTGACAAGTACTGGTCGTTGATCCTCGAGGTGGCCGAGAGCAGTGAGCGCCACGTGAACCGCGATACCCTGGCCGAAGACGTCATCGCCGGCTGCGTGGCCACGGGCATGCTCAAGGACAAGAGCGAGGTGTGCAAGGTCTGGATCAAGACGCTCGAGCGTGGCTACCCCACACCGTCCGTAGGGCGCGACGCCGCCCTGGCGAAGCTGCAGCCCGCCCTGCAAGCCCACGATGTGGCCAGCCGCGGCCGCTTCGGCATGTGGAAATACGAGGTCTCCAATCAAGACCACACTTTCATGCAGGGCGTCGAGTGGGTAGACCGGTTGCTGGGCCACGTCGATCCCGAGGCGGGCCCCGAACCCACGGTGAATCGCTCCACCTGGGTCAACGTACGCCAGCGGGAGTAGCAGCGGGAGGAGAGCCATGGTCGCCGAGCCCTCGTCGTCTCCAGCAGCCCCTGCCGATTCAGAGGGTGCTGCTGCGGATGGCACAGCGGCGGGCGGCTCAGCAGGCGGCTGTGCCACTCGGGTCTTCCTGGGTTGGGACGCACCCCTGCTGACGACGGCCGCCGATGCCCTGGTCGAGCGCTTCGGCCACGAGCTGCATGAAGTCGTGGTGGCTCTACCGGGACGCCGCGCAGGGCGTCGCCTCGAGGAGCTGCTCGTGGACCGGGGCGTGACCCGTCCCGCAGAGATCACCACCTCGGGACAGCTCACCGACAGGCTGCTGCAGCTGGATCAGACCGTGGCCAAGCGCAGCGCCCGCACCCTGGCCTGGGCCAAGGTGCTGCGAGGCACCGCCGATCTGTCGCCGCTGTTGGCTGCCCGCCCTGAAGATGACGATGTGGCCAGCTGGCTGGCGCTCGCGGCCGAGATCCGCAGCCTGCACGCAGAGCTGGTGGCGGAGGGCATGGACTTCGAGGCGGTGGTCTCCGCCCTGACGAACGACGGCGGAACGCCCGGGGAGATCGGCCGCTGGCAGCTGTTGGCCCAGGTGCAGACGGCGTACCGGAACGAGCTGGCTCTCCACGGTCTTGCCGACGCCCACGACGCTCGCTGGCAGGCGCTGGGCGACGGCGCGCTGGACGCAACGGGAAATGTGGTGTTGGTGGGAGTCACCGAGATGTCGGGGCTGCTGCGCCAGACCTTGCAGGCCTGTGCTGGCCGGGTGACGGCTTTCGTTTGCGCTCCGCAAGACGAGCACGAGTCCTTCGACGACCTGGGCGGTCTGCGCAGCGAGGCTTTTCTTCATCGGGAGTTGCCCCTCGACCCCGCGCACTGGTGGGTCGAAGACGACCCCGCCGGACAGGCCGAGCGAGTGTTGAGCCTGCTGGCCGTGCATGGCGGCGAGCACTCCGCCAGCGAGATCACCATCGGCCTGCCGGACGAGCAGCTAGAGCCCGTGCTCGTGGCTCGCTTGGCGGGAGCGGGGGTTGCTGCTCGGGCGGCCCAGGGTGCGCGGTTGTCCGTGGGTGCCGTGTGTCAGCTGCTCTCAGCGCTCGCCGATCACCTGCGTGGCCGGGGCTTTGACTCCTTGGCTGCCCTGCTGCGTCACCCTGATCTGGAGAAGTTCCTGGCGGGCGGCGAGGCTGAACGACTGCCAGCGGAGTGGCTCGACGAGTGGTCCGCAGAGCACCTGCCCAGCCGAGTGCCCAAGCGCTGGAGTCCCTTGCCCGACGACGAGCGGGACCGCCGCCGGGCGCAAGGGTTGGGGGCACTCTGCGAGGGTCTGAACACGCTGCTGGGTGAGCTGGCCTCGGCCGAGCGGCGCTCGCTGATCGCCTGGGCTCCGGATGTCCGTGCCCTGCTGTCGACTCTCTACGCAGACCGGGACCTGGCCGCTCTCGACCGTCCCGCGCCCGACGATCCGCAGGACGCCGAACGACTCTTGGAGCGGCGCCTCGTGCACCGCGCGCTGGAGCTGGCAGGGAAGACTCTGGCTGAGCTTGAGAGCTTGCCGTCCAGTTTGGGCGACGGCTGGAGTGTGGCTGCGTCCGACGCCCTGCGCTGGGTGGCCGACGAGGTGTCGCGGGAGTTCCTGCCCGGAGCGAGTGGCGAGGACGCGGTCGAGCTTCTCGGTTGGCTTGAGCTGCCCCTCGACGACGCGCCCCTGCTCATCGTCACTGGCTTCAACGACGGCGTGGTGCCCGAGTCGATCAGCGGCCATGCCTACCTGCCCGATGGCTTGCGACGGCGGCTGGGCTTGCCCGACAACGATCACCGGCTGGCCCGCGACGCCGCGGCCCTGACCATGATGGTGCACTCTCGCCCGACGGTGCACTTCATCGGCGGTCGACGATCGTTGAGTGGCGACCCGCTGCTGCCCAGCCGCTTGGCTTTCGCCTGCGATCGGGCCGAGCTGCCCGGTCGCGTGCAGGCAGCGTTCCCGTCGGCGGCAACCGCTGTTGCGCCGCAGGGTGCACCAGCCGAGGTGGCAGCGGGCGCGCCCGGAGTTGTACCTACGGGGGCACCGGCCGAGACAGCCGCGGGTGCAACCGCTGATCCTTCGGGCCATGGGGCAGCACCCGCACGTATCGAGCCCCCGTGCCCTGCACCATCGGCTCCGCTCGAAGCCATGGCGGTGACCGCGTTCGGGTCCTACCTGCGCTCGCCGTACACCTTCTACCTTGAGAAGCGCCAGCGCCTGCGCCGAGCCGAAGACGGTCAGCGCGAGATGGACGGCATGATCTTCGGCAATGTGGCCCACACCGTCCTCGAGCGCTTCGGGCTCAGCGACGTACGAGACTCTGACAAAGTCGCGGTGGTCGAAGAGGAACTGACCAAGTTGCTGAAGAGAGTGGTGGCCGAGCGCTTCGGCCGCGCGGTGCAACCGGCGGTGGCCGTGCAGCTGCAGCAGCTGGGCCAGCGCCTGCAGCGGTTCGCCCGTGATCAGGCCGGCTGGGCCGCGCAGGGCTGGCGCGTTGAGAAGGTCGAGTGGGCGCCCCCCGGAGGGTCTGTCCCTCTGGAGGTCGACGGCGAGGTGATCGCCCTGCGTGGGCGCATCGATCGCATCGACCGCAACGAGCACACGGGCCAGCTGGCCATCCTCGACTACAAGACCGGCGAGACCGTGGACCCGCCGAACAGGACCCACGGCCCGAACAAGCAAGGTGTGTGGAAGGACCTGCAGCTGCCGCTCTACGTGCTGCTCGCTGCCGAGTGGAAGCCAGAGCCCGAGACCCGGCTGGGCTACTTCGCCCTGCCGCAGGACAGCAACAGGGCCGGCGTGCTGCTCGCCGACTGGAGCCCTGGCGAGCTGGCGGCGGCGCACCTTGTGGCGAAGGAGATCGTGCGGCGGGTGCGGCGCAACGAGGTCACCGAGCTGGGGACGTTCTCTCGCGAAGACCCGGTGTGGACCGCCATCGCAGGCGTGGGACTGGTGGGCGGCCCCGTGCCCAAGCGCTTCGTCATGACCATGCCCGGCGACGACGAGGGGGACGCGACGTGAACGCTTCCCACAAGGTCATCCTGGCATCGGCTGGCACGGGCAAGACGTTCCAGCTGAGCAACCGCTACATCAGTCTGCTGGCAGGGGGAGCCGCGCCGGAACAGATCCTGGCCACCACGTTCACGCGCAAGGCGGCGGGAGAGATCCTGGAGCGCATCCTGCTGCGCTTGGCCGACGGCGCGCTCAGCGAGACGGCGGCCGCTGACCTCAGTGGCTTCATCGGTCGCGAGCAGGTGACCTCGGCAGACTGCCTTGAGTGGCTGGCCCTGCTGGTGTCCCGCCTCGACCGGCTGCAGGTGCGCACCCTCGACTCGTTCTTCGTCCATCTGGCCACGCTGTTCGGGCACGACCTGGGCCTGCCCCCGGGGTGGAGCCTTGCGGACGAGAGCGACATCGCTCGCCTGCGGGACGACGCGGTGGCGGGCATGACCGCGGCCATGGATCCCGGCGAGGCGGCCACTCTCATTCGCGACCTGAAGCAGAGTGGCGAGGGCCTGACCCGCAGCACCCACGAGGTCTTGCGCGATCGGGTGGTGCAAGATGCCTACGGCCTGCACCGCGCGGCGCTCCCCGGTGCCTGGGAGCAGTACCAGGCGCCCCCGGCCGTCGACGAGCGAGTGTTGGCCCGGGCGCTCGAAGACCTTGAGGTTGTGCAGCTGCCCACCACCAAGACGGGCGCGCCCTCGTCCCGGTGGGAGAACGCTCGGGACGCCATGCTCGGCGCAGCCCGCTCTGGAGACTGGCGAGCGGTGGTGAGCAAGGGCTTCGTCAAGGCGCTGCTCGTGAACGGCGGCAAGTTCTACAACACGCCGATCCCCGACGACGTGGTGGCGTTGTTGCGCCCGCTGTGCGCGCAGGCGGCCCACGAGTTGTTGGGCTCGCTGGTGGCGCTCAATCGTTCCTACGGCACGCTGCTTGACCGCTACGGCAAGGCTGAAACCGAGGCCAAGCTGGCCATGAGGCGCCAGGGTTTCGACGACATCCCCGTGGCTCTTTGCATTGGCCCGTCGGTGGATAGCGAGGCCATGTCCCACCGGCTCGACGGCCGGGTCGAACATCTGCTGCTCGACGAGTTTCAGGACACCTCGGTGCAGCAGTGGCGCGTGCTCGAACCCCTGGCCCGGCGCTTGGTCGAAGCGGGGGACCACGACCGCTCGTTCTTCTGCGTGGGCGACGTGAAGCAGTCGATCTACGGCTGGCGTGGGGGTGAGAGCCGGCTGCTGGCCGAGCTGAACGAGCGTCTGGCCCTGGGCGAGCCGTCGACCATGGAGGAGTCTTACCGCTCCTCGCCGGTGGTGCTCAACACGGTGAACCAGATCTTCCACGACGTGTCGTTGTCGCCGGTGTTCTCGGACGAGCCCGCGCGAGAGGCGGCAGCTGAACGCTGGCTGGCAGGCTTCAACCAGCACACGGCCAACAAACCCTTCGCAGGGCATGGCGCCTACTGGGAAGTGCCTTGTGCGGGCGCTTCGACAGACGAGGCCGTCGACAAGGTGGTGGCCGCGGCCGCCGAGCACGTGCAGCGCATGGTGGCTCGGGCGCCGTACCTCTCGGTGGGCGTGCTGGTCCGTCGCAAGAAGATCGCCACCAAGTGCATCGCAGCCCTGCGCGCTCTGGGCGTGGATGCCAGCGGCGAGGGAGGCACGCCGCTCACCGACTGCGAGGCGGTACGCCTGGCCCTGTCCACCTTGCAGCTGGCAGATCACCCCGGCGATTCAGCAGCGGCGTTTCATCTGGCGCACTCGCCCTTGGCTGACACGCTGCAGCTGACCGATGCAGCCGACGATGATGCGCGACGCCGCCTGTCCCGGCGTGTGCGCAGGTCTTTGCTCTGCCGGGGCTACGGCTCCTGGCTGGCTGACCTGGCCAAGATCATCAACGCCTGCCCGGCGTTCGGCGAGCGGGACCGACGGCGCTTCGGCCAGCTGGTCGACCTGGGACTGTCCGCCGGGCCTCGCGCAGGCCTGCGTCCCGCTGACTTCTGCCGTCAGGTGCGCCTGACCTCGGTCGAGGACAGCTCGTCCGCGCAGGTACGGGTGATGACCGTCCACGCCAGCAAGGGCCTGGAGTTCGACGCGGTGGTGCTGCCCGACCTCGACAGTGATCTGGCCCGGTCGCCCAAGCTGTTGGTGGGCCAGCCCGACCCCTGGCAAGGCCCTCGGTCGTTGCTGGCGGGAGTGAGCAAGGAGCTGCTGCCCCTCGACGAGAATCTCGCAGAACTCTCCGGGGAGACCTGGGGCCGCAATGTCGAAGAGGCGCTGTGCGTTCTTTACGTTGCGCTGACCCGGGCGGCGCGCAGCCTCGATCTGTTCGTGGCCCAGCCGAGCCCGGCAAAGAAGGGCGCGTCGGTCAAGCGCACCTTCGCCACGCTGGTGGGAGCGGCGTTGAAGGCGTCGGGCGAAGGTTTGCTGGGCGCGGCTGGGGACGAGTGCGCCGCCGATGACAAATGCGGCGGTGGTGACGAGCGCGCCGCCGATGGCGAGAATACTACCGATGATGAGTGTGCCGGTGACGCCCCTGAGCTGCAGCCGGTGTGGCAACACCCGGACTCTGATCCTGGGTGGTGGCGGGCTCTTGAGGGCGAGGAGCCAGGGCAAGAAGCCTCCGGCGGCGACGTCACTGCAGTGCAAGAGTCTCAGACGCCCTCGAAGTCAGCGGTCGCCTCCGCGCAGATCACACTGCGGCCCAGCAAGCGCTCGCGCTTCTTGTCCCGTCTTGCACCGTCTGCTGCGGAGAGACGAGGCGTGGTTCACCCGAAAGACCTGCTGGAAGGCTCCTCGAACATGGCCGCCTCTCGGGGACTGGCGGCGCACCTCTGGTTCGAACAGATCGAGTGGCTCGACGATTTCTCCATGAGCGACGATCAGCTGCTGTCCTTGGCTCGACGGAAGCTCGATCCCGATAAACGGCTTGCCGAGTGGTTGGGGGAGTGGCGCTCTTGGCTCGCACTCGACGCCACGGTCGAGCTGCTCACTCGCCCCGAAGACGCGCCCGATGTCTGGCGTGAGCGCACCTTCTTGCTGCCAGGGTCTGGGAGCAGCGCAGGGCGGCTGCTGGGTGGGACCTTCGACCGCGTGCATGTCTGGCACGAGAACGGCGAGGCGACACGGGCCACGGTGATCGACTTCAAGAGCGGCAGGATCGCCGACGACGGCGCGCTGGCCCGAAGGTGTGAGCAGTACAAACCCCAGCTCGATGTGTACCGCACCGCCGCGGCTCAGCTCACGGGCTTGGATCCGGTTTCGGTACGCTGCGTCCTGCTGTTTGCCGAAGCGGACCGCAAGGTGGGTGTGTAGTTGTCGTGCCCCATAGACGCTCAGGCTTGAGTCACGGCTTTGCTATTGCGATCTGGCCAGCGTTGAATGCGCCGACATCCGAGGCTGGAATGCCAATCACTAACTCCACTCCGCTTATTCCGTCAAGGTCGACGGGCTTTACCTCCCAGGCAAAGGCATCACCGCAGGCGGCGAATCCGGCACCGAGTGTGTAGTGCGTGGCGAAGTAGGGGCCAAGTGCGATATGCAGCATGCCTTCGTTCACATTTGGGCACGACAGGCTTCCGTCAAACGTGTCGCTGGCCAAGATATCCAAGTAGCCATCCTGGTTTACGTCTGCCACGGCAAGATGATCGCCGTAGTGTGAGGCGCCCGGCGGGCTTGGTGTTGAAAGAGGCGGGCGCGTTCGGATGACTGGGGCGCCGGGATTGCCACCCCAGAACACGAAGAGATGGTCCGTGTCTGATGCAGTGATGATGTCAAAGAGCTGATCGCCGTCCATGTCAGCCGAAGCAAGGTCCTCTCCGAACTGGGCGTTCGAGCTGGGGGGGAGCGGGTATGAGATGGTATGGGAGAAGGTCAGCGCTGGGCCAAGGAACACATGCACCTCACCAGCATTTAGAGTGCCGCCTGCATCCGCCCGACCGCTTCCCTCAATCAGATCGAGCACTCCGTCACCGTTGGTGTCGCCCACTGTCAGCTCTGTGCCAAAGAAGTCTCCAGGATTTGCGTCTGGGTTGGACACAGAAGTCACTGAGGAGAAGGCTGGCCCCCAGAAGACGTCAATCCTTCCGATGCCAGTGTCGTTGCCGACAGATGCGTTCCAAACTGGTGCCACAATGTCCAGAGCTTGATCGTTGTTCAAGTCAGCAGTGATCATGTTACGGCCATAGACGCCATACTGGACCCCAACGCCGAGTGCGGGGATGCTGGTCGACGGAGTCGTTGAGAATGACGCACCGCCTTCGTAGATGTGTACTTGCGCTGGGTCGGATGGCACTACTGAGAATGCTGCTGGCTCACCGACCAAGAGATCGTCCACTCCATCATTCGTGACGTCTGCCACAACGACCTCTGAGCCGAAGAAGCCCAGTTCCAGGATGATGGGTGGGTCGATCGTTGCTGTCTGGCTAAAGTCCGGCCCCCAGAGAACGTAGGCGCGGCCAGACCGATCTTTCCCGTTGGTGTCCTCAAACCACGCGCCAACAGCAATGTCTGCAATGCCGTCGTCATTCAGGTCCCCAACTGCGATGCGATCTCCGAAGTTGGCGCCTGGAGACGGGGCCGGTGGGGAATGGACAGACGCGTTCGCGAGATCGTAGTAGGGAATGTCGAACGCTATCGATGCAGGGTTGGAGAGACTGCCAGCTACAAGTGCCTGGGCCACAAGGTGAACGCCATCGAAGCCCGGGATTGGTGGAGGCATGGTGAAGGGCAGGTCGAGTGTCCCGGCGGCTGGTACGTTCCCCAGCGGAAAGGCATCGGCCAGCATGCCAATGTAGAAGGGCCCCTTTGCGGTGGGAATGGGTGCATTGAGGGGAAGTGGGTCAAAGCCGATCCCAAGCCAGACAAGGCTTCCAACGCTGTTTGGAGCAATCACGGAGGCGACGACTTGCCCATCCCAGAAAGGTTCGCCATAGAGTTGCAACTCGGGCTGGGGTTGCGCCGAAACCATGGGCGCACCAACCACGATCATCGCGAGTAGCGAGAGGTGGATCAGCGGAGCCATACTCGGCCGAGGAACCTGAAACAGGTTGGGTCTCTTCGTCGGCATTGGCCGTCCTCCTGGCTGGGCACGACGACCGGCTTCCCTACTCTCACGGCGCGATGCTCGAACGTAGAGTCTGCTGCAACTGTCGTTCTGTCAAGCTCCTTGCCTCTCCTGGGTGGCAATCACTGGTTCGACGTCGCCGATGGCAGCCTTGGTACGACTGACTGCTGGTGTCATGCGGCACGGAGTGTTGAGGAGCGTGGACTGAGGATAGGGAGGGAGTGAGCTTAGGGGGGGGCCAGCACACGGTCGTTGCGGGCTTGACGAGCGCGACGGCGTGCTCGGCACCGACGACTCTCTCCGCCAGCTGCCTTGGCCGGGCAGCCTTGACTCACCGCTCGACCGGCGGGCCCATAAAGCGTCGCAGCTGGGCCACCACGCTGGTGAGTTCTGCGACCTGCTCTTCGAGGGCCGCCACGCGCACGGTCAGATCTCCGCCGGGCGCGGGTACGGCGGCAAGCGGCTGGGTCATGGCCTGGGCTGGAGTCTGGCCTGCGCCCTGATGCGAGGCGCCGCTTGAGACCGAGGCACCGGCAGACGGCGGGGAGACCTGCGCTGCGGTCGCCGGCGCCGGGCTACTCGGCGCGCTCCCCGGGTCGTGCAGCTCGGGCGCCAGCAGCTGCATGAAGCGCACCGCCCGGCTGCCCGGCAAGGGCGACAGCTGCACCACCATCTGCCGAGCGATGAGCCCGTTC
>Ga0209992_10004160_pt1 | contig 11582 bp, 10 predicted proteins | sample 2SBtaG_2_FD_182564 | JGI IMG/M metagenome (GOLD analysis project Ga0209992, IMG submission 182564) | Deep subsurface microbial communities from Kolumbo volcano to uncover new lineages of life (NeLLi) - 2SBTROV12_ACTIVE470 metaG (SPAdes)... | ecosystem: Environmental > Aquatic > Marine >... | reverse complement strand
TGCGGGAAAAAGAAATCACTTTTGAAAATTTTAAGGAAAGGGTTCACCACAAACTCAAGTTCTTAGATTTTGCTCCCATTTTAACGGTATCTGCAAAATCTGGGATGCGTTTGGATAAAATTTTGCCAGAAGTGGAAAAAGTTTTTACAGAATATTCTAGGAAAATTTCAACTGGTTCTTTGAATGATTGTTTTGAAAAGGCGATTCAACGAAATCCCATGAGTAGTTACCGCGGAAAGTTCTTAAAAATGTTTTATGCCACACAGATTAAAAATAAACCTCCTACTATAAAATGCTATTTAAATTTTCCTGAAGGTATCCATTTTTCTTACCGGCGGTATTTAATAAACAGCATTAGAAAATCATTTGGCTTGATTGGTACTCCGATCCGTTTAATTTTATCTGGGAAAAAAGAGGGCTCCTAATTTTTGGAGATTATTTTTGGGTAAAGAAATCTGACTTTTCCCAGATAAGGGTTTAATTGGGAATATTTGCTTTAAACTCAATTAAATTAATTATGTAAGCCAATAGATTACAATTTCTTGGATTCACTTTCTCGGAAAAATTTCCTAAGTCCCTAAAATTAATCAGTTTTTTTATGTTCCTCTAACTCATAAAACTTTGACTTTTGCCTGGAAGTTTGGAATGGTTAAGGTTCTTACATTTAATAGATTCAGATTTTTTGTGGTGTTTTTATTCCTGACGAAAAAGGTTGGAACATTTACCAAACGAGGAAATATGAAACAATACAAACTTCAGGATATCCGAAATATAGGTTTTGTGGGACATGGTGGATCAGGTAAAACTTCTTTAGCAGAGTCAGTTTTATATTTAACGGGCGTATCAGAACGTTTGGGTAAAGTTGGCGATAGCTCTTCGATAATGGATTATGACCCGGCTGAAATTACGCGCGGGCATTCAATAAACTCCTCCGCAACATTTTTCGAGTTCAATTCTACAAAGATCAACCTTCTTGATACTCCTGGGAGTAACAACTTCATTGGAGACACTCCTGCGGCTTTAAGGGTAATTGATGGATTAGTATTTGTGATAAGTGCTACCGAAGGGGTGCAATTTTATACTGAAAAAATATGGAAATGGGCTGATGAATTAGATCTGCCGCGAATCATTTTTTTGAATAAAATGGATCACGAGCGTGCCAATACAGGTCCAGTGATAGAAGCTATAAAAAATAAATTCAAAAAAACTCCTATTTTTATACATCTGCCTCAGGGAGAGAAAGAAAAATTTTCAGGGATTGTTGACCTAGTCCAGAATAAATTTTTTTCCTATGATCAGGAAGGCGATGGCAAGGGAAAGCCTGGAGATGTTCCTGCAGGTATTTCGGATGAAATGGAAATTAGTCATGCCGAGTTGATGGAAGCTGTTGCTGAGGTTGATGATGAATTGATAGAAATATACCTCGAAAATGGTGAGTTAAGTGAGGAAGAGTTTTCCCGAGGATTCAAAGAGGGGATTCAGAATGGAGAATTGATACCAGTTTTGTGTGGTTCTGCTTTAAAAAATATAGGAGTGGATCTTTTGCTACAGGCTGTTGTTAAATATCTTCCTTCTCCTGCAAACCGTGCTCCTGTGACAGCAAAAAAAGTAGAAGATGGTTCCGAGGTCAATCGATCTGCAAGTAGCAGTGAAAGTACTTCCGCGTTGGTTTTTAAAACCGTTGCAGATCCCTATGCTGGCAAATTAACTCTCTTTAGAACATTTTCTGGCACTATTAAAAGTGACTCCTCCATATACAATACATCGAAGGAGATCTCAGAACGGTTTGGGCAACTTTATATGTTGCAGGGCAAGACACAGGTTCCTGTTTCGGAGGTTCCTGCAGGAGAAATTGGTACAGTTGCAAAACTCAAGCAAACGGTTACAGGAGATACTTTCTCAGATTCTAATGACAAGATCGTTTTTCCACCTATCATTTTTCCTGTACCTGTTTTTTCAAGGGCACTTATCCCTAAGACTCGAGGAGATGAAGAAAAAATTAGTCAAGCCTTGCAAAGACTTACTGAGGAAGACTCTACCCTGAAAGTTGAGAGGAACTTGCAGACTGGCGAATTATTGATATCAGGTCTAGGGCAGGTTCATTTTGATGTTGCTCTTGAAAAATTAAAAGCCAGATTTGGAGTTGAAGTGGACGTTAAAGAGCCAAAAATTCCTTACCGTGAAGCCATAAAGAGAGCTACTAAGGTTCAGGGAAAATATAAGAAACAAACTGGTGGAAAAGGCCAATTTGGTGATACTTGGATTGAAATTTCTCCATTGAAAAGAGGGGAAGGGTTTATTTTTGAAAATAAGATTGTAGGTGGAGCAATCCCAAAAACTTATATTCCAGCTGTTGAAAAAGGAATCCAGGAAGCAATGGCAGGTGGGATCATTGCGCATTACCCTATGGTCGACGTAAAGATCAGTCTTTATGATGGCTCATACCACAATGTTGATTCTTCAGAAATGGCTTTTAAGATTGCAGGTTCTCTAGGTTTTAAAAAGGGTATACCGGATTGCAAACCCATACTCATTGAGCCAGTTATGAATATGGAAATCGTGGTTCCGAACGATCAGGTGGGAGATGTTATGGGAGATTTGAATGCTAAACGTGGAAAAATTCAAGGAATTGATCCGGCAGAAGAAGTACAAACGATTCGTGCGCTTGTTCCCATGGCAGAGGTTTTGAATTATGCAGCCGATCTAACCTCATTAACAGGTGGAAGAGGGATGTTTGTTATGGAGTTCGACCACTATGAAGATGTTCCTGATCACCTTATGAAAAAAATTGTTGATGCTTCGAATCAGAACTTTGAAGAGAAACATTGATCCTGCACTAATTATAAGTTAACTTAGATCTTCATTTTGAGGTGATTATATTGAACAAAGCAGACTCGAATGGTACCCTTGTCAAGGCGGATATCGTTGACCTTGTATATGAAAAAGTAGGGTTTACCCGGCAAGAAGCCGCTCAAGCTGTAGATATTTTGTTTGAAGAAATTAAGAGCCGTCTAGCGCAAGGGGAAAATGTTCGTATTTCAAGGTTTGCCAGTTTTGTTTTAAGAAGAAAAAATGCTCGCAATGCGCGAAATCCAAAGACTGGAGAGTCAATACGAATAAATCCCCGTACTGTTTTGACTTTTAAACCCAGCAAACAGCTACTAGCTTCTACAAATCAGGAGAAACATGAAAACACCTTCGATTCCTGACAAACTATTTTTTAAAATAGGCGAAGTTGCGGACCTTGCTGGAGTAGAACAACATGTTCTTAGGTATTGGGAAGAAGAAATAGAGTCTCTTAAACCTAAAAAAAATAAGTCCGGTCAACGTTTATATCAAAAAAAGGATGTCGAGCGGGTTTTTGAGATCAAGCAATTGCTATATGCGGAAAAGTTTACGGTTGCGGGTGCTAGGGAAAAAATGAAAAAAAATAAGAAAAAAGAAACACAGCTGGATATAGCGTTCGACCGAGAAGGCTTCAAAAAATGGAAAACAGATATAAAGCAGGATTTAAAATCTATTCTAAAATCTCTTGATAAAAAATAAGCTGAAAAAAGGGTAGGGACAGTGGATATTTAAACTTCCCTGACACTTTAGTCGGGGAAGTTTAAATACCAAACAATTTTAGGAAAAAGCTTTTTTAGCAACATCCAACAAAGCATCTATGGTTCTACAGCCTAATAATTCTGCATTTTCCCTGGCCACCTCTTCTCCATTTTCATCTACAGCGATAACCGCACGATTCAGATAGCGGCTTTTTACACCTTCAAGGGTCAGTTTGTTTGCGTTTCCAAATTCTTGACTTATATCTTGAAGTAGGTTCGGCAAGCCTCTTCCTGCATTAGATAAAATATCTGTTCCAACAACGACAATAACTTCATCGGCGCCGGCAGCTTTAAATTTATCAGCATTGTCTTTAACCAGATCAAATTCTTTATTACAGAAACCACCAGCTCCCGGTAGAGTAATAATAAGTCTTTTACCCTTATAGTCATCAATCGATAGTTCTTTTTCTATAGGCGTGGTCGCCGCATTTTCAACGGACCATTCTGGGTTCAATTTAATCATTTTTGTATCACTTCCAGCTAATTTTGCCATTTAAAAATCCTCTTTTTAATTTTTATAGAAATTTGTATTAGATGTATTATTGCATTATTAAATATGGGAGCATTCTACTAAAAAAATTAGCCCACCACCAGCAACTTAAGTATTGGATTTATTATATTTAAACCATCTATAGCTAAAAACTAGCAGATTTGTTAACCTTTTTGGATTATTAATTAAGGTGATTATTTCCCGAATTAAAAATATTTAATCGTTATTTAACCATAGTTTAATATCGATCGAATAGAGTTGTGCATAATAGAAGAGTAGAAATATATTTGAGAGGAATTTTTATATGCAAAACAGGTTTGTGATCGCAATTTTAATGGTTGTTTTTACAGTTTCTCTGACGACCCGACTATCTTGGGCTGAGGAGTCAAAGCGCCCTGTTTACGAACACCCGGGAAATTATAGAGAAGAAATCAATCAGCTTAAAGCCGATTTTAATGCCCAGTTTGGTTATGAATTAATCGATCTGGAGCACGAATGGAGACCCTGGGAAATAAAGAAACTGATCATCGCATTCTCTAAACTTCCAGATACATTTTTAAATATCAATGGGGTTAAAGGGTTTTATCACCTCAGCAAATTTCGTGGAGGTCCAGAAGGAATGCCAGTGGATGATATCCCGGCAGCCACTTTCCCCAGTTTTCAAACGGTATATAGAAATGCGAGGATGGCTTACCAGGTGGAGGTGGGAAATCAGCAACCACGCATAGAGTTTTATTCCTCATTATTTTATGAAGACCAAAAAATTTTAAGTAACATAGTTCAGCATGAAATGGCTCATATCTATGACATGTTTAATGGCTATCTCTCCTTTTCTGATGAGTGGCTGGAAACTACAAAATTTAAATTAACTCATCTTCCAGCATTGGATTCCAAGCCAGGAGATGACTATTTATTTATCCCTTTAAACGATTCTGAAGAAATTCATTACGCTCCAGTTTCGTCAAGGCAATTACCGACCTATTCTAGACAAAACCCTCAAGAAGATTTTGCCAATTCAGTAGCAGCCTATATCAATTATCCCTATTTTCAATTCAGTCATCCCAAAAGATATCAATTTTTGAAGAAAAAAGTATTTGGCGGCAAATTGTATTTCCCTGAAGAAAAATTAGGAATGATGGGGAAAGTGATCTCTGATTTCGGGCAGGCAATCGAAAATAAAAACTGGGACAAAGTTATTGAAATTGCCAAAGAGGTTGCACGAGATTACCGCCCGAAAATCGAAAAAGAATTAACACAGCAAATGCAGAACATTATTTCGAATACACCCGATTCAGTTCGAGATACCAAGTTTGCTCTAGCCAGCTGTTATTTAGTGGAACCCAATGCCTTAAAAATTCGAAAAAACCTTATACGTAAAAAGCGTGTTTCTTTGCAAATGCTCTTAAAAAATCGCCAATGCGCTTTGACGGCCAGACGATCCTTTGAAGAACAGCTTGGATTATGGTCAATGCGCAACATATATTTTTATCAAAGTAAAGGACAGCCCCATATTCAATTTTTGGATCCTGTATCTTTGACATCAAAGGCCAGAGGATTTGATACGAGGTATACTTGGAGAATTTTTCACGAAGGGAGTAATGTACATTTGGCTGAAGGTAGTTTCATAAGGGATGGAGTAAATATCGGTTCAATTAAAATTAACCTTGGAGAGACCGCAGTAGGAAATTTGAGTCTTCCGTTTGGGCAACCATTAACTTTAGAGCTTGGGGCTCAGCGGGTGCACCCGATTGATTTTAAAAGATTAAACACAAAAACAGCAAAGATTCGATTCGTTATTCCAGCAGGGTTTAACTACGATGGCCTCAAAAAGCCCGGAATAAGAACAATTTATCCTTTGCGTTCTGAATTTCAAAGCCTAAATTAATCCCTAGTCAATTTCTTGGACCATTCGATAAGCCATATTCAAATGAGCATATTTTGACGGCCATACTTTCATTCCATCCTCATATTGAACAACAAGGGCTGATGAATCTTTTTCTTCATTTGTCCAGGTTGTGCCCGCACTTCCTGATTCAAAAATAGAAGGCAGATAAATTTCATCCCCATATTTATCAGTATTTTTAAATTTAAGATCAAAAAGCGACCATGCTTCTTCTTGTGTGGGGTAACGCCAACTATCATATCCCGTCAGCCTCTCCAAGTTAGCGATTTCTACGTAATCTTGACCTTTAAACCAGTTCATCCATTTCTGCGTATCTTGAAATGAATCTGTTTTTCTCCAAATTAAATTCAACTCGTTATCGGTAATAGTTCCGTTTTCGTTATCAATAAATCTAGTAGCCATATTTAATTCTCAATAGGGTTTGATGTTGAAGTAAATCGGGATTAGGGAGAAAGAAAAATTATTCAAATTCACCAGCCCTGTCCCTTAACACCATAGTTTCGGCTTCCGCCTTGCCCTTTGTTTAAATAACTTTCCAGGCTTTTTTTGTCTTTGGATAACTTATTAAGGTCATTTTGGTTCAATTTTTCTTTTAGAGTTTGAAGGATGTATTCTCGCATAGCACTTTCTTCACCCTTACAGAGTTCCTTCAATTGTTGGTATAAGTTATCTTCCAACTTAATATTAAAATTTCGGATCATGATGTAGCTCAAAAAAGGATTATATACTCATATTGTAAAATATTTACCAATTGAATGAAAGCGAATGCTTTGAATTAAGACATATCAAAAAAAGTTTTGGGTATTGATTTTTTGACTTCCAGGGTAGATTGTGAATAGGGAAGATCAATAATAAAGGAGGTGCCTTTGGGATAGTTGTCTTGGAATTTAATGGTCCCGTTATGATCAAATATAATTCTATTGACAATGGCCAGACCCAGTCCGGTGCCTCTTTTTTTGGTAGTAAAATGGGGTAGGAATAACTTTTCTCGGTCTGCAGATGAAATACCTGCTCCATTGTCAGAAAACTCGATTCGAATTAAATTTTTTTCATCGATAATTTTTGTATGAATTTGAATAGTTCCACCTTCATCAATTGCGTCAGTAGCATTTTCAAAAAGATTTATAAGGACACGACGGATTTGTTCCGGATCAATGAACAATTGTAATAAATTAGGATCAAAACTCTTCTTTATTTGAATATTTTTTTCGTGTTCGGAATATGAAATAAGAATGTCATCGATAATTTTGTGTAAGGAGGTTAATTTTGGATTCGGGGTGGGCATTCTAGAGAATCTTATGAATTCATTTAAGAGTTCTTTCATGCCTTCGACTTCCTGAGAAATAATATTTATGCTTTCATCAAAAACCCGTGCAAAGTCTTCACGATTTTCGTAATACTTTTTCTTCAACCGTTGGGTATTTAGCTGTATAGGGGTTAGGGGATTTTTTATTTCGTGCGCAATTCCTTGAGCAACTTCCTTCCATGCCGCTACTTTTTGGGCTTTGAATAAATGTGTTAGGTCCTCAAATACTATGACCATGCCTCTGTATTTTTTTGATATGCCAGCTAACACCTGAATGTTGAAAAGAAGAGTAACATTGTTATCTCCCACACGAAGGTCAATTCGTTCTTCAATAGAATTTTGATTCTGGGTATTCATCTTTTGAATCAAGTTCCTGATAGGTTCATGATAGGAGTAATCAAACGCATCCTTATAATTTAAGCCAAATATGTTCTCGTTATGTAAATGTAGAATACTTTCTGCGGCCTTGTTAAATGTTGTAATTCGGCCTTTTTTATCTATAGAAATAACCCCGGCACCAATATTTTCCAGGATCGTTTCTATATAATTTCTTCTGCGATCCAGTTCGATATTCGTTTTCTTTAGGGTTTCATTGGCTTGCTGTATGTTAACTCTGCTACCATTTAGTTCTTCAGTCATGGTGTTAAAAGAATTTACAAGAAGAGCTATTTCATCAGTGGCCCGGACTCCAATTTTGAAATTTAAATCCCCCTCTGCGATGCGTCGAGTCCCTTCAGCTAATTGTTGAATAGGAATAGTAATCCCCCTAGCCATATAAAATCCAAGCCAGATTGCTGAAAATAATATTAATAATGATATCAATAGGAAGGTAGTATAGTAATTTGCACTTACAGGAATTTTTAGAAAACTTTGTTGTTTATAATCCTCATAGATTTTTTTTATGGTTTCGACATGGCTTAATGAGTTTTTATTTACAGAAGTTAAAGTGAGAATGTAACCCCAAATGGTAACTTCCTTGTTCACAATTTGTGTAAGAGGAACGGCAATCACCATGAATCTTTCTTTCTGTGTCATATAAATCTCTGTTACTTTTTCTCCATCAATACTTTTTTGGATCAAATTTCTATAGTTAATTTTAGAGGTATGGGAGAGCAGAGACGAGTCTATCTCTGATGCTATTTCCTTTAAATTATTATCATAAATAATTATTCCTGCCAGATTATACTCTGCGGCTTTGTTTTGAATTAAAGTTTGTAGATGTTGGCGATTTTCTTTCAGATATAGGTCTCTACTTTCTATAAAATGTTCTATATTTTTTGTTTTTGAAACGGCTCTATTTTCAAATTCAGAATAATAATTTCGTGCAATGTCCATTGAATACTGTAAAGTTTGTTCAGTTCTCAGGTTGAACCAGCTCCCTATGCTAAAAGTGAATAATTTGCTGGCAACCATGAATAATAAGATGGTTGGAACTAAGGCAAGGATTAAAAATGCAATGACAAGTTTAGTTTGGAATTTCGACCCTATAATTTTACTTTTTCGTTCGTTATAAACCTTTACAAGATTCCGAGTAATAAGAATAATAAGAACAAAAAGAAGAATTATAATGATATTAAATACAACTAAAATCAGAATATTATTTGCAATGGATGAGCTTGCCTCAGCCTGAAGAAAATAACTCTCGATCAGGGTTAAAACGATGAGAGCCACCAGTACTTTAAATATGGTATAGGTTGTTCTCTTACGTTTTTGTCCTAACTGTTCTTCTGATGGGGGTTTGTAAGGAGGAGGACTACTGGTTGAAGGATCGGATGACATCTCTAGGAACCTTTCCTTTTCTCGTCCTGGACTTTGCGGTTTGTCTTCTAGGCTCTGAGCCGGGATCAATAGACAAGGAGGAGGTCTGCGCCCAAGAAGTCTCGCGGTCACTAAAGGGAACGAAAAAGAAAATATAATTAAAGGGGAACCAGAAGCGGTCTGTTTCTAGATCTGCTTTCACCCGGACATAGTATTTTTCGCTTGGATCCAAACGAAAAACAGGTGCTATGGGAATATCCTTTAAGGTCAGCATTAGTTTTTTGTATCTTGAAGTTTTGCGCGTGATTACCTTTCTGCGAACATTTTTTCCTAACTCTGAAAAATAATATGCTTTTTTTAAAGAATCAAATCGAATTTTATGTCTAACTGTATTTTTACTTATTAGACTGTCAACCCATGCGGTGTTTTCTTTTCTTAATTCAATCTCGAAGGTAAAACCCATGGGCACACCACTTTCAATAGCCTCTATAATCTTTTCAGTAAAACCATCAAGAAGACGGCTATTCATTACCACATAGTTGCCTTTTATCGCGACACCAATATTTACAATATTAGGGGAAGCAGCAAATACAGAAGGGGTTGGAGCAAAAATAAAAACCCCAATGAGCATAAAAGCATTAAGTAGTTTTATTTTTGAAATAATTAATTGTTTCAAAGAGTCCTTCCTCCAAGGAAATGCAAGGTTTCCAACCAAAACTTTCCAGTAGTTTTTTGCTGTCAATTGAGCTTCTTCTCTGTTCCCCCTTTTTTGGAGGGCTATATTTAGCAGATGTTGTTATTCCAGAAACTTTTAACAATTTTTTAGTTAAAAAATTAACACTAGTTTCTTTTCCCGTGCCAACATTAAATGTTCCCTTACATTTTGAGTCTAATGCAATAATATTAGCTTGAGCTACGTCCCTAACAGATATAAAGTCTCGTGTTTGCTCACCATCGCCACATATTACTGGCGGTAAACCTTCCATTAAACGTTGGCAGAAAATTGCCACCACACCAGCTTCTCCATGCGGATTCTGATGCGGACCATATACATTGCCATAACGAAGTACGGTTGTGTTCAAACCGTGCTCCGTCCCAAAATAATTTATGTAATTTTCCGCGCACAACTTGGAAATTGCGTATGGGCTCACAGGTTGACACGGATGATCTTCGCTTGCGGGAAAGGATTTTTGTTCACCATACATGGCACCCCCGGTCGAAGCAAAAACAAATTTATCAATTTTTAAAGATACAGCATTTTGGAGAAGTTGTAAAGTACCAATAATATTGGAGTTAGCGTCAAATAGTGGATCAGAAACTGATTCTGTGACGGAAATTTGAGCTGCATGGTGATTGATAGCTGAAACCTTTTCTTTTTCAAGAATTATCTTCACATCGGGTGAATGGATATTTAATTCGTAAAACCTGGCTTTAGGATTTACAAACCTCATTTCTCCTGAAGATAGATCATCGATGATAACTACATCATGTCCTGCAATAATATACTCATTAACAATATGTGAGCCTATAAAACCAGCCCCACCAGTTACCATGATTTTCATTTTCTGTTTTCCTTCATGATTTTAGAAAGATAGAAAAGAGTATCCAGTGCCTGTTTTGGAGACATCTCATTTGGGTCGATTTGGCTCATTTTCTGGATCAATGGATTTTCGGGTTCTGGGAATAACCCTAGTTGACCGGGACTTAGTTGGCTATCCTTTTTCTCTGTGCGTGAAATCTTTGGTATCCCAACCTCGTCAAATTCGCTTTGTTCTAAGTTGAAAAGAATCTCATGGGCTCTATCCAGAACTTGTTTGGGTAGACCAGCTAATCGTGCCACTTGGATACCATAGCTTTTATCAACTCCACCCGGAAGGATTTTTCTCAAAAAGATAATTTCATCATTCCATTCTTTTACTTGGATATTATAGTTTTTTACACCCGATAGAACTCTCGATAGATCAGTCAACTCATGGTAATGCGTTGCAAATAATGTTTTAGGCCCTCCTTCTTTTTCTGTTCCATGTAAATATTCCACAATCGACCAGGCGATACTAATACCATCAAAGGTGCTCGTACCCCGGCCAATTTCATCGAGAATAATCAAGCTTTTAGGTGTGGCATTGTTAAGTATATTTGCTGTTTCGTTCATCTCGACCATAAACGTTGACTGACCTTTTAACAAATGATCCTGCGCGCCAACACGAGAAAAAATACGATCGGTAATACCCATTTGGACTCTTTCGGCTGGAACAAAACTACCTAATTGCGCCATCAGACAGATCAATGCAACTTGTCGTAGATAGGTGGACTTACCCGCCATATTGGGGCCTGTGATAACCATGATTTGCTGATCATGGTTATTAAGGCATGTATCATTGGGGATAAACCGGTTTGCGGGGTCAATTTGCTCGATTAATGGATGCCGACCATTACTAATTTTTAAACTTGAGTCCTCAAGAATTTCTGGATGGCAATAATTATTTCTATGTGCGACTTCCGCAAAGGATACCAAAGCAT